>Ga0137415_10004056_pt1 | contig 14503 bp, 10 predicted proteins | sample CZODoug3_1_1_16f_FD_183082 | JGI IMG/M metagenome (GOLD analysis project Ga0137415, IMG submission 183082) | Vadose zone soil fungal communities from Angelo Coast Range Reserve, California, USA - CZODoug3_1_1_16fungal (Hybrid Assembly) | ecosystem: Environmental > Terrestrial > Soil > Vadose... | reverse complement strand
GAACGCCTGCCGGACCTGACCGGCATGAAATCCGAAGTCATCATCCAGAAGTCCCATCGTAACCCCTTCGATCACCAACTTCGCGCGACTGGCGTAAAGCTAATAGAAGTGGAAACCCACGAGGACGTGCGCCGAGCCATCAATTCCAAGACCGCTATGATGCATTTTTCCAACTTCGCAAACTCCGCCGGACACATCAAGGTGGACGAGTGGGTGAAGATCGCCAAGGAAAATAAGATTCCCGCATTCATCGATGCGGCGGCCGACACGCCCCCGGTTTCTCATCTGTGGGACTACACGAAGATGGGCTACGATCTCGCTGCGTTCAGCGGTGGGAAAGCGATTCGCGGCCCCCAATGCGCGGGCATGCTGATCGGCCGCAAGGATCTGGTGGCGTACGCTTTGCTCAACAACAGCCCGCATGAAGATACGTTAGGGCGTTGCGCAAAAGTGGGCAAAGAGGAAATCGTCGGCATGGTCAAAGCGCTGGAGCTTTATTTGAAGGAAGACCACGAAGCGCTTGAGAAAGAATGGTGGCGCCGCCTCGATTTTGTATCGAGTGAAATCACGAAGATTCCCGGCGTCAGCACCGCCTTTAACGTCCCCGATGTTGCCAACCACGTGCCGCACATGCTGATCAATTGGGATCCGCGGCGCATCCATCTGAGCGCGCAGGATGCCTCCAAGCAATTGCGAAGCGGCAAACCTTCGATCGTGCTCGAAAGGACCTCGACTGGTTTGGGCATGAACTCATTTATGCTGCAAACCGGCGAGGAGAAGGTCATCGCGGAACATTTGGTCCAGCTTCTGCGCGCGCACTCTGCATGAAGGAAAAGCCAGCAAGCCGGGTTCGCTGGTTTCTGATCGGTTGGCTGTTCGTTCTAAGCGCCGTTGCGTTTCTCGATCGAGTTAACCTTTCGATCGCCGGCGGCTCGCTTTCCGCCGAGTATCACCTCAGCAACGTTCAATTCGGTTTGCTTTCAACCGCGCTGCTTATCGGCTACACATTATTTCAAACACCTGCGGGATGGCTGGCCGACCGATTCGGTCCGCGGCGCGTACTAACGGCTGGCGTGCTTTGGTGGGGAATCTTCACGGCACTCACGGCGGCGATTCCAGTTTCGATCGGAACACCGTTGGCTGCGCTCGTTGCCCTGCGTTTTCTGCTTGGAGCGGGCGAAGCCATCATGTATCCCGCTTCCAATCAATTCGTGTCTCGATGGATCCCGACACAGGAGCGGGGCGCTGCAAACGGTTTGATTTTCGCCGGGGTTGGCGCGGGCTCCGGCCTGTCTCCTTTCCTCGTGGTCTACACGATGGCACATCACGGCTGGCGCTTTTCCTTCTGGATTTGCGCGCTAATCGGCTGCGCTGCGGGCGTTGTGTGGTATCTCGCGGCGCGCGATACTCCCGAGGAGCACCCCCACGTATCGCAAGTAGAACTGGCCAAAATCCAGTCCGGTCTTACCCTGGGTTCACCAACAGATAGAACCGCCGGCGCTAGATCGCCTTGGCGCAGAATTCTCACCAGTCGGGACATTTGGCTGGTTACTGGGAGTTATTTTTGTTACGGCTACGTCGCCTGGATTTTCTTCGCCTGGTTTTACCGGTATTTGAGCGAAGTGCGTGGGCTGAATTTGAAGGTTAGCGCGTTCTACGGAACGCTTCCCTTTCTTGCGATGGCAATTTCGTGCCCACTCGGAGGCGTCCTCAGCGACATGCTGACCCGGAGCGCCGGGCGGCGTGTTGGCAGATGTGGTGTCGCCGCGTTTGCGATGGCGCTCGCAGCCGTCTTCCTTGCGTTCGGCTCCAAAGTGGATAATGCACGACTCGCCAGCGTGGTGCTCGCCGGAGGCGCCGGAGCTTTGTACTTGTCGCAGAGTTCCTTCTGGTCGGTGAGCGCCGACATGGGCGGATCGTTTTCCGGTTCGGTATCCGGCTTCATGAACATGGGAGCGCAAGCCGGGGGCGCGCTCACAGCCTCACTGACGCCTTGGATTGCGGCGCATTACGGATGGACGGCGTCGTTTCTTGTCGCGGCGACGCTGTGCGGGATCGGGGCGGTTGCGTGGCTGCTGGTCGATCCTGAAAGTAGGCAAGTCGCCACGCCTCCGGCGGCTCCAGCGAAAAGCTGAGATCACTTGCAAGTCCGCTCGACAATCGAAAATATAAATGGGTTGAATCTCTAGCTGCATTAAACCGATTCAATCCTTGACAGCGCTAAGGGACAGGAATACATTTCCGGCATCGGAAGTTCGCAGCAGGCACCGGATTCGCATTCTCCGGAAGCTGTGCTGCCGCCACCTCGAAGTGGTATTCGGAGGGTCCAAATGGAAAGTCGACGCAGGCTCTTTACGCCCGGTTTTTTGTTTCTGTTGGTAACACTCTTGGTTTCGAGCGTTCTACGCGCCGACGTGACGGGGTCCATTCAGGGTGTCGTGCGCGACCGGACGCAGGGTGCGATTGCAGGCGTACGCATCACAGTCACGAACACGCAAACTAATTTCAGGCAAGAAACCAACTCGGGCAGCGATGGCTCCTATCGCCTCCTGGCTTTGCCGGCCGGAACCTACAAGCTCAACGCGACTGGCACAGGATTTCAGCAATTCAGTACCACCGATATCGAAGTCAAGGTGAACGACCAGCTTCAAATCGACATCACCCTGCAAGTTGGCAGCGTGCAGCAGGAAATCAGCGTTGTTGCCAACGCGGTGCAAGTGGAAGCGGAAAGCACGCAGTTGGGTGACGTGATCGACTCTAAGAAAATGCTTTCGCTACCGCTCAATGGCCGCAGCTACATCGACCTTTTGGGCCTGCAGGCGGGAGTCGTGCCGATCACCTCTGGCACGATGCAGCAGGACCGGCCTGTTTCGGGAATTTTGTCCTCTGGCAATCTTTCTGTAAACGGCCAGCGGGAGACGGCGAACGCATTCCTTGTAAACGGCGGAGATGTTAGCGAGGGGCGCAATTTGGGTGCCGGGCTGATCCCCAATCTCGATTCGATTGAAGAATTCCGTCTCATTACCAACAGCTTTGACGCCGAATACGGAAAATTCAGCGGCGCGGTGATGAACGCGATTACCAAGTCCGGCACGAATGGCTTTCACGGAGATGCCTTTGAGTTCCTGCGCAACGACAAATTCGACGCTCGAAATTTCTTCGATCCGACTAAGGCGGAACTGCGTCGGAACCAATTCGGCTATGCGATCGGCGGCCCGTTCTGGAAGAACAAGCTTTTCTGGTTCACCGACTATCAGGGCACGCGCCAGGTTCAAGGCGCCAGCACAGGCTTGGTGACGGTGCCCACTGCCGACCAACGGAACGGCATCTTCGGTGACAGTGCATTTCAGGACGCCAAAGGCAACCCACTTACGGTGAAGGGACCGTTTTGGGCCCAAACGCTGTCGAACCGACTGGGCTATGCCGTGAGTGATGGGGAAACCTACGCGCAAGCGGGCTGTGCCAGCACCGCCCAGTGCGTTTTTCCCGGTGGCATAATCCCAAAGAGCGCCTTCGCCGCGCCGGCCGTGGGAATACTGCCCTTCATTCCATTGCCGAATGTTGATCCGGCTAACGGTATTTTCGCGGATGCCAGCGAAAGGAACACGGCGCGGGACGACAAGGTCGGACAACGCGTCGACTTCATCAACCGAAAGACTGGCAACTGGTCCTTCTACTATCACTTCGATGACTCGACCGTTCTGAGCGCGTTGAACACCACCAACTCAAATCCTGTGCCAGGAGGTTCCAGCCTTACCCCGTCACGCGCCCAACAAATCGCAATCAGCGACACGAAAACGTTTGGCGTAACCGCGGTGAACCAGTTTCGCGTCAGTTTCTTCCGAACGGCTACCGTCACCAACAAACCGACGGGCGATTTCGCAAAACTTTCCGGTATCACTAAAGGGATACCCTGATACGAAACGGCGCTTTTCCGCATTCCCGTTAAGACGAGCTTCAAAACCTTTCTATTAACGCTGTCAATTTATGGGATGCAACATCAGCAATCGAATCAGTAATCGAAGCGGAGGCGGAGAGAGAAGGTGCGAGGAGAGCTGATCGCGGTGCCGGAGAAAACGCTGGCAAAGTTGATGACGTTGAGGCGGTCGTTGAGATTGCGAATGTCGCCTTGGAGGCGCACGGCGCGCGATTCTTTTTTGTAGAGATCGAGGGCAGCCGAGAGATCGACCGATAAGGATGGACGCACGCGTCCGGCGTTGAGGTCGACGCGGTCAACAATGGCCCGGCCGAATTCTTCGACGAGGGTTGCGGTGCTCTCGCCGTTCAGATTGACGGGAAGGCCGGTGCCGTAAGAGGCGCCGACAGAGGTCCAAAAGCGCGACCAGGGCTGGTAACGGAGCTGACCATGCGCGGTATGGCGTTGGTCGTGGGAAATCCAAATGCGGGCGTTGGAATTGAGGAGTTCGGAGGCGTCCTGGCCGAGAAATAATCCGCCGACCACGGGAAGACGCGCGGAGGCGACCATGTAGGAGTAGTTGAGCCACGCGGACCAGGCACCCCACTGCGGGAGGGCGAATTGGCTTTCGGCACCGTAGATGTGGGCGGAACTGAGCGCTATGGGGAAACTAACGCCGGTATCGAGAAGGACATCGTCGTCCGCGAAATTGCGAGTATCACGCTGGAAGACGTTGGCGGAGACGTGAGCTTTGTGGAAGAGCTCCTTAGTAACGCCGAGTTCGTAATAATTGGCGCGCGAAGGACGAAGAGTGAGTTGCGCGGCACTGCCGTCGAGGGTGCGCACTTTGGCGGAGGTGCTGAGGAGCAGATTCTCTATGGCGGGAGTGCCGAAGGTGCGGTCGTAGGATCCGCGAAACACGATGCCGAGTTTGGGGACGTACCAGGCGAAACCGAACCGGGGGCTCCAGCCGGAGTCGGTGACGCGAACGCTGTAGTGATCGAAGCGAATTCCGCCGCTTAGATTCAGGTTGCCGAAATGCGCGTTGTCCTGTATGAAAAACGCCTGCTCGCGATCGTCAGCCGATTGGCGGAAGAAAAAATCGAGGGGCGTGGAGGGATCGAAGATGGGCTGTCCGTTAAGCTCAGTAGCAGTGATGTGGTAGGAGAATTGTTCGTCAACGAAGCTGTAGATGGAATCAGCTCCGGCTTTAATTTCGTGATTGTGCAAGTTTGCGGCGACGGTGGTGCTGACGGCGGGCTGGGCTTCACGGTTATATGGCGCCGCAGTCGGTTTCTGGTCCGGATTGGTTTTGGGGGCTTGCCTTCAGCTTTTCATTCATGGTCGAGCTGCGGTCGCCGACATGCCAATGATTTTCTTTTTCACCGGTGCGACATGGGCGGCTTGGGAAAGGAGCCAGGGACAACGATCATTATTACTTTGGGTTTGTTTCTACTTTGCGCTGGCGGCCGGCTTTCTAGCGAAAGGACCCGTCGCCTTCCTTCCAATCATCGCGCTGCCCCTGTTTCACCTTTGGGCCCGCACACCGATGCGTTTTCGGCCAGGTTCCGCCATTTACGGCGGGTTGCTGGTCCTGGTAATCATCGGCCTCTGGGGGATACCAGCAGTTATTCGTACACGTGGTGAATTCTTTCAGGTAGGTATCGGTAAACACGTAGTCATGCGTTCGATAGCGCCCTTACAAAGCCATGGTGCCTCTGGAATCGGCGGCTATTTTCTGCTCCTACCATTTTACTTTGTTACACTGTTATTCAGCTTCTTTCCTTGGTCGCTGTTTCTACCTGGGATCATCCAACGATTACGGGTAGGATTGGATGCGTTCGAGCGTTATGCGCTCTGCGGGATTGCGGTCGTCTTTGTCGTATTCAGCCTGCTTCAGACGAAACTGCCGCACTATACTCTACCCGCATTTCCGCTGATCGCGATCTTGGTGGGCCGGACCATCCATGAAAGTCGTTTTCGGAATATCGTGGCGGTATCGGCCGTTGCGACCTATCTGCTCATTGCTCTCGTTGGTTTCCAATGGATAGCGCCTTACTTCCCTTCGAAGAGTATTTTTGAACGGATCGCCGAGCATCTCACCGCCTCAACCCGTACCGCCTCGATCGGCTATGACGAACCGAGCCTCTCCTGGTATCTTCGGTACCGGACTCAAACTTTTCATCAAAGTTTAGCGCCAAGTGAACTAAGCAATTTCATGCGCCAGCCGGGATCTGCCCTATGTGTGATTTCCGCGGATCAAGTCGTCGAAATCGATCCTTCCTGGCAGAAGACCTCTGTCACTGGTTACGATTTTTCTCGTTGGAAGCTGCGAACTGCGCCGTTCTTTGGCTGGGAAATCAACTTCCTCCTGCCGCAACCAATTAGTCTGATTGCCTATATGAAGCGCTAAGTTCACCAGTGGAACCCACACCGTTCACATGACCCATGCGACCAGGCGGATCCTGAAGGGACGAGATTGTCCTCATATCCCTTTTTCCATTGCGAAGCCTGCTTGAATACTCGATTTTCGTCGCGCTCCGCTTACCTATTGTCTCACCATGCGATTCCTGTTCCCGTTCTTCATCGGCATTTTCTTTGCAAGCTCGCTTCGAGCCGAGGAGAAATTTTCCATGACGACAACTCCAGGTAAGCTTCCCAAAGACATCATCCCGCGCGCTTACGTCATTCGTTTGGAGCCGAACACCGACAGTTTGGTGACTATAGGTTCAGAATCGATTGAAGTAGAAGTGCTCAAGCCCACCGATCGGATTGTTATCAATGCCGTCGATACCGATATCTCACAGGCCAGGCTGAGCGGTGCTCATACCTCGGAAGAGCTAACTCCGCAGATCGATGCGAAAGCGGAGACGGTCACTTTTCAAACCAAGACCAGCCTGGAACCCGGTTCGTATCAGCTTGCTTTGACATTCCAAAGCAAGATAACCGAGCAACCACATGGCCTATTCATCCAATATTTTCGGATTGGCGAGCGGCTCGAGCGGCTGCTTTCGACTCAAATGGAACCGACGGATGCCCGACGATTGTTCCCATGCTGGGATGAGCCGGTTTTTCGGGCGCTTTTTCAATTAACCGTAAAAGCAAAAAAAGAAGACACCGTCATATCGAACATGCCGATAGCGAGCGAGCAGACTCTCGGTCCGGACGAAAAGCTCGTCACATTTGATCGGACACCTGCCATGGCCAGTTACCTTTTCGTTTTGGCGTGCGGAAAATTAGAGTGGGTAGAAGACGAGGTGGCCGGACTGAAACTTCGCATTGTTACCACTCCGGGTAAGCAAGAGCTGGGCAGATACGCGCTTCAGGTTACCAAAGAAATCCTACCGTATTACAACGAATATTTCGGAGTTCCTTATCCGCTACCGAAGCTCGATCAGATCGCGTTGCCGTCAGGGTTTGGCGGCGCCATGGAAAATTGGGGAGGGATCACCTATAACGAAGACCTTCTTCTTTTCGACCCGCAGGCGAGTTCAGACCTCGTGAAGCAGCGCATTTTCGAGGTAATGGCCCACGAGATTGCCCACCAGTGGTTTGGCGATTTGGTTACGATGGCTTGGTGGGACAACATTTGGCTCAATGAAGGATTCGCCAGCTGGATGCAGAAAAAGGCGACCGATCACTTTAATCCGGATTGGAAGGTTTGGGTCCATGCGAACAACGACAAACAACGCGCGATGGCTTTTGACGCTCGCAAGACAAGCCACCCGATTCAGCAACCGATTACTGATGAGGCGCAAGCGAACAGCGCTTTCGATGAGATCACGTATCAGAAAGGGCAATCCTTCATTCGAATGCTCGAAAACTATGTTGGAGAAGAGACCTTTCGTTCCGGTATTCGCTCTTACATGGCACAGCACAAGTATTCGAACACCACAACGGCAGATCTTTGGGAAGCACTTGAGACCGCGGCCGGCAAACCGGTCAAGGGTGTAGCTGCCAGTTGGACCGAACAACCGGGATTTCCGCTGATTAAAGTGAAGACGCAATGCGTTAACGGCCGGCAGATCGTTGGCCTGCAACAGGCGCGGTTCTTAATCGGCGAACCTGAAAATACCTCCCTAAGCTGGAGTGTGCCGGTCGGTATCGTGAGGGTCAACGAGCCGAAAAAGATGAAGCGCGTCCTTTTGAGTAAGTCCTCGAGTAATTTCGATGTTTGGCGTTGCGATGAACCAATCAAAGTAAATGCAGGCGATGTCGGGTTTTTTCGCGTCTCCTACGAACCTGCTCTTTTCAGCGAGCTGGAAAGAAATGCATTGAAGCTGCCGGAAAGCGATCGGGTCAATCTTGTGACCGATACCTGGGCAACCGTGGAATCGGGTGATAGTCCAGCTTCCACCTATTTTGAGCTACTCGAAGGTCTCAGTCGGGATGACAGCTATGCGGTCTGGCAAAGCATTATCGGCTTCGAGCGAACAATTGGTCCACTGAAGCTTGTGAATCGATTGGAACAAGATCAACCGGGCGGAGCGAAGTACGAAAACTATGTCTGCGCATTGTTGGGCCAGAAATTGGCCGAGCTTACTTGGGACGAGCAAGCTGGCGAGCCGATCGAGAAACGACTCCTTCGAGCTTTGCTGATCGAAGCCCTGGGAACGTTTGGAGATCAATCCGTAATCGACGAGGCGTTCCGCCGGTTCGCCAGCTTTCGCGAAAATCCAACATCGCTTAACCCCAATTTGCGACCGCCCGTAGTTCGCATCGTTGGACGGTGCAGTTCTCCGACCGACTATGAGATATTGCTTAAATTGGCCGAGGAGTCGCCGACCAGCGAGCAGAGACGAATGTACCTGCGCGCTCTCAGCGCGGTTCGTGATCCCGAGCTCGCCCGGCGAAGTGTGGAATTCTTTGTGTCAAAGCACGTTGCTCCGGGCGACGGTGGACGCGCGCTAGAGGAAGAGGCTTGGGAACATCCGGAAATCGTATGGGCCTTCGCGACCACTCATATTAAACAATTTCAGCAGCGTTTCGGTTTCTTCCGATGGAACCGTTTGCTCCCCAGTCTCGCCGCGGGGTTCACCGATAGCGAACGGGCCGAAGAACTGGTCCAGTTCGCGAAGCAAAACTTGGCGGCTCAAGGCCAACGAGAGGCGGACAATGCGGCCAATCTTATCCGGTTCCGTGCCGAGTTAAAGAAACGTGAACTGCCAAAGATAGACCGGTGGGTCGCAACCAAAATTTCTCAAGTTTCCGCCTGCTCCCCATCGAATTAGTACACTCTTCTAATAATAGTTGCTGCAATCGGCTATTCCGCTCACAAAGATTAAAGCTTATGAGATCTGGTATCTGCCTCTCTACCTTGCTGCTCGGATGGGTAACGATCGCCGACGGTGACTTTATATTGAAACAGACGGTCGAAAACTTCGGACAACGGCAACAGGTAACCATCAAGTTGAAGGGATCAAAGTGCCGGATCGATACCAGTTCCGATACGAGCGCATTGATCGATCCCCAGACCGGTACGATTATTCTGCTGCATCAGCCGAAGATGTTTATGAAAGTTAGCTCGGAGCAGCTCAGCGCGCAGGCTGAAGCCATCAAAAAATTGCTCTCGGCTTCGGGCAATGCTAATGAGAGCACCGATTTCCAGGCCAACGGAAAAACCGATAATATCAGCGGGTTTCCAACGGAGGAATACACCGGCAAAATCGATGGGCTCCCGATCACTCTCGACGTGACAAAGAATTTTCCGAAATATCAGGAATTGTTGGCACAACTCTATGCGGTACAGGACGCACCGGGGCTCAGTCCTTTTCATGCGCTCGCCGTATCTCCAGAAAAATATCCGGGGTTGCCAATACGGACCACGGTCGAACTGATGGGACAAAAAGTCGTAACCACTCTCGATACAGTGGAAGAAACGACCTTGGCTGATGGAGACTTTGTCATTCCCTCCGACTATCAAGAATTACGAGCGAACTCACAGCCCCAAAGCAGTCCGCAATCTTCTCCGTAGTGAAAAGATTCATTCTTGCTTCCGGTTCGCCACAGCGAATTCGACTGTTACAAGAGGCACGATATGATTTTATCGCGCAGCCAGCTTCCATTGCGGAACTGGCGGTCGATTTCCTAACGCCCGGTGAACTCACTCTCCTCAATGCTTGTCGGAAAACTTTCGCGGTGGCTCGTGCCGAACCAAATGCTGTCGTTCTAGGCGCTGACACTCTCGTCGCCCTCGGGACGACGATGTTTGGTAAGCCTGCCGACCTAGATGAAGCTCGTAGGATGCTGGCGCAGCTTTCCGGGAGGACTCATGAGGTTCTCACCGGCCTCGCGATCAGCAGTTTCTCTGAACAACGGACCATCTCGGTGGTAGTCGAGTCGGCAGTACGATTTCGCGAGTTAAACGCCGATTTCATTGACCGCTATCTGTCTCGCATCGATCCGCTCCGGAAAGCGGGAGCTTACGCCGCTCAAATCGATCCAGAAACGGTCATCGAGCGAATCGACGGCTCTTTCACCAACGTTGTCGGTTTGCCGATGGAAACTGTCTCTCAATTATTAGCAGAATTTGGAATTCACCCCAGCGGCTAGAAGCCGGTAATCGGTGAATCGATAATCAGTGATTCGTGATTGGTGATTGGTGAACCGCAAGAAGAGTATCCCGTAAGGTGGCGCCTTCAGGAAACACAAGCAGGCTCAATCCGTCCCGGAAATTATCAACGCCGGCGGAGCTAAAATTTGCTATCTGCTATTTGCTATTTGTCATGCACCATTCGGCGTCAGCCGAATGGTGCTAGATCTGCGGTCCGATGCCGAGTTGTCTGAGTTTCGCTCGCATGTCGTCCTGCTCCTTGGGATCCTTCGACAACTCCAGCGCCTTCTGAATCTCAGCGACACCAGAACGAACGTCTCCCTTTTTTGCAATCACGAAACCCTTGCCGGCAAGCGCTGGTGGATAGTTCGGGTCTTTGGCTAAAACTTTGTCAAAATCGGCAGCCGCTTCATCAAACTTTCCGAGCTGCGCATAGAGATTCCCTCGCCGACTAGGCAGGCTCAGGTCATCAGGTTTGAGCGCAATCAAATGAGTAAAATCATCGATCGCTTTCTCCGCTTGATTTGCCGCGATATAGAGAAAGGAACGCGCGGTATAGTATTCGCCTTCATCGGGCGCAAACGATATAGCTTTGTTGAAATCAACCAGCGCCGCGTCTTTGTCGTTCTTTTTCAATTCCGCATAACCTTTACCGGCATAGGCAGCCGGTTCATTTGGTTTTATGTGAATGAGCGCGGAATAGTCGGCAATCGCCTTATCCAATTGGCCATCCTCGCGATAAAGATCGGCTCGACGCAAAAGAGCTTCGGGATCGTTTGGTTTGATCGTAAGCAAAGCAGTAAGGTCGTCCAAGGCTTTCGCGTGGTCGTTCAGACGAATGTAGGCGTTCGCACGAGCAGTGAGTGCGTCGACGTCTTTGGCATCGGTCTCCAGCACCTTGCTGTAATCGGCAATTGCTTCCTGCCACTTGGCCCCGGCCGCGTAAATTTGCGCCCGGGACAGATAGAGCTTGGTATCGGTTGGATTCTTTTCGATCAATTTCGTGACTTCGTCTGCCGCTTGACCGGTATCCTTTTTTGCGGCCAACACGTAGGCCCGGTACTTCAGCGCTCGCTGGTCATCCGGTTTCTTGGCCAATACGGCGGCAAAATCCTTCTCCGCCTCATCAAATTTCTTGGCTTCGGTGTAAGCGATTCCGCGATTCAACTGCGAGTTCAGATCATCCGATTGCAGGGTCAAGACCTGAGTATAATCGCTGGCTGCGTGCTCCCAATCTTTCATTCGAGAGTAGAGCGCAGCACGATTTCGATAAAACATGGGATTCTTTGAATCAGCTTCAATCGCCTTAGTGAACTCTTCGAGAGCCTCCTTGTCTTTACCTTCTTTGACTAACTGAACAGCCCGGGCCGTGTGCTGATCTGCCGTTGCCTCTGAGCCGTATACCAGACTGCCCAAAACAATCCAAAGACTCCCTAATAGAATCACCCCGATATTTCTGAACATGCCTATCCAATTGCCAAAGAATCGTTCCGAATCAAGATGTGATCGAACAGTTTTCGATTCTAGGCATTCCTGAGGAAGAAAAAAATAAGTAAACAAAAATCGGCCATCTACCGTCTAAGCCAACAGTTTTGCCGAACCAACGCATTTATCATGGTCTTTCGCACAAACCTCCTTTTCTGTCTGATTGTATTGCAATCTAGCTGTGCCTCTTATGATAAATCGGGAGGTACGACTTTCAGCCGGGGTCTGCGAGTTCCGCAAACCATGAGTCGAACTTCTGACTCGGGTTCGGCCGAGAGCAGGCCAACGCGAAACGCAGTCATGAGCGGCGTGACAACGGGCGAGTTTGCCAAGCGAATTGTGGGGGGCGAGTTGATTCGCGCCGAGAACGGCACCCTGGTTGTTCGAGCAACTTCCGCAAAAGATAGTCATCAACCGATTGGCCTTGCGACTGACGCGATCATCACGTCTTCAGTGCTGAATAGGCTCGGAACCCAGCCACGGCTGAAAGCCGACGGGTTCGAGGTGACTTCGACCAATGGGGTCGTTTCTATTCACGCCCGGAACGATTCGGTTGATGACGCAGTCGCGGTGATTAATTTGGTCTTGAGCGTGTCCGATGTGCGACAGGTCGTCTACGCGATACCCGCCAGAGTTTGAGCGCCGCGAAAACGGACGCGCAGGAGCGCATCGCTACCGATCAAAGCCCCCTAGTGCAGGTCAAGCGATTGCATCGCTTTAATTGCCGTTTTCAAAACTTTGAGTCGCGCGTACCACTTAAAGTTCGCTTCGACCACAGTCCATGGCGCGAACGGCGTTGAGGTTTGCTCAAACATGTCCTGCGCTGCTTCATTGTGTTCATCCCATTTGCGGCGGTTGCGCCAATCTTCTTCGGTAATCTTCCAGTGCTTCAGCGGATCCGCCTCGCGCCGCTTGAAACGTTCTAGCTGTTCTTCCTTGGAGATGTGCAAGTAGAGCTTTACGATCAGCGTACCATCATCGACCAGAAGCCGCTCGAATTCGTTGATCTCCCGATAACCGCGCTTCCATTCCGCACCGGTGGCGAAGCCTTCGACGCGTTCAATCAACACGCGGCCATACCAAGAACGGTCAAATATAGCGATCTCGCCATAACTCGGAAGCTTGTTCCAAAAACGCCAAAGATAATGGTGCCTATATTCTTCCTGGGTTGGTTTTACGATCGAATATACGCGATAGGCACGAGGGTCGAGCTTTTCAACGAATCTCCTGATTGCTCCCCCTTTGCCGGCGGCGTCCGGACCCTCTACCACTACTATCACATTGTGTTTGCTCTCGATTAAGGCACGCTGCAGGGTCAGCAGCTCCAGTTGATACTCTTTGACTCGCTCTTTGTACTCTTCCTGGTCGATTGACCGGTTCTGGTCGAGTTCGTCAAGAATCACGGTTCTGCGTGAAGATTTTTCCAGCTTGGCCATTGAAGTGTCCAATGATTTTGGCAGGTCAAAGGCCTCGTTCGGTAACAACACCGGCAGACCGTCGCGAACCGGATAACACAACTTCGCCGAATCGCAAATGAGAGATTGCTCGAGGTCGCCGTTTGCTTCTTGATGTTCCTGGCCCCGATCCTGGATCGCCCGAATCTCGGCATTAATGCAGATCAGCTCGGAAACGCTAGCCAGGCGGAGCCGCCCTCCAGTCCGCGGACAACGCAACAAAGAGAGAAGTTCGGAGTCCATAGCTCGGATTTCACCCATTTAAGGCGTCAAACGAGTCGCTCTGGGCTCTTGCTATGACTCCTCGTAGCCGATGTCTTCACAACTTACGCACGACTCGTTTGACGCCTTAAATGGGTGAAATCCGAGCTAATACTTTGGTACGGTTGGATCGACCTGATCAGACCAGGCAGTAATTCCACCTTCTAAATTGTAAAGCTTACGAAAACCGGCTTCCTGTAAGATATGCAGGGCGCGCGCACTACGAGTCCCGCCCTTGCATTGGAGCACAATTTCGTCGGCACTGTCCAATTCGCTCAGACGGCCCGGCAATTCTCCCAACGGGATGAGGCGAGATCCGGGGATGTTGCAGATCTCATACTCATATGGCTCGCGAACGTCCACCAGCACAAAGCCATCTTTGCGCTCAATTTTCGCTTTAAGATCGAGCGCCGTAATCCCAGGAACGGCCAATTCCTTTTCCGCCTCAGCGTCAGCTTGGGGCAAGCCGCAAAACTGCTCGTAGTCGATCAATTCATGAATTGTCGGGTGCTCGCCACAGATCGGGCAATTCGGGTCCTTGCGCACCTTGAATTCGCGAAATCGCATTTTCAAAGCATCGAAACTGATCAATCGCCCGATGAGCGGCTCACCCGTCCCAAGGATCAGCTTCACTGCCTCGATCGCCTGCATTACACCGATCATTCCAGGCAATACCCCAAGCACGCCGCCCTCGGCACAACTGGGAACCATTCCGGGCGGAGGAGGCTCGGGAAACATACACCGATAGCAGGGACCACCGAGGTGTGGGGCAAAAACGGTGCACTGACCATCAAACCGGAAAATCGATCCGTAAATGTTTGGCTTCTTCGCCAG
>Ga0137415_10004055_pt1 | contig 14504 bp, 13 predicted proteins | sample CZODoug3_1_1_16f_FD_183082 | JGI IMG/M metagenome (GOLD analysis project Ga0137415, IMG submission 183082) | Vadose zone soil fungal communities from Angelo Coast Range Reserve, California, USA - CZODoug3_1_1_16fungal (Hybrid Assembly) | ecosystem: Environmental > Terrestrial > Soil > Vadose... | reverse complement strand
TGCTCCAACGACTTTCGAATGCCGGGCGTCGGCGGCCCGGGGTCTACCGCCGCGGCGCTGGTCCGCAACGGTGTTCGCACCGTCGTCTCCACGCACGGCGGCGATCCCGTCGAGTGGTGGTCGGACGGCGAGTCCGGGTCCGTACCGGTGGAACCGGTGGTGGTTGTCGACACACTGGGCGCGGGCGATGCCTTCCACGGTGCGTATTCGTACTTCTCGACCCGGCTCGAGAGCGGCGTCGCCGAGCGCATCGATCGCTCAGCTCGCGTGGCGGCACTACGGTGTTCGGTGGTCGGGCCCCGGGCATGGCTGAGCGAACTCCACACCGAGCTGACTCGAAAGCGAGAACGGTGACCATCGAGCACGACGTGCAGGACGCCACACTGGACCAATTGCTGGACTCGGCCAAAGCGCTCGTCGTTCCCGGCGAACGCCGCATCCTCGGTCTTACCGGAGCACCGGGAGCCGGGAAGTCGACGGTCGCAGAGCAACTCGTCGCCGCTCTGGGTTCGGATACCGCAGCGCTCGTTCCCATGGACGGTTTTCATCTGGCCAACGAAGTCCTGATCGACCTGGGGCTGCGGGATCGCAAGGGCGCGCACGACACGTTCGACGACGGCGGGTACGCCCGGCTGATCGCGGCCCTTCGAGCACAGCGCGTGGGCGACCCAGTCGTGTACGCGCCCCGGTTCCGGCGCGAGCTCGAAGAGTCGATCGGCTCGTCCATTCCCGTCCCGCCGACGGTGCCGCTGGTCGTCACCGAGGGCAATTACCTTCTGCTGGAATCCGACGCATGGCCGGCGGCACGGGCCTGCATCGACGAGGTGTGGTTCTTGGCCCCCGACACCGACGTTCGCCACGCACGGCTGCTGCGCCGACACGAGGCGCACGGCAAGTCCCCTGAGGACGCGGCGTTCTGGGCCTTCGGCTCCGACGAGCGCAATGCCCAACTGATCGAGTCGACCGCAGGGCGCGCGGACCGGATCGTGCGCCTCCAATGACCACGATGGTCGACGTAGCCCGCATCGCCGGCGTCTCCGCGTCCACGGTCTCGCACGTGCTCAACGGCACGCGCAAGGTCGACAAGGCCACTCGCCTGCGCGTCGAGGCGGCCATCGAGAAGACCGGGTACCGGCGCAACGTCGTCGCACGATCACTCGCGGCAGGGCGCACGCACACGGTCGGACTCTCGATCTCCGCGCTGACGAACCCGTACTTCGGGAGCCTGGTCCATGCCGTGGAACGGGCGCTGTCGGACGCCGGGTACGTACTGATCGTCGGAGATTCCCACGACGACGTGGATTCGGAGAAACGCGTCACCGGCTCGCTTCTGGACCGGCAGGTCGACGGGATGATCGTGGCACCCGCGGCCGGGTCGGAGCGAGTCACTCTCCCCGAAATCACCCGCACCGGAACACCTCTCGTTCTGATCGACCGCCGCCTCGACATCGAGTGCGATCAGGTCGGCCCGGAGAACTTCTCGTCGGCGCGGTCGTTGACCGAGCACCTGCTCGACCTCGGACATCGTCGGATCGCCGTCGTGCGCGGCCTAGCCGGGATCTCGTCCACCACTGAGCGATTCGATGGTTATTCCACGGCGCTCGCAGACCGCGGTATCGCGGTCGACGCCGATCTGGTCCTCGACGGCGACTCCAACACAGACGTGGCGGAACGCGAAGTCCACTCGCTGATGTCGGGGGAGAGCCGGCCCACCGCGCTGGTGTCCTTGAACAACGCCATGACCATTGGGACGCTCAAAGCCGTCCGCAGTCTTGGTTTGACGATTCCAGCCGACGTGGCATTCGTGTGTTACGACGACTTCGAATGGTCGGACCTCTTCGAACCCAAGCTCACCGCGGCGGCACAGGACGTCGAGACGATCGGCGCCACCGCGGTCCAACTGCTCTTGGACCGTATTCGGGGACACGATGGTGCGCCGCAACGAATTCGCGTGCCGACGACGTTCCACCATCGCAACTCGTGCGGATGCACTTGACGAAGTACCGTCCGACACGAGCATCGGATTCCTTCAGCAACCTGAAAACCACAACGCCGCAACGGCGTCCACCAAATGACTACCCACACACTTGAACAGGAAAGGCCGTCATCGTGGGAGCGAGCGGTTTCAACGGTCGCGCGTTGACCGGCCGCCTCAAAGCCGAAAGCTTCAGTTCAGGTGGCGACCATCTGCCAACTGTGAGATCTATCCTCTGACGATGGGGATCGATGCTTCGTATCAGGCCGTGCCGTATGAACCATTGCTCGAAAGGGCGATGAAGGACGTCGAAGTCGCCGAGGCCATGCAGTTCTTCCGCCAGCTGGCGACTGTTGAGATGGCGCATTCACGGTATGAGGACGATCGGGTGTGGTTGGAGCTGTCGCCGATTGCCCGGCGGATCGTCGGTGAGCATCCCGGGATCTTGGACCGCAGGCTGTTTACACGGGCGTGGGATGCGGTCGATTGGCTGCTGTCACCACGGCGGCGGGCAGGACACGATCGTGACCCGGATGGCTTGGCGGAGTGCGCCGTGTTCGGCGCCGAGGCGTTCACTTGTGACGCTCGCTCCACGATTGGAAACCCCCTGCGGTTCGTGCGTCCGCAGACCGCGTTGGTCCTTGCCGATTTTCTCGACACCGCGAGTAGTACGGCTGCGGACGTGTTCGATGCGGCCGCGATGGCCGAGGCCAGCGTCTACAAGCAGCCGTGGGATCGCGATCATCTCCTCGACGAGCTGAGCCGACTGGCGCGTCTGTATCGGCTTGCCGGCGAGTCGGAGGAGTGCGTACTGGTCGTCCACGACTGACGACCCACGCCGGCCCGGTCACTTCGAGTCCTGGCCTCGACCTGGCAGAGTGACGCCGTGTCCGAAGACGACGACGCCGTCCGCGCCTTGCTGGCCTACCTGGGCGCGGCGATGGTGGCCACGGGGCAGCCGGTCGGCGACGTGGAGGACGAGCTAGCCGAGGTGAGCAACGCACTGGGCTACCCCGATGTCCAGATCGCGGCATCGCCGACCGGCGTCTTCTTGAACCTGACCAGCGGCGCCCCCGCAACGTTCGAGTCGGTCAAGGGTGGACTGCGTCTCGACCAGGCCGCCGAGGTCCGAGCGATCCGTCATCGGTTGTCGCAGCGTGCCCTCACGGTGGCCCAGGCCACCGAGGAGCTGCTTGATTTGCGCCATCGTCCGCCCCGCTACCCGCAGTGGATGGCCAACCTCGGCTGGATCGCGATCGCCACGGGAATCGCTCTGATCCTCCAGCCCGGTGGTGCCAACGTCGCCTTCGCCGCCGTTGGGGCGGTCGTGGTGGTCGCCCTCTTCCGGTTGGGACAGCGGTTCGGCCTGATCGCCACGCTGCTCCCGACGCTTGCGGCCTTCCTTCTGGCGTGCGGGGTGTTCGCAGCCGCCAACGCGGATGTGCTGGACGGACCGCTGCGTACCCTGCTGCCGCCGTTGGCGGTGCTCTTGCCCGGCGCGTTGATCGTCACCGCGATGTCTGAGTTGGCCGCCGGCGACATGGTGGCCGGAGCATCACGGTTGACCTTCGGGCTGGTCCAGCTGCTCCTGTTCACCCTGGGCATCGTCGCGGCCAGTCACGTAATCACGGTGCCCGCAACAGAATTGACCAATCTCCGCGTCGACACACTTGGCTGGTGGGCCGCGCCGTTGGGGCTGATCCTCATAAGCATCGGAATCGGGGTCCTTGAGAGTCCACCGGTGCGGCTGCTGCCATGGATCACCGTGGTCTTGATCCTTGCCTTCGGTGCCCAGAGTTTCGGGCAACACGTCGGAGGCGCGGCGCTCGGAAGCTTCCTCGGCGCCGTCGCTGCCACCCTGGGGTCCTCGCTCGTGGAGGCCGTTCGCCCAAATCTGCCCCGGTTGGTGGTCTTTCTGCCGGCCTTCTGGCTGCTCGTTCCCGGCAGCCTCGGTCTGCTCTCCACCACGGCCCTCATCACCAATCCCGGCGGTGGTGGTGCGAACGCGTTCGACGTGGTGACGGTGGTCTGTGCCATCGCGGTCGGGTTGTTGGTCGGTGCGGCGGTCGCACGGTCCCTTGGTGGTGCTCTCCAGAGGCTGCGCAGCGGGTACCCGCTGCGCCGACGCGGTCGGCTGGGTCGGAGCCTGCCGCGCTGACGAGTCCCTCGCGCAGCCAGCGGACCGGACTAGCCTTTTGAAGACGCGCCCCGATGCACTGGAGGTCACCGCATGACGCCACCGGCGCAGCCACTGATGAGCGCCGCCGAGACCGTCGTTCACGATCTTCGAGCCGCGCTGCCACAGGGACGGGTAATCGTCGACGCCGACGTCGTCCGCAGCCTCAGCCGGGATCAGGCGGCCGGAGCTCCGGCCGGTGAGCCAGCAGCGGTCGTGCGTGCCCGCAGCACCGAAGAGGTCCGTCGGGTGGTCGAGATTTGTCTGCGTCACCGCACCCCGGTCGTGGCGCGCGGAGCGGGCACCGGGCTGTCCGGTGGCGCAAACGCCATCGACGGCTGCGTGGTGCTCTCACTGGAGGCGATGTCGGAGATCCTGTTGGTCAATCCGTTGGAACGGTTGGCGGTGGTCCAGCCGGGCGTGGTCAACGACGACCTTCGAGCGGCAGTGGCGGAGCACGGGTTGTGGTACCCACCAGATCCCGCGAGTTCGCCATGGTCGACGCTCGGTGGCAACGTCGCCACGAACGCAGGCGGAGTGTGTTGCGTCAAGTACGGCGTCACCCGTGAGTACGTGCTCGAACTCGAGATGGTGACCGGTTCGGCGGAAGTGGTGCGCATAGGGCACCGGACCGCCAAGGGGGTCGCCGGCTACGACCTGGTCGGCCTAATCGTCGGGTCCGAGGGCACATTGGGCATCGTCACCGAGATCACGGTCCGCCTCCGCAGCTTGCCAAGCGCACCCATCACGGTTGCGGGGTTCTTCCCGTCGCTGGTGGCAGCCGGTGTCGCGGTGCGCGCGGTCGGGGCGGCGGGCATCACCCCGTCGGCGTTGGAGCTGATGGACAGATATTGCCTTCGCGCCGTGGATGATTGGAAGAACATGGGCCTGACGGCGGCGGGAGACGTGCTGTTGCTCGCGCGGGTGGATGACCCGGACCCCACCGGCACCGCACTTGCCGATGCGATCGTCGAGCACTTCCGCGCCAGCGGCGCGTCCTGGGCCGAACGGTCGAGTGACCCCGATGAGGGTGACGCCTTGTTCGCGGCTCGTCGTCTGGCCTACCCGGCGCTCGAGCGGCTGGGACCGGTGATCACCGAAGACGTCTGCGTGCCCAAGGAGCACGTCCCCGAGATGCTGGCGCGCATCGAAGCGCTGGCGGCGCAACACGGGGTGCAGATCGCCAACATCGCGCACGCCGGCGACGGCAACCTGCACCCCTTGATCATCGGACCACCAGACGACGACGCCGACCTGTGGCGGCGGATCCACGCCGCGTTCGACGGCATCCTCGATGCCGCGTTGTCCTTCGGCGGCACCATCACCGGCGAGCACGGTGTCGGCTTGCTCAAGCGCCGCGGTTTGGTGGACGAATTGTCGCCTGCGGTAATGGGACTCCACCGGGCGATCAAGGATGCACTCGACCCCGCGGGAATCCTCAACCCCGGCAAGATCTTCGATCAGGCGGACGGTCATTTGGCGGCTACATCACGTCAGCCCTAACCCACGCAATCGACGATGCCCGACGTTGCACGATCCCATAGAACTCTCTCGCCGCGATCAGTCAGGCGCGCTGAGCCGGCACGCCGGCGTGACTGCGACGCGGTGCGGCGGAGCGAGGTGGCCGAGAACGCAAGTGGTCGCGGGCATTTGCCATCATGTTGCCAAGCGCGACTGCGTAGTCATCGGCGAGAGAATCGAACAGCAACTCGCGCACGACTTGGATGTGGCCGGGCAAGACCTTGGCGACGACGGCGCGGCCCTCTTCGGTGATGTCGACGACCATGGCGCGCTGATCGACGGGGGACGTCGCGCGTGTGAAAGTCTATGTGCCGAAATCGGAAAGCACGAAGTCAAAGCACGATCACCGTGCGCCCTGGGTTCGGGTTTGGAGGATGACGAGGCCGTGAAGGCAGCGGCATATGGGGTCCGGCAACGCCAGCGATTCGACAAAGCGAACTGACGCACCGTGTGACACGACGCGAGAGACTATCGCCTGCACTGCAGTTCGGGCGGCCTCAATGCCCCCGGCCCGAGACGATGTCGGCCATCGTCGCGCTCGGCGAGGTGTTGCGTCGGCCGCGCGACTCCGCCCGGTCGGCGGCGTAATAGGCCGCATACATGGCTTGGACGGCGATGTACCGCAGGGGCTCGGGTTCCCACTTGCGCACCCGGTGGTTGACCCACGGTAGTTCGGTGAGCGGCGACGAGGACTTCAGTATGAGGTCGCGCAGGGTGCGGCCCGCGAGATTGGTCGACGTAACGCCGGTCCCCACGTAGCCGCCCGCCCAGCCGAGCCCAGTCGAGGGATCGAGTCCCACCGTCGCCGACCAATCACGGGGAACGCCAAGCACTCCCGACCAGACGTGTTCCACCGACGCGGAAGCCGTCGAGGGAAAGAACCGGGTCAGGATGGTGCGCAAGAGGTCGACGGTCCTCGGGTCGGTCGCCCCGTCGACGTCGGTGCCCGAGCCATAGCGGTACGGAGCACCTCTCCCGCCGATGGCGATGCGGTCGTCAGCCGTGCGCTGGGCGTACATGTAGGCGTGGGCCTGGTCACCGAGCGTCTCGTAGCCGTTCCACCCGATCTCTGCCCAGGTCTCGGCAGGTAGGGGTTCTGTCACGATGAGCGAGGAGTTCATCGGCAGCCACGTACGCCGAAGCCCGTCGATCTGAGCGGTGAAACCCTCTGTCGCCCTGACGATCGTGTCGGCCGTGACCGTGCCAAACGTCGTCGCTGCCTCATGCGGGCGGATCTCGGTAACCCGCGTGCCTTCGAAGATCTCGACTCCGAGCGATTCGACGACCCTGGCGAGCCCCGAGGCGAGCTTGGCCGGGTGCAGCCGTGCGCAGTGCGGGTGCCACATCGCTCCCGTCGTACCGTGCACGTTGATGCGTGCCGTGGCCTCTGCCGCGCTCAGCAGCTCGACGTCGGTCATCGACCACGTTTGGGCCTCGGCGGCGGCGCTGAGCAGGCGGGCTTGCTGGGCGGCATTCGTGGCAACGGTGAACTCGCCGCCCTTGATCAGGTCGCAGTCGATGTTCTCGGCGTGGGTGACCCGGATGACCTCATCGACCGACTCGTTCATCGCAGTCTGCAAGCGCCCCACGGACTCTCGTCCGTGTGACTTCAGATAGGAGCCGCGACCGCCGGTGATGTCGTTGGTGAGCCAGCCGCCGTTGCGGCCCGACGCGCCGAAGCCCGCGAAGCGTTGCTCCAGCACGACGATCCGCAACTGGGGTGCTGCCTTCTTGAGGTAGTAGGCAGTCCAGAGGCCGGTGTAGCCCGCACCGATGATGCAGACGTCGGCCTGGGTGGATCCCGGCAGTGCAGGCCGCGCGGGTTCCCGCCCAATGCTGTTCCACCAGAACGAAACATCGCCGTTGACCAGCGCCACGCTCATCGCCCCACCATCGCGCTTGTCAGGCCGGCGGCCCCACCGCCCGAACCCGAGGGATCCCGGCGCAGTATCAGCGCCGCGATGCCGAGCACGATCAACGTGAGCACCAACATCAGTGTGGACATCGCAGCGATCTCTGGCCGCAGCGACGCCTTCAGCGACGCGAAGATGTAGACCGGCCACGGCGTCGAGCCGGCGACCGAGACGAACGACGAGACGACCGTGTTGTCGAGGCTGAGGGTGAAGGCGAGCAGAGCACCCGAGATGACGGCCGGACGAATGAGGGGCAGCGTGATGTCGGTGAACCGCCGCAACGGCGGAGCGTACAGGTCGGCGGCCGCCTCTTCGAGGCTCTCGTTCATCCCCGTCATGCGGGCACGCACGATGAAAGTGACGACAGCGCTTGCGAAGAGCGAGTTGGCGATGATGAGGCGCACCTGACCGATGTTGAAGGCGACGAGCCCGTTGTCGACGCCGAGGGTGACGAACCAGGGGAGCAACGAGATTGCGCTGACGATCTCCGGCGTCACCATCACCAGGCCCAGCAGGATTAGCAGACCGGGCGCCCACCAGCCGGGCCGACGGGTCAGTGCGATCCCGGCGGAGGTGCCCAGCAGTGTGGCTACCACGGCGGTCCCGGTGGCGGTGATCAACGAGACGGTGATTGAGTTGGTGATCGCCGGGTTATTGAGGGCCGCGACGTAGGCCTCCATGCCGACCCCGTCGAAGCTCTGCAGGGTGCGCCCGGAGTTGAACGAGAACACCACGATGACGACGATCGGGAAGAAGAGGAACGCCAGACCCAGTAGTCCCCAGAGGGTCAGGAAGGTGTCGGCGGGACGGAACCTGCGCCGATGACGGGCACTCGCCGCCGCGACGGTCATGAGGGCTCCTTGGATGGGAGTTTCAGGGATGTCATGGCGGTGGTGACGCGGCCGGTCACTTTGAGAACGCCGCCGACCACGGCGCTGGTGCCAAAGATGGCCAGCATGAGCAACACGGCCATCGCCGCGCCAAGTGCCCAGTTTTGTGCGCTCTGGAACTGGGCGGCCACCATCTGACCGACCATGCTTCCGCTGGCCCCACCGAGAACGGTGGGGGTGATGTAGTCGCCCATCAGCGGGACGAAGACCAGCAGCAGTCCTGCGGTCACCCCCGGCGCGGACAGCGGAACGGTGATGTGCCACAGCGTGTTCCACGCCGTTCCGCCGAGGTCGCGGCTGGCCTCGAGCAGTTTGGGGTCGAGACGCTCCAGCGCCACGTACAAGGGCAGGATCATCAGCGGCAGATAGTTGTAGACCACGCCGAGCTGAACCGCAGCCGAGGTGTAGAGCACGTGTAGCGGCCCATCGGTGAGGTTGGCCCACTGCAGCGTCTTAGACACGAAACCCTGTGGCGTCAGCGAGATTTGCCAACCGATGGTGCGAACGAGAAAGTTGGTCCAGTACGGGATGAGGACCAGGGCCAGCACGACACCACGCCATTTCGGGGCGAGCTTGACAGCCATCCAGTACGCCATCGGAAATGCGATCGCCAGGCAGAGCACGGTTCCCGTCACGGCGATCTTCAGCGTGCGAACGAAGATCGCGAAGAACGCGGGCGAGGCAGCCTCACCGTATCGGTCCATGGAGAGGATGTCGTTGGCGTGGGTTACGTAGATGCCCGGTTTGTAGCCGAAGCTGTACCAGACCACGAGGCCGAAAGGCAGGATGAAGAACAGCAGCATCCAGACGCTGATCGGCAGGGCTCCGAGTCCGCCGGGCAGCCGCAACCGCCGCCGAGACGGCTGGGTATCCGCCGCGCTCGGTCTTTGCGCCGGTCGTGCCTCCAAGGCGGTCACTTGCCCGCCGCGGCCTTGAGCTCGTCGTAGATGCCGATGATGGTGCCGTCGGCCGAATTCATTTGGCTGTAAACCAGCTTCTTCATGATGTCGTCGGTGATGAAGACGAGGTCGGGCCGCTTGATATCGGCTTTTCTGGCCGCCTCCTCGATGCCTTCGATCCCGGTGTTGTAGCCGATGTAGAGGAGTTCCTTGAGGGAGACGGCCGGGTCGAGCACGTAGTTGATGAATTCGTACGCAGCGTCTTCGTGTGGTGCACCCTTGACGATGGCCCAGTTGTCCTGCCAGAGGTTTGCACCCTCCGAGGGCCAGACCCACTTGTACCTGTCGGGCTCGGCGTTCGCGAGTATGCCAAGGCGGGCGTCTCCGTTCCAGCAGTGAATCAGGGTGCGGGCGGAGGAGGAGATGGAGGCGTTGGTCGACGACTCGAAGGCCTGCACGTGCGGAGCGATCTTGTCGAGGATGAAGGAGCGATAGGCCGCGATGTGACCAGGGTCGGTGGTGTTCTCGTCGATCCCGTTGGCCCAGAAGTAGGTGTATGCGACCTCGCTCTGGTCTTCGAGGAGCGAGAAGCTCCCGGATGCCTCTTTCTGTGCGGCGTCGAGGAAGTCCACCCACGATGTCAGCTCGCGCTTGATGACGGTGGTGTCGTAGACGTAGCCGGTCGAGCCCCAGTCCTTGCAGACGCTGTACTTGTTGCCGGGGTCGAACGGGGTGTTGACGACTTTCGCGGTGAGGTTCTTCATGTTCGGCAGCTTGGCGAGGTCGAGTTCGGTGAGCAGTCCGCCGGTCGCCATCTGTTGGACCGACGAGTGGGTGGGCACACAGATGTCGTAGCCTGTGGTGCCCTTCGCCGCACTGAGTTTGGCGATCATCTCCGGGTTGGAACCGTAGGAATCGAGTGTGATCTTGGGGCCCTTGGCCGAGGTGAAGTCCGTTAGCACCGCGGGGTCGTCGTACTCGCCCCAGGTGTAGATGTTCAGGCCGTCGGATGACGAGCCGCCGCCGCCCGACGGTTTGGAGCAGGCGGCGAGGAAGGCGGCGGCTCCCAGTGCTGCGGTGCCGCCGAGGAAAGTTCGGCGAGTGAGAGAGTTCTTCAGAGCTTCGGGAACGAGAACGCGAATGTGCTGTGGCTGATTCATGGCGTGCCTTCCAGGTCGGGGTCGGGGGGAGCTGTGGGGCGAGCGAAGCGACGGGATAAGAGATGGCAGGGAAGCGAGCGGCTACGAGGTGAAGATCCGCACGGTGTCGGCGGACCACGAACACGTCACGGGCGAACCGAGTTCCGTGGGCGGGTTGGCTGCGCGGGGCAGACGGGCGAGGATCTGATCGTCGCTAGGCGTGTGAATCACCAACTGCAGGCTGTGGCCGAGTTCTGAGACCCCGAGCAGCGTGCCGGTGACGGAGTTGACCGGGGTGCCTGACGCAGGAGCGGAGGCAGTGGGCGCCGTCGCAGACGTGACCAGCACCGACTCCGGCCTGATCGCTGCGGTGACCTGTGCGCCGCTCGAGGCAGGCTCGCCGCCCTTGGTCGGACGCGACGAGTAGAGCGAGAGGCCGGCGGTGTGCACGCTCACCCCCGCGCTGTCGAACGACGAGATCGTGCCAGGGAAGGAATTCTGCCTGCCGATGAACCCCGCCACGAAGGCGGACTCCGGCGAATCGTAAACGCTTGAGGCCGTGCCGATCTGCTCGATCCGTCCGTCCTTCATCACCGCGACCCGATCGCTCATCGACAGCGCTTCCTCCTGGTCGTGCGTGACGAAGATGAACGTCGTGCCGAGTTCGTGCTGCAGCAGCTTCAGCTCGACCTGCATCTCCTCCCGCAGTTTTCGGTCCAAGGCGCTCATCGGCTCATCCAGCAGCAGAACAGCTGGCTGATTCACCAGTGCCCTTGCCAGAGCGATGCGTTGCTGCTGGCCACCAGAGAGCTGTGCCGGCTTGCGGCTGGCGAAAGCGGTCATTCTCACCATGTCGAGGGCGCGACTCACCCGGTCGGCTACCTCCGCCTTCGGCACGCCCGAGCGGCGCAGTCCGTAGGCGACGTTGTCAGCGACCTTCATGTGCGGGAACAGCGCATAGGCCTGGAACACCGTGTTCACCGGGCGTTTGTGAGGTGGCAGGTTCTCGACGTTGCGTCCTGAGATCTGGATGGAGCCGTCGTCGGGGAACTCGAATCCACCGATCATCCGAAGCGTCGTCGTCTTGCCGCACCCGCTCGGCCCCAGCAGGCTGAGGAACTCGCCGGCCTGCACGGTGAGACTGATGTCGTCCACGGCAACGGCGTCTCCGTAGCGCTTGGTGAGCGAGCGCAGTTCGACCGAGCCGGCGCCGGACGCCAGCGGTGTGGGGGCTTCGGTCGTCAGATCCATGATGCTCATGCCGAGACCAGGGCCGAAGTCGCGTCGTAGACGATCTCGCCGCCGATGATGGTGTAAGCGACGGTGGCTGAACCGATCTCGGCCACCGGGGCGGCGAAGATGTCGCGGTCGAGGATGACGATGTCTCCGGCCTTGCCGACCTCGATGCTGCCCGACCGCTGCTCGTCGTGGTTGAGGTAGGCCGTGCCGAGGCTGTGTGCGATCAGCGCGTCGGCGAGGGATAGCGCCTGCTCGCCGAGGAAGGGCGCAGCGGCCAGACCAGCCGCTCCGACGTGGGCCCGGTTGACGCTGGTGTGGATGATCTCCAGCGGATTTGCCGTGCTCACCGGCCAGTCGCTTCCCGAAGCCAATGGCGCCCCGGCTCTCTGGAGTGAACCGAACGGGTACTGCCACGCGGCGCGGCGAGAGCCGAGGAACGGGATCGTCAAGACGTCCATCTGGTCCTCGTGCCTCGCCCAGAGCGGCTGCATGTTGGCGACCACCTTGAGCTCGGCGAACCGGGGGACGTCATCGGGGTGAACCACCTGAATGTGTGCCAGCGTGTGGCGGAGGTCGGTGTCTCCGTTGGCTGTTCGGGCGGCCTCGACCGCGTCGAGCGACTCGCGCACGGCTCGGTCGCCGAGGGCGTGGAAGTGCAGTTGGAAGCCAAGGGCGTCGAGCTGAACCGCGATCTCCTTGAGGGTGGTGGGGTCGACGAAGCTCTTGCCCATGTTTTCACCGGGGCAGCCGCACGCGTCGAGATAGGGCTCGAGCATCCCTGCCGTGAAGTTCTCGGCGACCCCGTCCTGCATGATCTTGACCGTGGTCGCCGCGAACCCTGCGGCCAGAGCGCGCTCGCGCTTCTCGACGAGTTCGGGAATCTGCTCGAGTCCGCGGTTGCGGTCCCACCACAATGCGCCGACGACGTGCGCCTTCAGCACGCCGGATGCGGTGCCACGCAAGTACGAATCGAGGGTGTCGGGGGTGCCGTTCGTGGCGCCGACGATCGCGTCTTGCCAGCCGGTGACGCCCCAGGCGAACAGTTGCTTCTGAGAGATCTTCAGCGCTTCGTCCATGTCGTCCTGGCTCGGGGGTGGCGTGTGCCGTGCAACGAGGTCCATGGCTCCCTCCTGCAGCGTGCCGATTGCGTGGCCGTCGGCATCACGCTCGATCCGACCGTCGAACGGGTCGGGCGTCGAATCGTCGATACCGCCGATCTCGAGGGCCTTCGTGTTGACCCAGGCGCCGTGACCGTCACGGTTGGGAAAGAACGCCGGCCGGTCGGGAACGACGGCATCGAGCGCCGCAGCGGTGGGCAGCCCGCCTGGGAATGAGTCCATCGACCAGCCTCCGCCGACGATCCACGACAGCTCGGGATTGGCCACCGCGTACTCGGCTATGCGAGTGAGGTAGCCGTCGGCGTCGTCGTACGGGGACAGGTCGCAGGCAATCATGTCGAGACCGGCGTGATACGGATGGATGTGGCTGTCTTGAAAGCCCGGGGAAACCAGGCCGCCGGCCGCGTCGATCTCGACGGCATCAGTGGTGGTGAGCGCGTCCGCACCGATCGCGGTGATGATGCCGTCCTCGATGAGAACGGGCTGTTCAACGATTCCGGCGGGTGTGAAGACGTGGCCTCCGGTGATCAGCAGGCGGTCGGGAGTAGCCATGGTGTCATTCCTTAATCTGGTGTGTGGGTGGCGAATTCAGCGGATTCGTGTCGATCGGCGGGGTGAAGTGCGACGTGATCCACATGGCTTGGGCTTGCGTCGCACCGATGTTGACGGCCCGGTGGGGAACCGACGACAGGTACTCGACGCTGTCTCGGGGTCCAAGGATGAGCGTTTGGGAGGCGATCGAGATCTCGATGTGGCCACTGAGCACGTAGAACAGTTCCTGCGCGTTGTCGTGGGCATACGCTTCGGGTCCGGTCGAGCCGCCGACCTCGAATGTGCCCTCATACACTTCGAGCTGCTGGATCGGCGGCCGCGAGAGCAGCAGCTTGTGCAGGCCGACGTCGGTGGAGAAGACGGGTCTCTCGTGCGCCCGCAACACGGGTCGCGCAACGGGCGCTTCGTCTGAGAGCAGGTCGGCCACCGAGATGCCGACGGCCGCTGAGATGCGCTTCAGCGCACCCACCGAGACTCCGCACTTGCCGTTCTCCAGCTGGCTGATGAAGCCTGCACTCACCCCTGCCCGAGCCGCGACATCCCGCGTCGACAGTCGGGCGCGTTCGCGGGCCTGCCGGAGCCGGGTTCCGAGTTTGGTACGGGCCGCAGCGTCGACGTCGGTCACGGCAGTCGTGGGTTCAGAAAACACATGCCTCATTTCGCTAAGACGTACTTAACAGATCGCTTACTGTCGAACGTTATGACCAGAATCGTCGAGGCGCAAGAGGGGGCGCTCAGGCCCGCGAACTCTTAACACGGCGGAAATGCAGACCTCGATCAACACTGGTCGGAGGCCTTTTCATCGTGGGTCAGAGTCCGTTACCGTGACCGGGTGATCCTGTGTCGGGTGCTGGGTCCGGTGGCGATGGAGGTTGACGGCGTTTCGTGTCAGCTGGGTGGCCCCAGACAGCGGCGTGCGCTCGCCGCCTTGGCCACCGGCTCGGGAATGGCAGTCGACGATTCCGTGCTGGCCCAGCTGGTGTGGGGCGAGGAGCTCACGGGCGACGTAATAGACAAGATCCGGGTCGTGGTGCATCGGCTGCGCGCGGCGTTGGGTCCCGCGGGGACTGCAGCGATCGAGC
>Ga0137415_10004054_pt1 | contig 14504 bp, 8 predicted proteins | sample CZODoug3_1_1_16f_FD_183082 | JGI IMG/M metagenome (GOLD analysis project Ga0137415, IMG submission 183082) | Vadose zone soil fungal communities from Angelo Coast Range Reserve, California, USA - CZODoug3_1_1_16fungal (Hybrid Assembly) | ecosystem: Environmental > Terrestrial > Soil > Vadose... | reverse complement strand
GCCAATCTTGTAATCTGCAGGAAAGCGGACCCTACAGATTCGTACCGAAAATTTGTTTCACCTGGCGCCTTCGAACCCCCGATTCGCGGGTACACATAGAGACCATGCTTGGCGCAGAGTTCCACGAACCTGCGCAGATTGCGCCTGGCCCGACCAATCGAACTGTCCCTCCACTTCTTCGTGATGGATCCAAAAAACATAGGTTGCGATGATCTGGACACCACCGGCCTTCATTTTCAGGATCTCTTCTTCCCAGTAGCGTTCCGGATAGCGGGTAGAGTGGAACTCTCCCATCACTGGAAGCCACGGCTTTCCATCGAGTATCAGATAGCGGTTGTTGACGGACAGGATGTGGCCGTCGGGCGATTTATTGGTCCGGCTGTTTCCCATTCGGAGGTAGCCCGTTTCCGGGGCTGCCGCGCGGGCGCTGGCGTCGATCGTGAGGAGGGTACCAGGGTTCGGAGCAGACTGGGCAGACGTCCTCGAGACACCCCATAAGACCAGCAGCACGGAGGACGCTCTACGGCATCGGGATATTGCAAGAACTCTCCTGGCGTCTTTGGGTCCGCTTCCCAATTCTCTCCTCGTTCTGCGATCCCCGTGAGGTCGGGTGAGCCTAGTACTTGACCACAAAAACGTGGCCTTCCAGTTGCACAGCATATTTCTCCGCCGAGGAAAAGCGGACCGTGAGCGGCTTTCCCACCTGGAACGAGGAGTGATGGATCTCTCCGACGGCCCAGGACAACCCGCTCCAGATCATCTTGTCGTAGTTAATGTCGATCGGAACCTCGCCTCCCTCCTGGGTAGCGCGCAGCACAAGAACTTTGCCGACCGTTGTGCCGTTGGGAGGGCCACCCGGCCAGCTCCGGAGCGCTTGCCCGTCTTTGCTCCGTTGTTGCAGGATGATCCTGAGATCGCCTTCGGCGGGCGGCGTCAGCGTTGCTTCGATCGTGTTATCCCCGAGCGAGAGAAACTTCGCGGAGAACGGGGCGATGCTTACCGGTATGCGCACGTCGTTCTGGATGCCGAGGTCATACTTCGGGTCCGCATAGCGCCCGAACCCCACAGCAGCCATCTGTCCCGGACCCAGCTCGATCTTGTTGCCGCTCAGCCGCGGAATGAATCCTGCGTCACGAAAGAGTACGCGTCCCTGGCCGTTCTGCTCTTGTACCCGAGACAGCAGCGGCATCTCGATCTGCTCTACGCTCTGCGCTGGATTCACTACCGTATAGATCGCTCCGCCAGCATCGAACGAACCAAAACCGTAGGGCTGAACCTCGCCGGGGACTCCGCCGAAGGTCTTCGTCCGGCCCATCGCCTGAAGGGGTGCGTACATGGACTGCACCTTGGCGAACCATCGGGCCTGCTGGTCATTGAGGAATTCGAGATTCCCGTGGACCGTATTGATCCAGCCGCCCCGGGCCGCCATCAGGAGCAACATGCCTTGCCAGGCATTTGTTTTGCGGTAGTAGATGGTTCCAGTGTTGCCAATCATGAACCCGGTCGAGTCAATCCGCTCGAGTGGCAGAAAGCTCTGCTCGTACCGGCGTACCATGTGGTCGCTGTAGATATCCACCGAGCGCCAGAAATTCATCTCCGGAACATCCGACGGTCGCGGATCGCCGGAATAGATCGCATCGAAGACCTCGAGCCAGCGCAGATCGACCGGATGTTGAAACGGAAAGGGCGCGCCCGTTGACTCGACGTCGCCACCGAAGCCGTTGAACGCCTCCAGGATCACATCGGGGTTTTTCCCGCGAAACGTCTTCAGCGCGCCCCGAAAAGCGTTCTGATTGCGAGTGCTGATTTCCTCGGGCGTTTGCGTCTTTTCCGCTTCTGGAGTCGCGGCTGAGAAATCGACAAAATCAAACTTGAACATGCGGATGCCGTGGTCGTACCAATGTTGCAGGACATTCATGAAGTCGGGCAGGAAGCCGCCTTCATAGAAGGACATTGCCCCTTGGTTCTTGTTGAGGGAGTCTTTCCACTGCCGCGCTGCATTGATTTTGACCAGAGTGTTCGTGCTGAACCACAAGCCGGGACGGATCCCATTTCGACGGCACTGGGCAATCCAGCGGTCTGGGCCGTCGGGCCAGTTCGGCTTACGCCAATCGCGATATGCGCCGTCCGGGTCAAACCAGAATGCGTCCATCATGTAGTAATCGAAATGAACCCCGAGCTGTCGCAAGCGCACAATCTGGGCCAACTCTCGCATGGCCAGTTCTTCCGTCAGCGGGATGCGATCCGACAATTCATCGTAAGACGACCAATTGTTGTAGACCCATAGGGGGTCGCGCGGGAGGGACGCACCCAGATGGGTAGGGTCCCAGCGTTGCGCGACTAGGCCTGGCACGCGCGTGCGGGCTTGGGCATGGGCGGAAGCGGCCAGCCATGAGGCCACGGCCACAAACAACAGAACAGCAGGTGCGAGCCGCAGCAAGTGGGAAGTGCCGGTGAGGTTGGGATTTCGCATGGTCAAGAGTTGTGGAGCGTCGGATTCTTGATAGAACAACCCACCAGTCTCGGCGTTGCAGCTCAGTCTCCCCCGGTAATTCCCGGCCAATCATCACTTCGGAAGGGTGAGGCAGGCAGCCCGTCTTTGTTGAACAGGTTGCAGGGCGGGCTGTCGGCCCAAGCGTAACGGACCGCCACCGGTTGAGCCACTTGCTGGCTGGAAACCACCACGGCGTCGCCCTCAATTCGCGCATCCGCCCAATAAAACCTTCGGTCAGACCCTGCAACCGCGAAACCCTCGAGCTCCCCTCCACCGTGCGCTTCCAGGCCAGCGCCTATGTGAGTGAAATGTATCGCAATTTCCCTCCCCTGGATCTGCATGGATTCATAGACGGGACCCGAATAGACGATCGGACGTTTGTAGACCGTCGCCAGCGCCCAAAGCGCCAGCCGTTGGCCAACTTCGAGCTTGTGGTGCGGATGAACATTGTCCGGGTCGCCGACATCGATGGTTACCGCCAAACCAGCGTGGGGAGCCCGCTTGAACGCCATCAGCTGAGCTTCGCGCAACTCGGCCCATGCGGACTCTGCCGGCTGCTCGGGGACGGCCCCGTGATTGGGCAATTGCACGATAAGGAACTCAAAGTCCCGGTTATCCGACGCGTTGCGCCAACTCTCGATCAGGGCGGGAAGAAGTTTCTGGTACTGATGAGCCTTCAAGGCGTTGCTCTCTCCCTGGTACCAGAGCACGCCGCGAAACGCGAATGGAAGGAGAGGAGCGATCATGCCCTGGTAGAGCGCGGACACCGGCATCGGAGCATACCCGAGGGGGGTCAGATTCTCGACGGAGAAACCCGAGAGCGCGTCTTGCGTGAACGGCAGGGACACTCCCCAGCCTTCCTGACGCAGATCGCGGAACCATACTGTCACGGGCCGCCAGTCGGCGGTGGCCTTCACAACTGCCGTGGTGTAGTTGTCGTAGTCGGTGATGGTCGGCTGCAGCGATCGAAAACGGAACGAGCCATCACCCCGCACCCAGAAGCGAATGCCGCTATAGGCATTGAGGTCGACCGGCGCGCCGTCCAAGTTGTAGCGGACGGTCAACGTCGAGGTTTGCGCTCCGTCGAGCCGACCGGCGACCCGCGCGGCGAACCCGCTGCCGCCACGGCCGGGGGATACGAGATCGAACACACTATCGGGCGCGTCCGCCCAGCTGTAAGAAAACGTTCCACCCATCGAAGTGCGCGATGTCCCATCATCAAAGTCCGCTAGCATCTTCGTTTTCGAACTGGGCGGAGCGGAGACCAATTCGAAGGCATCGAACTCGAGCTCAAGGGGCAGCGAGTTTTCGGCAAACTTCCTCTCGGCGGGTGCCATCCGCTCTGTTTGTTCAAGAATGGGTCTCAATGCGGGATCGGCGCGTAGAGCCTGGGGAGGAATCCATTCCTCAATCGTGGTTCCAGGCCATGCGCTCTCAATCATGCCGATGGGAACGCCCTGGCTCTGGTGGACATCGCGTGCGAAGAAGTACGCCACCGCGGAAAAACCCTTCGCGGTGTCGGGCGTGCAGACTTGCCAGTGGGCCGAAAGAGTGTTTTCCTGCGGGGATAGTGCAATCTTCTGGGGAACGGTGAACAAGCGAATTTGAGGGTAGTCGGCTCTCGGAACTTCGAGCGCGGCGCCGTCGGCATCGTTGAGGCCGAACGTCATGTTCGATTGACCGGAAGCGACCCAAACTTCCCCGATCATCACGTCTTTGATTACGATCTGCTTGTTTCCGTGGACCGTGAGGGTGAATGGGCCGCCGGCGGCCAAGGCCGGCAGAAGCAGGCTCCAGCGGCCACCCGCGTCGGCGGCGGTGGTTTCGGTGTGCCCGGCAAGGTCCACCGCGACCTTCTCACCAGGGTTGGCCTTACCCCAGACCTGAACCGGGCGGCCTTGTTGCAGCACCATGTGGTCGCTGAAAAGGGTCGGAAGCACCGGATCGGCCCAGCAGGCCAGGCCCCAGGCAGCTAGAGAAACAGTCGCGAGAACGCGGAGAGGACTTGCAAGAGTCATTTTTCTTCAACGATGGCAAGATCCCAGGGCTTTAGCGTGATTTGTTGTGCATGGGCGACTGCGGTCTGTGTCAGCAGGTCGGCCCCCGGCCCGTAAAGATAGCTGAGCGTTTGGGCGTTGTCTGAGTAATTCAGGTAATAGTGGACCGTGTGGCCGCTGCGGTTCACTCCATGTTTCACTCGCACACTCGGGGGAAGCGTCTGGTCCGGCCCGGCCAGCCCCGCGAGCTGGAGAACGTCAAGCATTACCTTCTCCTGCAGTTTGTCGGTCAGCACCGTCCCTTCATACGTGAGGGTCCCTTTGCCGAAGCGATTGCGGGTGATCGCGGGGTACTTTCCGAAGAATGGGTGGTCATAATACGCCAACGACTGGGCCGCGTCGGGCAGGAGCATCTCCGCCCACTCCGAGACTTTGTTGTCAGCACCCGCTTTGAATGGGTCACCTTTGAGGGCGAGTGGAGCCTTCAGATTCGAGAACTCCTGATAGTGGAAGCCCGCGGCTTCCCGGAGCGGACCCGGCGCCATCGTCCAGCGGACGGTGTCGAATTCATTGGTGAATCCGCTCTTGAAAGCCATCACGACGTGGCCCCCATTCCGCACATAGTCGGCCAGACGACCCAGGAGTTCGTCACTGGCCACATAAAGAGGAGGAACCACGACCAGGCGATACTTCGAAAAATCCGCGGCTTCGGGAAACACAAAATCGACGCCTACATTCGCGCGATAGAGGGCGCCATACATCTGCCGCATGACCGAGCCGTAGTCGGCATGATCGCTGACAGGCATGAAGCGGATCCCGTAGCGCGAGTCATTGCTATAAAGGATGGCGACCCTGTTCTCGCGTTTGAGATCGACAATGCGCGGCCCGATGCGTTGCAATTCATGCGCAGTGCGGCTGACCTCGGCGTAGGCGCGGTTGGGTTCCAAGTCGTGGGACAAGACCCCCTTCCAATACGTTTCCTGCCCGTAGTGGATGGAGTGCCAATGCCAGTATTCGACCATGTTCGCGCCGGAAGAAAGGTGCGTGTACACGTCCAGCCGGAGCTGGCCATCGTAGGGAGGGAACTGGTCCTTGGAGTCCCATCCGATGGTCTGAGCGTTGGTCTCGGTGACCAGATAGTTCGTCTGCTTCAGGGAACGTGTGTAGTCGCCGGGCAAGCTGGAACCCATGCCGTCGAAATCATCCTGCGCGCCGTGATAAGGATTGGCCGCAACGATGTCGAGTGAGCGGCCGATGTCATATTCGTTCACATCCGGACGAGGAGGCCCTGCAAGGTCGTGCGTAACGAACTGGTCCGGCCGTTTGTACTGGTTGACCAGAGACGCCTGCCAGGCAAGGAAGTCGGTGGTGATCCACTGGGAATAACGCTCCCACTCCAGTTTCCACCCGGGATTGATGATGCCCTCACGCGGCGGAACCTCCGTCCAGTCGTTGAGCCGCTGGCCCCAGTAGTTGAGCCCCCAGTCTTTATTCAGCTCGTCGACGGTCTTGAACTTCTTCTTGAGATACTCGACGAATCCGACCTGCACGTCATGGTTCGCGGCCGCGGCGGAAGAAGTCTCATTGTCGACCTGATAACCGATGATCGCGGGATTGTCCTTGTAGTGTTCGACAATCTGGCGGATGACCCTCTCACAATAGAAACGGTAGGTGGGATGCAGGAGGTCCGTGTTCTGGCGCAGTCCGTAGCCGATCGTCTTGCCGTCCAGGCGGGTCACAACTATTTCCGGGTGCTTTTTGTACATCCACGCCGGGATCGAATAGGTTGGAGTGCCCATGACGACCCTGATGCCGGCCTTCTGCATTCGGTCGACGACCCGGTCCATCCAGGCGAATTCGAAGCGGCCGTCCTCCGGTTCCCAGAGTCCCCAGCTTGACTCTCCGACGCGGACGACGTTGATGCCCGCCTGTTGCATCAATTCGACGTCCTTGTCCAAGCGCTCATAGGGCATGTACTCGGTGTAATAGGCGACGCCGTAGAGGACGGTATCCATCTTGTCCGGGGCAAACGCGGGCGCCGACTGCGCCCGCGCCCAGGACGCGGCGAACAGGACAATAAGAAGCCGCGAAGAAAGCTTCCCTACGGGTGCATTCATTGAGAACTCCGGCAATCCCTGGATTCCACAGCGCCCCGGTCCACTCCCCCACATTGGGGGACTGTGGTACCGAAGAAATCGCGGCCGCCATGGTTGTCGATTGTTCTTCCGGAATCGAGGGCGGGAGAAGCGGAACGCAAGAGATATCCGGAGGCCGTTTTCCGGCCGGTCCCCGCACTGCCCGGGCTCCCCAGCCGCGGATTACTCGTGAGCCCGTGGGGGTCAGTCTGGGGTTGAACGCGATAGTAGACGTTGGAGTCGAAGAGGTTGTTCGAACTCTTGCCCGATCCGGGGGCGACCAGGTAGCCGCCGTCTGGCCCGCGCGATGTGCCATAAGAAAAACGGGCGGTGCCGTCCACATAGAAAACATTGTTGAAAAACGAAGTGTTGGCCGCCCATCCGTTCCAGTCCGAGTGAAGGACCACATCCACATCCTCGTTCTTGCCAACGTAGATGGTGTTGTTGTAGATGAGAGTGTTCTTCACCGGACCCGCGACGTTAATCCCTCGATGATGGTCATTCTGGCTGATGTTGTAGCGTACGACCGTGCCCGTGTTGCCCGCGCTCTCGGCCGGATTTTGGCTTCCATCGTCGCAGATGAGCAGAAAGCCGCCGTCGTTCTCGTGGCTATAGTTGTATTGAATGAGCGTATTGCGGCTGTTCCAATCGGAATCGAAGCCTTCGCCGTCGCGCTGGCCGCGCGTGCCGTAGACTTCGTTGAATTGTACGATCGTGTTGTCGGCGCTCCACGGCCAGATGCCAGCATTGTAACCTTGGGACCGCTGGTTCGGCTTGGCGACGACGTTAGATTCAACGAGCGCGCCATCGGTCGCCACGACCACGATGCCATCGCCGCCGATGTCGTCCAGTGCGTTGTTGCGAATCATGACACCCAAGCTCGGGTACCACTTTGAGCGCACCCAATGGGTGGACCAACCGAAGATGCCGCTGCGGTCGACGTGGTAGATGCGGTTGTCCTCAATGCGAAGATCGACAAACCGGCTGGGCTTGGTGTCCCCAATGGCGCTGTAGTGAATGCCGCCGTTTACCTTGTCGGAATCCACGCCATTCACGTCGTGAACGGTCAGCGACCGCAAATAGATGTGGTGCATTTCGCCATAATTCTCGGCGACTACGTGGACTCCGCGCCGCACCCCGGGGTCTTTGGCGGTATTGGTGATTTCGAGGTCCTGGACCTCCCAGTATTCCTGGTTTTTCAGCAAGAGGGCGTCTTCGACGGCCCCGGCACCGTTGAGGACGGGCTTGGCGTCGCCGCCGTACTTGCCAATGGCGATGGGGCGCGCTTCCGTTCCAGATCCTTTGGGCCAGAGTTGGCCGGTCAACGTCGAGCCCGATTTAAACAGGATCTTGTCTCCCGGGCCGAACACGGTTGCATTGACTCTGCTGAGGCCCTTCCATGCATGGGTAGCGGACGTTCCCTCGTTCGCATCGTTACCGGCCACCGCATCGACGTAGTAGGCGGCTTCGGATGCGTGCACATCCGAGCCTACGGCGGCCCCTGTACCGCATGCCGCAGGAAACAAGCACGCGCTCAGCAAGGAGAGGGCGCATCGACGAAGTTGGAACTGGGCGATCAAGGCGAGTTGTCAGTTCTCAGAGTAACAACTGGGCAACCTGCACCGAGCCCGGTTGCCCGAATAAGTGGCTTCCGGCAGGGTTAGGTAAGCTAGAACTCGAAGCGGAACCCAAACTGTCCCTGCCGGGGGTTGCTGTTGACTCCGTTGATTAAGCCAAAGTTTCCGCTTCCAATCGTCGCCCGGCTGCCTCCACAGCCTGTGATGTCGTAGTAGTGCGATTGAAGACATTGTAGAATTCGACACGAAACGACAGTCGGGACTGTCCCTCGGAACCCATGGGGAAATATTTCAGCAAGCCCGCGTCTTCGGAAGCTGCGCTTGGACACCGTAAGGATCCAATGGCCGGCGGACCCTGACCGCGCTGTCCCACGACCGGCTGACTGGCCACGCTCGCGGGCATATAGGTATGTACCGTGGGAAACTTGGTGGGGTCGTTGGGACCCTTGAATCCGGCCAAATTGAAATTGGGATAGAGGTTGCCCCACATCGGCCAGAAAGGATTTTGCGCAGACACCTCGAACGGCTGGCCGGAGTTGTACCGGAGCATCCCAGCCAGGTTCCATCCGCCGAGGATCCCGTTCACCCAGCGGTTCTGGTTTGCCATCCAGCGCCGCCAGGCCGACCTGCCACAAAGGGATAGGCAGAGTCTCGGTATGGGCGCTTCCGTAGAAGGCGTACCACTTGTTGCCAACCTGATAAGGAAAGAACGAGTCCGTGCCTTGCAGGCCCTCCCAAGCATCGGAGTCTGTTCCGCGCTGCAAAATGATGCCCGCGTCCTGGTAGGGGCCATCGATGCCGGAGATGCCGGGTGTCTTTGAGACCGCGCGCCAGATGCGGCCCCGCTGGAACGGATCGTCAGGACCGGGCGGTCGAGCTGCCTGTACACCACCAGCTCAGGACCCTGGCCATGCGCTGGAGCCCCGAACCACGGGAGAAGCAGAACTACGACGCCGAGAAGCAGCCTCATTCCGGCGGCCGGCACTCCAGATCCCATGGCTCCCCGACTATTCATTTAATTTCTGCGTACGCGGAAAGGCCGAGAACGCTCCGCGCGGAATTTCACTGCCGACCAGCTTTCGTTCGGCGATTCAGGTTGCAGGTAAGAGCGATTTTCATCGCAACATGTCTGTTGATTACACTGGCTTGTCCCGTGCCTCAAGGTAATAGAGGTTATGGCGAAGGTTAAGGGAGGCCTTACGCCAGTTGCCGGGGTGATCGTCAGGGAAACCCGTGCTACGCGTGATTTCTGGTCCCGAGAAGAGCTTCCGTCCGGCTCCCGGGAGACCCGGCGAATGCATGTTCACGTGCCTGCCTAGCGCCAAGGCACAGACTTGCGCATTGGAGTGTCCCTTGGCGGAGCCAACGACAGCCTGAGCGGCCACCCAAATAACCGGTATTAACGGGCCGACTAACCGTTAATTGAGCCGGGATGGTCTGACGCTCCAACGCGTTGACGGTGCCTAGCGGGCGGTGCTATCGTGCGGCGGGCGAGGTAATGCGCCAGCCGTCCGCACGGCAATCTCTCAAGCTGCACTTCCCGGAAAGGGAGCTATGGTGACGTCTTTACACAGCTCCGCGAACTCCGCCATCTCTTTGTTTGAGAAACGGGAAGAACTACGCCGCATCCTCGAGAGCAAGAACTTCGCCAGCGCTCCGAAGAAGACCCGATTTCTCGAGTTCGTTTCCGAACAGACCTTCCTCGGCAATGGCGACAAGCTGAACGAGTATCTGATTGGGGTCGAAGTCTACGATCGGGGCTCCGAATTTAATTCCCAAAACGACCCGATCGTGCGGGTGCAGGCCCACGAAATCCGTCGCTTGCTCAAGAAGTACTACGAGGAGGACGGCAAGAACAGCCTGATACGGGTCGACCTGCCGTCTGGCCACTACGTTCCGGCCTTCCGCAGGAGCACGGCAGATGAAGCAGACGACCCCAGGGTCGCGGCGGAACCGGCCATCCCTGGAGCGCGGGACCGGAGCCGGTTGCACGCTGTGCTCACCGTGACCTTGGCCGTCATGTGTTTCGTGCTGGCGTTTCTCCTGCTCACCCGTGGCTGGCGCAGCGGGAAAGCGGCACAATCCGGGTTGTCCGTGGCTGTTTTGCCGGACGGCCTCGAGTGGTTCTGGCGTCCGTTCCTGCCACCGGCGGACCCGCCGCTGATTGTACTCCCAAATCATCCGTTGTTGAGGGCAGCGCATGACGGCGACAGCCCGCAAACCCTCGCCAGCGGCCATGAGATACGCAAGGCAGACCTGCCCGAATTCCGCGACACGATCCATTTCCGCGAGTTGAAGCGTTTCCTGTTTGTGCCGTCGTTGACGGATTTCACATCTGTCGGAGAGACGATGGGTCTGGTCGGCTTGTGCCAGATGTTTTCCAACGTGGGCCAGAAGTACCGCGTGCAGCAGTCTCGATTGGTGAACTTTGAAGAGATCAAGGGAGACAACGCGATCCTGTTGGGAGGCAATCAGGCCTGGAGCGGCAGGGTTTTTCTCAACGTCGAGGGATTTCATTTCCAAAGCGGCGTGATTTACAACAGGAACCGACGCCCTGGTGAACAAGCCCTGTACAAGCCGGAGTTTGACCCGGTGACCAACCAACTCAGGCGTGACTATGCCCTGGTGCTCATGCTCCCCAACGAAAGAAGGGAGAACCGCGTCCTCCTGATTTATGGTATCTACACCCAAGGCTCTCAAGCGGCGATCGAGTACCTCACAAACCCCGAACGAATGACAGAACTCCGCAAGGCTCTGATCGACCTCTCGGCTGACCACAAGACCGTCCCGCGCTATTTTCAAGCCCTGCTCACAACGACAGTGGAGAATGCTGTGCCCGGGAATTCCTCCTTGGTCGCTGTACGGGCGATCTCCAACTGAACAGGGTCGGCTTCGGCCACGCGAAACGAACTCGACATTGAGCCTAGTCAGCTCATCGAGCGCCTCGAGGAAGTGCTGGGCGGAGCGAGCCAGACGATTGCACGCCCAAACCAACACCCCTTTGAAACGGCCCGGCGACCGTCAGCCAGGAGCCCTGTCGCGCTGGCGACCCCGGAGGGAGTCGAACCCCCAACCCTCAGATCCGAAGTCTGATGCTCTATCCAATTGAGCTACGGGGCCTCAATCACTTACGTCAGTTTACGTCCTCGTCTTTCACCGTCTTTTCACCGAACCGGTCTATCTCGTCTTGCTTCGTCGCCATGTAAGCATCGAGCTTTCGAGCAGCGTCCTTCAAGTCAGTCTCCGAGACGATATTATAGCCCAAAGACTGAGCGGGTCTTGTGGCCGCTGATGGCCATTGCGACCTGCTCGCCGACGCCTGCCCGAACAAGGTTCCGCACGCCTGCGCGCCGCAAATCGTGAAAGATCAGGCCATCATAAATCTCGGTGCCGTCTTCCCGTTTCGTGACCTTGCCGAGCCCAGCTTTAACACAAGCAGTTCTCCAGGACTTCCGGAACTGGCCCAAGGGCGTGCCATTGCCGAAAACGAAGACCGAATCTGTCTTCTTCCGCAGTATCTTTAGCATCAGCACCGTTTCCATGTTCACGGGAATTACGCGGGCTTCGTCATTCTTGGTTTCGCCCGCGTTCAGGCGGATTGTGCGATCCGAGAGATTGACCTGCTCCCACCTGAGATTTCGAATCTCGCCCCAAACGCATCCCTGTATAGAAGCCGAGAGTGACGACCGGCTTTAAGTATTCGGGCAACTGCTCCCGCAGTTTTTGGAAGCCTGCCAACTCAAGAAAGCCCTTCCTCGCTGGCGGCTCTTTCAGCATTTCGATGGGTGGCATCTCTTTGAAGCTTGCCATCCTGTATCGCAATGCCCGAGCACACCGGCCTAGTCTGCAGAGCCTCTCAGAAGATCAGCTTCAAACCCAGCTGCACCGCACGGCTCCCGCCTGAACCGACGACGGGGTTGGCGGCCGCTACGTCCGGCGTGGCGCAACCGCAACCGAACGCGCCGGTCGAAGGATCGTTTTGACCGAATCCATTCTGGCCGCCGTACGGGTTGGCTAAGTTGGGGTGATTGAAAATGTTGAAGAACTCGGCGCGGAACTGGACGTGGAGCCGCTCTCCAAAACGCCAGTTTTTGGCAACGGAGAGGTCGAAATTCCTGAAGCCAGAATCGGGGAACGTATTGCGCCCCATGTTCCCGAATTGACCCAAGGGAGGTGGGATCATGATGGAGCTGCCCTTGGCATAGCAGCCGAAGAACGCAAGTGATTCCGTCGACGCACCGGGCGAGCCACCATCCAGCGCGAGCGCCTTCGCGTTGCAGGAGGCGGCGGCGGTGGGATTGCTCGGGCTGTTGTTTCCTCCGAAGAACGGAATCGAGGTCGGCCCCGACTTGAAGTCTGCAGTCTTGCCGTAAAAGCTCCAGCGGATCGGAGCCGTTGCCGGCGGGCTGACGGGCAAGGACCCGGTGCCACTGGCGTCGGTGCCTAGATCAATCGGCCCCCAGTATTGCGGAGTCTGCAGGGTCAGGATGGTGTTGAGTTCCCAGCCCTCGAACATCTGTGCGTAGCCTTTCTTAGCGGGGATGGCATAGGTAAGGGAAAGAGTCAGGCGATGGCGCACGTCGAAGTCGCTGTTGGCATACTCCCGCCCAACCTGGTAGGAATCTTGCGGCAGGCCGACTCCGTAACCAAAATCCCAGTTGGCGCCCACGGCATCGAGAGCATGCGAGTAGGTGTAACCGGCCACCATGTTCAGGCCATGGAAATTCCGCGAATTCAGAGTCACCTGCAGGCCGTTGTAGTTTGACTTGTAGACGTTGCCCATTTGAAAAATGTTGCTGAGGTAGGGGAACTTTGCGCTGAATGGGCGTGGCCCCTGTTCGTCGGCGGTCTGGCAGGCAGGATTGTTCAGGGTGTCGTAGTTGCCTGTTGGCGTGAGGTTCTGGTTACACGTAACGATGTTGGCCGCGGGCCACCCCGATCCCACCGGCGGCTGATTGATGTCACGGATACCGGTCAGATTCTTCCCGTGGTTGCCGACATAGGCAATTTCGAGAGAGACCTGCGGCGTGAAAGCGTGTTGCACGTTCAAGGTCCAGTTCCAGACATAGGGAGTGGTCAGGTTGCGATCCACGCCCATGATGCCGCACGGATTGGCATTCACGGGATCACAGCTAATCGTCTTGGTGAGATCGCCGAAGATGGGACCATTGTCCCAAGGGAAGGGAGGCGTGGGACTGAGGTTGCCGGTTGTAATCGTACCTCCGAGGGTCGTGTTGGTTGGTTCATCGATGATGGCGCCAGTGGGAACGCTGGGAAGGCCGAAGCTATTGTTGAAGGCGAGGAAGGCTTGCCAATTTACGGTTTCGTGCACGATGCCGCCACCGCCTCGGATCACAGTGGTTCCGTGGCCCGTGGGATCCCAGGCAAAGCCCAGGCGGGGTGCGAAATCCTTGTGGTCGGCGTTATAGGGAGCGCCAATCTGTTTGCCCACTTGCACGATTCCGAGGGTCGGATCAAAGTTGCCCAGCAGGTTGTGGGCTTCCTTGAGCACCGAGTTGAACTCGTATCGCACTCCAAGGTTGATCGTCAGGGTCCGGGTGGCACGCCAGTCATCCTGCAAGAATCCGGCGTACGCCCAATTGTGTGACTGGCGGGTGGGATTGCCGGAGAGTACAGACGCTAGGGTCGGCGCGCCCGCGAAGAAATCTTCCAACTGCGAGGAAGCGATGCTGGGGTCAATGGGACTTGTGAAGGTACCATCCAGGAAGTTGATACTGCCCCGGGCGTTGCCAAACGCGCCTCCGCTCACGCCGTCGCGATGAAATTCCCCGCCGAACTTGAAGGCATGCTTGCCCACAACATAGGAAACGTGGTCGACCAATTGGAAGATTGTGTCGGGCCCCTGGAACTTTGGCCATTTAAAGCCACCCAGACCCGGAAAGAAGTATCCGCCAAAACCGATCCGGGGCAACCCACCCGTCAGGGGACCGACGGCCACGCCCGTATCAAGACCGTAACTTGACGCTGGCACGTTGAGATCACCGGGCAGCGTCGGCTGGTAGAGACGGTTGTAGCCGAATCGGGCTTCATTCACCCAGCGGGAATTGGGGACCCATACCCAACTGGTCCCCAGAACCTGCGCTCTGGTGTGAATGTGTGACCGCCACTTCGACTGCAATTCCGGAAAATCCTCGACGGTCCCCGAGTTGTTACCGAAGAAATACATGCCGCTTACGCTGTTCCGCTGGTCGAAGTGGTAATCGACCTTGCCGACTACGTTGTGAACGGTAACCTCGTTGGGGAACCCATTGACGATGTCGATGGTGGGATTGTTATTGGT
>Ga0137415_10004053_pt1 | contig 14505 bp, 9 predicted proteins | sample CZODoug3_1_1_16f_FD_183082 | JGI IMG/M metagenome (GOLD analysis project Ga0137415, IMG submission 183082) | Vadose zone soil fungal communities from Angelo Coast Range Reserve, California, USA - CZODoug3_1_1_16fungal (Hybrid Assembly) | ecosystem: Environmental > Terrestrial > Soil > Vadose... | reverse complement strand
TTTTTTTTGCTTTGCTCGACGGGAACGTTGTGCTTCTGCGCGTAGGCAATGGCATCTTCGCGGGAATCGATGTCCCACTCGCGCCACGGAGCAATGATCTGGACGTTGGGCGCGATGGCTTTGTAAGCCAATTCGAAACGGACTTGATCGTTGCCTTTGCCGGTGCAGCCGTGGGAGAGGCCGTCGGCGCCGAGCTTCAGCGCGATTTCCGCCTGCCGCTTGGCGATGACGGGCCGCGCCATGGAAGTGCCGAGCAAATAAGTGTGCTCGTAAACGGCTCCGGCACGAAGTGTCGGCCAAATGTAGTCGCGCACAAATTCCTCGCGCAGGTCTTCGACCTGCGCGGAAGAAGCGCCGGTGGCGAGCGCTTTCTTGCGCGCGGCTTCTAGGTCCTCCTGCTGGCCGACGTCGCCGATCACGGCGACGACTTCGCAAGCGTAGTTTTCCTTGAGCCACGGAATGATGATGGAGGTGTCGAGTCCTCCGGAATAGGCGAGGACAACTTTTTTGGGCTTGTTCAATTGCTTATTCACGATTCCTCTCTTGCGTTTTGGTGTTGCCGTAACGGGGCGCGGCGGTGCTGCGCCCCTGCAAAGAAAACTTCACGCGATGCGAAAGTGAGCATCGACAGATCAGAACAAAGTATGCAGGATGGCCTTCTGCACGTACATGCGGTTTTCGGATTGATCGAGGACGACCGACCGCGGGCCGTCGAGGATTTCCGGGGTGACTTCCAGGCCGCGGTGTGCCGGAAGACAGTGCATGAAGACGGCGTCCGGCGCGGCGAGTGACATGAGTTCGGGATTCACCTGGTAAGGCTGGAACGCGGCCGCCCGTACTTTCTCCTCGGTTTCGAAGCCCATGCTGGTCCAGGCATCGGTGTAAACGGCTTGCGCGCCGGTCACGGCTTCGCGCGGGTCGGTAAGCAATTCGATTTTGGCTTTCGTTTCGCGGGCCACGCGCTTGCCATCGGCGACAACTTCAGGCAAGGGCGCGTATTCCGCCGGCGTGGCGATGCGCAGGTGAACGCCGAGGCGGGCGGCGAGATAAATGAGGGAGTGGCAGACGTTATTGCCATCGCCGACGTAAGCGAGCTTGAAGCCGCGCAAGGCGCCGAATTTTTCTTCCAGCGTGAAAAAATCCGCCAGCGCCTGGCAGGGATGAAACTTGTCGGAAAGCGCGTTGATCACCGGGATGCTGGCATTCGCCGCCATTTCCTCGAGGACGCGCTGCTGATAGACGCGCGCGACGATGCCGTGCACCCAGCGCTCGAGGTTGCGAGCGACATCGGCGATGGACTCGCGCGCGCCGAGAGAGGCGGATGCTTGCGTGTGGTCCAAGAAAACGACGGAACCGCCCATGCTCTGGATGCCCACATCGAAGGTGACACGCGTGCGGAGCGAGGGCTTCTCAAAAATCAGGGCGATAAATTTGCCGTGGAGCGTGGAGGCGTAACGGACCGGGCGGGCCTTGATGTCCGCCGAGAGCTGGAGCAAATCGCGCGTGTGCGCGGGGCTCCACTCTGCTCCGGTGAGGAGATCATTCGACAAGGAAATGGGCGCTACAAGAGTAGTGGCTGTCATTTTTCATTTCACCTTGCTGCGGCCTGGGCGACGCGCCCAGGATGCGCGGACTTACCGGAATCCGGGGCGGAGGCCTGCTGCTGGGTTGCTGCAAGAACGACTTCAAAGAGCCGGAGGAATTCGCGAACCTGCGCGCGGGTGATGATGAAAGGCGGCAGCAAGCGCAACGTAAAATCGTGGGTGCAATTGATGAGCAAACTGCGCTGCATGGCTTCGCTGACAAAAGGCGCGCCTTCGATGGAGAGTTCGACGCCGATCATCAAGCCTTCGCCGCGGATTTCGCGGATGAAGCCGAACTTGGCGGCGAGCTTCATGAGGCCGTCGCGCAGCTCTTCGCCGCGCATGCGGATATTTTCAAGGAGCTTTTCGTCCTCGACGGTCTTGAGGAACTCGAGGGCCACGGCACATGCGAGCGGGCCGCCACCAAACGTGGTGCCGTGCATCCCGGGAGAGACGCGGGAGGCAACTTGCTCAGTGGTGAGAATGGCGCCGAGCGGAAGGCCGGCAGCGAGCGGCTTGGCGATCAATACAATGTCCGGCTTCGCGGAAAATTTCTGATAGGCGAAGCAGCGGCCGGTGCGGCCGAGCCCGCATTGAATTTCATCGGCGATCAGGAGAGCGCCGTGCTGCGTGGCGAGCGCGCGAGCACGATTCCAGAAAACTTCGCTGACGGGATAGATTCCGCCTTCGCCCTGAACCGTTTCCAAAAGAATGCCGCAGACGGTGTCGTCGAATTTCGCCTCGAGATCGGCGACGTCGTCGAAGCGAACAAACTCGGCGCCCGGGACAACGGGCGCGAAGGGCAAGCGATACTTTTCCGTGGAGGTAACACTGACGGCGCCGAATGTACGCCCATGAAAAGAATTTTCCAGGGCCAGGAAGCGATGCTTCTTCGCGGCCGTTCCGGGAGCTTCCTCGGATTTGCGGCCGAAGAGGCGCGCGAGCTTCATCGCACCGTCAATGGCTTCCGTGCCGCTATTGGAGAAAAAGACGCGGTCCATGCCTGACCAGCCGGCGAGCTTGCGCGCGAGGGGGCCCTGATACGCGTTATGAAAAAGATTCGAAAGGTGAATGGCGCGCGCCGCTTCGCGGCGGATCACCTTCACGATGCGCGGATGCGCGTGGCCGAGCGCGTTCACGGCGATGCCTGCGAGAAAATCGAGATACTTTTTTCCCGCGGAATCAAAAACGCAGGCGCCGCGGCCGTGGGTCATGACCACGGGCTGGCGCTTGTAGGTGGGCAGAAGGAACTGCTCGGCATCCAGGAGGCGCGGATCGGGCTTGCCAGTTCGCGCAGAGGCAGGCTTTGCTTTTCGTGCAAGATGCAGTACAGGTTTCTTCTTGGACGCAGCCTTCATCACGCCACCGAAAGAGCCGCTTGCGCGGCGGACAAAGGTTCGCGGAGGACGCGTGTTCCGGGGATCAACGCCACTCCGTCATTGGCGGATGCTGCCGCGGCGTGCGAGGCCAGCAACAAGGCATCGGGCGAGGTGCCGCCGACGATGCGGACTTCGCGGACGCCGCCTTCGATGGCGCGCTTGGCGGCTTCGAGCTTGAGAACCATGCCGCCAGAAACGACCCGGCATTGGACCAAGCGCTCGATCTCCTCGCAGGTAACGGCGGAGAGGACTTTCTCCCCATCGAGGACGCCGGCCACATCCGTGAGATAGATCAACTGATCGGCGGCGAGATATTCCGCGCAGGCAGCGGCCATGTGGTCGGCGTTGACGTTGTACAACTCATTGTCCGGACCCAGGCCGAGGCACGGCGCAACCGGCAGAAGCCCTTCGCGCCAGAGAGATTCGATGAATGGCGCATTCAAGCCAGTGAGGTAACCGACGAAGCCCAGACCGCCTTCGACTTCGTTGTGCACCATGGGTTCGGCGACGAAACAGCGGGCGTCCGCGGCAGAGATGCCGACGGCGGACTGCCCTTCGGCAGAGATCGCCGTAGCCAGCTTCTTATTCAACAAGCCGGCGAAGACCATGACGGCCACATCGCGCGTTTCGCGGTCGGTGACGCGAAGGCCAGCGATGAACTTGCTTTCGATGGCCATGCGCTTGAGGGTGGCGGTAAAAAGGCGGCCGCCGCCGTGCACAACGAGAATTTCGTGGCCCTGCCGCGCGAGCGCCGCAACCTGGCGCGCGAGAGAGCGCACGGTGGCGTCGTCTTCGAGCAATGCTCCTGCGAACTTGATTACGATTCTCATTGAAGTGCGGTCTGCTCCTCTATTCCCAGCATGAGATTGAAATTCTGAACGGCCTGTCCGGCAGCGCCTTTCCCGAGATTGTCGAGGCAAGAGACGATGACCAGGCGGCGGCCGGAATTGTCCAACGCAAAACCGAGGTCGCAAAAATTCGTGTGCGCCACATGCTGCAACTCGGGCAATGTGCCGGCGGGCCAGATACGCATCATGGGACGGCCGGCGTAGAACTTGCGGTAGAGGGCCTCGATGTCCGCGGGGGTATGCGGCTCGCCGAGCGTGAGGTAGATGGTGGAAAGAATGCCGCGGGCGAGGGGCAGCAGGTGCGCCGAAAAAATAACTTGCGACTCGCTGAGACCGGTGTGTTCGAGGATTTCCGGGGTGTGGCGGTGCGTGAAAAGGCTGTAGGCCTTGAAATTTTCGTCCACTTCGACGAAGTGGAGATCGCGGCGAGGATCTTTGCCTGCGCCGCTGGCGCCGGACTTACAGTCGCAGACGACGCCGGTGCCGGGAGCAAGCAAGCCAGCTTGCGTGAGAGGCCGCAGGGCGAGAATCACGCTGGTGGCATAGCAGCCGGGGTTGGCAACCAAACGAGCTTTGGCAATCTCGTTCGAATAGAGCTCGGGAATACCATAGACAGCTTCCGAGAGCCACTCGGCATGGGGCGCGGGAAGCTTGTACCAGGAGGTAAAGGTTTCCGCTTCGCGAAAGCGGAAAGCACCGCTCAAATCGACGATGCGGAGACCAGCCTTGAGCAAAGCTGGCGCGAATTCGGCGGAAACCTCGTGGGGCGTCGCAAGAAACGCGGCGCCCGCGCTGCTCGAAGCGATCGCTTCGAGGGAAAGGGGCCGGAGAAGCGCTTCGCCCCAACCGCGGAACTGAGGAAAAAGTTCGGCAAGGCATTTCGCGCCGTTTGGTTCGCGGAGGTAGAAGACCGGAGGCGGAAGAGCGGGATGGCGCAAAAGGATACGCGCCAGCTCGAGACCGGTGTAGCCGGTGACGCCCACAACCGCGAGTTGGCGGGGATTTCTCATTTCACCAGCGCTTCGATTTTTTTCTGGAGGGATTCGCGCGTTTTCTTGCTGGGAGTGATGATCAGGACGGTGTCGTCACCCGCGATGGTTCCAGCGATTTCGGTGAATTTGGCGCCATCGACGGCGGCAGCGAGAGGCTGCGCGCCGCTGGGGGGAGTTTTCAAAACAAGAAGATTTTCCGCAGGGCGGATATCGAGAAGAAATTCGCCGAGGGCGCGGGCGAGCGGGGGCAGAGGCGCAGGCTCCTCGGGCAGAGCGGTGGCGGGCCGGTAGCCTTCCTGCGTCTTGATTAGCCGGAGCTCCTGGAGATCGCGCGAAAGCGTGGCCTGAGTCACGCGGAGTTTTTGCGCCGCCAACCCGCGCCGGAGCTCTTCCTGATTGGCGATGCGGCGATCCGAGACCATGCGGAGTATTTGACCGTGACGAAATGTCTTGTGCGTGTTCATAGCGTATCGAGGGCGCCTTGGCCCCTGTATTTTTATACATGTGATTGCATACTCATGTCAACGGATTTCGCAAATTCTTTCGGGCGAGGCCGACGACGATAGCGCGAGACGGGGAGAAGCGAGTCATGTAAGATTCGCACCATCGGCGCGATGCGCGCTGGATTTTCCGCGCAGGAGAGGTACCCTATCATTCAGCGCCATGGGCCCCATGGGAACGTCTTGCCAAATTGCGGGATGCAAGAGCGATGTGCCACCGGCACTCGCCGAACAGCAGTTCTGCGTGCTGCACTTCACGCTTACGCTGGAGACGAGCTGCTCCGAGATGCGCCGGGAGACGGCTCTGGGCAAAGCGCCGCAGGAACGGCAGCGCGAGATCATGGCGTTCATCACGGAGAAGGGGGAATGCCTGGCGCGGGTGGCGACCAGCGGGCTGCACCTCACGGACGACCTGAAGGCGAGAATATTGAGCACTTTCCTTACGCTGATGAATCTGCGTGAAAACCTGGACCGTTCCAACATGCGGAGTTCGTTCGGGCGCTCGGGGCACGTTCGGTAACGAAGCCGGCAAGACTGCGTCCTTAAGAGTTATGAGTTGTCAGTTATAAGTTTTTAGTAAGAAAAGATGAAGCGACTGTATTTTCTTGATGTCAGTCTCCTGATGATTTTCAAGTTCTCAGTTCCTTCATATGAAAGCTAGTCTTGGCGGCACCTTTACGGCGCATGCCATTGAGAACGCCCAACCAGGGGCAGCTTTTGAATCAGCTCTACCCCGGGTGTGAAAAGGAAGGGTCAGGCACCGATGAACCTGGCGTAGAGGGAGCGCGCCACGGCGGGGTCCCGGGTGCCCTTGAGAATGGCGCGTCCGTCGGCGAAGACGGTCATTTCGTAGGGCGCAACCCGGAAGCGAAGCAGAAAATCGTTCTGACGCACGTCGTCGACGAGAGGCTTCAAGCGAAGCCCGAGAACGCCGAGGTCGAGAGCGCGGGCGCGTTCGTGAATCTGCACGGAATCGCGACCGCACATGGTGATATGGGGCTGGGCTTCTCCCGCAAGATAAGTGAAATCGCGGCTGGCGCAGGCGCGGCATTCGGGATTGCGCGCCACGGCGATGGATTGCATGCGGGCGGTCCAGACGTCGCCGGAGAGCAAGCGTCCATGAAGCGCCTCGGGGCGGCCGGAGAGAAGTTTCAGGGCTTCGGCGACTTGCAGCGAGGCGATCAGATTGACGATGGGCCCGAGAACACCGATGGTGTCGCAGGTTTCGTCGAGGCCCTGGGCGGCACTGCCGGATTCGAGCAGACAGGCGAGGCAGGCTGTTACGCCAGGACGAATCGTCATGGTCAGGCCGTAACTGGCGACGCCGGCGGCGTAGATCCAAGGACGGCCGGATTTCACGGCGACATCGTTGATTAAGAAGCGGGTTTCGAAATTGTCGGTGCCATCGAGGAGCAGATCGACGCCGCTGAGAAGAGCTTCAGCGTTGCGCGGGCTGAGATCGGCGACGACACCCTCGACGGCAACGGATGAATTGATGGAGCGCAGCTTGCGCTCGGCGGCGACGGCCTTAGGGAGGACGTTGAGGGCATCGGACTCATCGAAGAGGGTCTGCCGCTGCAAGTTGGAAGGCTCGACGAAATCGCGATCGATGATTCGGACGTAACCGACGCCGGCGCGAACGAGAAGATTGGCGGCGGCGGCGCCGATGGCGCCGCAACCAACGACGGCAGCGCGGGAGGCGAGCAGCCGTTGCTGCCCCTCCGGACCGATTCCGGCGAAAAGCATCTGGCGGGAGTATTTTGCCTGGAGAGAATCGTTCACGAAAGGCACGGCCCCGGCAGGCAGAGCGGAAGCGCCTGCTAAGCTACATGATAGCGCCAAAGTGGACAGGACAGGCAACGCCGCTGTGCTACGCTTCGTCTGAGCGAATGGAAACATGAAATTGGGCCGGGCCAATGGGTGGCGAGGGATTGTCGCGCTCGCGCTCCTGACGGGAGCCGCGACAACGCGCGGGCAGACAACGCAAGGTACTTCCGCTGCGGGTGTTGCGGTGGAAGAGGCGAAGATCGTGGCGATCCGCATCATCAAAGAAGATGGACAAGTTGTGTCCGACGCACCCTCCGGAATCGCGGTAGAAACCGGGAAAGCGCTGGATCGCGGGAAAATCGCGGATAGTTTGCGGGCGCTGTACCGAACGGGGGATTACGCGGACCTAAAGGCGGTGGTGACGCCGGTGGCGGACGGAGTGCGATTGGATTTCGTGGTGCAGGAGAATTTGTTTTTCAACCAAGTGCGCATCGAGGGTCTCACCGCGCCGCCGAGCGACGCCTCGGCAGCGGCGGCGATGCAGCTCGTGCTCGGGCAAACGTACCGGCGGGCGGCCGTGGACGAGGCCCTGGGACGGCTGCGAGACACGCTTCGTGAGGAGGGCCTGTATCAGGCGGAGGTCTCCGCGGAAACTGTGCCGCATGCGGAAACACACCAGATGGACATTGTCGTACATGTAAAGCCGGGTCCGCGCGCGCGCGCCGGGATCATCCAACTGACGAACGGCACGGAGTATCGTGATGCCGAGATACTCTCTCGATTCAAAGTGAAAGCGGGAAGCGAGATCACGTCGGCCAAGCTGCAGCGCGGGACGGGCCGCATCCGGAAATATCTGGTCAAGAAGGGGCACCTCAGCGGGCGAGCGGCAGTGCGGCGGGGCAACTATGACGCCGCGAAGAACACGATTCCGCTGGATCTGGAGGTAACAGAAGGACCGCGGGTGCAGGTGAACCTGACGGGCGCGAAGTTTTCCAATGGGGAGCTGAAAAAACTGATCCCGATCTATCAGGAAGGCGCCGTTGACACGGACCTGCTGGAAGAAGGAAAACGGAACGTTCGCGAGCGGCTGGAACGGCAGGGGTATTTCGACGCGGAAGTGAATTACACGACGGAAACGAATGAGGTGAAGTCCAATCGCGGCACGGCGCAGAGCACAGAAGAGATTATTACTTACACGGTGGAGCGAGGAGCGCGGCACAAACTGGTCGGGATAGAAATCAGCGGGAACAAGTACTTTGACACGGAATTGCTGCGAAGCCGATTGCAAATCTTCGGCGGGGCCTTCGGTTCGGCAGGACGGTTCAGCCGAAGGCTCGTTGATTCGGACGCGCAATCAATGCGCGACCTGTACCAGGCAAACGGTTTTCTCGATGCCAAGGTCGAGGCGCAAGTCGAAGATAATTACAAAAGCAAAGAGGGCGATGTGTTTATTGTCTTCAAGATTCAGGAAGGGAAGCAAACGCGCGTCGCTTCGTTGTCGATCGAGGGGATTCATGCTCTTAAGGAGGACGAACTTCTCAGCGTTGTAGGCTCGACTCCGGGACAGCCGTATTCGGATTTCGGGGTGACGACGGACCGGGACAATATTTTGGCGCTTTATTTTAACGAAGGATTTCCGGAGGCCAGCTTTACGGCAACGGCGGAACGGGTTTCGGCCGGTCCCGTGGCGCAAAAAGCGGACGCCGCCGGGAGCGCCGTCCCTTCGGGGGGAAATGGAAAAAAAGAGCAGAAGGAAAAAGAGTCCAAGCCGGCGATCGAGCAGGCCGAGGCGGTCCGGCTGGTGTATCACATCCAGGAAGGCCCGCAAACGCGCGTGCGGCGGATTCTCATCGGTGGCTACGAGCACACGCGATTGGGAGTGATCCGTCGAGAAGTGCACATCAAGGTCAAAGAACCACTCCGCGAAGGGGACGTGGTGGAATCGCAAAGGCGGCTGTACAACCTCGGGGTGTTCAATCGTGTCACCATCGAACCGCAGAATCCCAACGGCACGAATCCCGAGAAGGACATCGCCGTTCTCGTTGAGGAAGCCAAGCGTTACACGTTTGCGTACGGCGGAGGATTCGAAGTGCTGAGGCTCGCCAGCACGACGAGCCCGACCGGGTCACAGATCCAGGCCGCGCCTCGCGGAATCATTGAGCTCAGCAAGATGAATCTTACGGGGCGCGGGGACTCACTCTCCTTCAAACTGCGGGGCAGCACCCTGCAGGGGCGCGCATTGCTGGGGTATTCAGAACCGAACACCTTCGCCAATCCACACTTCAGCTTTCAGGCAACAGCCTTTGCGGAAAAAGCGCGCGACATCAATACGTTTACGGAAGACCGCTACGAGGGTTCGGTGCAATTGACCGATAAACTTACGCCGCGGACGACGGTGCTCTATCGCTACGCCTTCCGCCAAGTTAGTGTTTCCAATCTGAAGATCCTAAGCCAGGAAATTCCGCTGTTCAACCAGCCAACCCTGGTTTCCCAATTTGGAGTGACGTGGTACCGGGATTCGCGTGACAATCCCGCCGACGCCTCGAAGGGCAATTTTAACAGCGCGGACGTTAGCGATGCCGATACGAGTTTTGGTTCCAGTGCCAGCTTCCTGCGATTTTTCTTTCAAAATTCCACTTACTACCCGATCAAGCGCCGATTCAGTTTTGCGCGTTCCACGCGATTGGGCATCCAGGTACCTTATCGCGACACAGTCTCGTTAACTTTTCCGGCCCCCACGCCCGGGCAGTGCATCCCCGGCACGGCCCCTTCAGGACCGACGCCAACCATTATTCCGCTGCCGGAGCGATTCTTTGCGGGCGGCGGAACGTCGTTGCGGGGCTTCGCGCTGAATCAAGCTGGACCGCGGGATGCCTGCACAGGCTTCCCGGTCGGAGGCCAGGCGATGCTGATCCTCAACCAGGAATTCCGTTTTCCGATGCGCTTGCCGTTTGTCGGGACGTCTCTTGGGGGCGCCATTTTCTACGACGGCGGCAACGTGTACAGCCGGCTGGGCCGGATCTCCTTCCGCGCGATGCTGCCGGCGCCCACATTTGCGCTGCAAAATCCGGCGCTGCCCGCAGGACCGACGAACCTGCCGGTGTGCGCCACCAACTGCACGAACGAACTCAACTACTTTGCTCACACCATCGGTCTAGGGCTTAGATATAAGACGCCGGTCGGTCCCATTCGAATCGATTTCGGCTATCAGCTCAATCGGCCGTCATTCGTTATTCCGATTCCGTGTCCGAGCAATGCCACGAATTGCCAGGTTGGATCGCTGGGCCAGCAAGGCACACGGCTCCCCGGTTTTCAAATCTTTTTCAATCTGGGGTCGAATTTCTAGTGCGCGTGCCGGCGATTTGCGTTCTGCTGCCGTCGCTGCTTCTGGTGAATTCACCGAGCGTACTGGGGTCTCAGGAGGTCGTGGACCGCATTGCGGCGCGAGTTGAAAACGACGTAATTTTATTGAGCGATATTCGCGCGCTCAGCCGCTACCAGCAATTCCTTGACGGAAAATCGGAAACGGATGACCAGATTCTGGACCGGCTGATCGATCAGTGGATCGTGCGAACCGAGGCCGATGTCTCGCACTTCCCCCATCCCTCCGATGCCGAGATCGAACGCGGCGTGGAGCGGCTGCGGAAATCGTTCACATCGACGGAGGAGTACGAGGCAAGGAAAAAGCAAAGCGGGTTGAGCGATGCGGAAGTACGCGGCATTGTGGCGTCGCAGCTTTACTTAAGCAATTACCTGGACTCGCGCTTTCGCCCCGGAGTGCAGATCGATCCTAAGACCATTGAAGACTTCTACCAGAAGTCGGTAGTGCCGCGGGCCAAAGCGCGAGGGCAAGAGCCGCCACCTCTGGACGCCGCACGCGATTTCATTCAGGAAGCACTGGTGCAGCGGGGAATCAACGACCAGGCCGATCAGTGGCTCATAGAGAGCAAGGCCCGGCTGCATATTGAAAAGTTTCTCGATGAGGCGCCGAAATGACGCAAGAGACCCGCCGCCGGAAATGGCGCTGGCTGCGTCACGTCGCCTGGGTTCTCGGCGCAAAGATCTTCCTGATCGTCACTGGCCTGATGATTTTTTTCGGGAGCGGGGCGGGCAACCCGTTGCTAAGCCGGCTGCTCGTAAGCCGTTTGGAACGGATGACCGGCGGCAAAGTTGCGATGCGCGCGCTTTCTATTCGTTGGTTCGCCATGCAAGCAACGATCAAGGGCCTGGTGATCCACGGGAGGGAGCCGGCCGGCACGGAACCTCTTGTTACGGCAGAGGAAGTGCAGGTCGGGCTGCGCATCGATTCCTTCTGGGGGCGCAGAATTTCGGTGAATGAGCTCGTGGTCCAGCAGCCACACGTTCATATCCGCGTCGAAAAGAACGGCAGCACAAACTTGCCCGTGCCTCCGCAAGCCGCTTCCGTAAACAACCGGCTGCGCGACACGGTATTTGAATTCCATATCCGGCGCGTGCTGCTCGCTGACGGGTGGGTTCTCTACAACGACGTAAAGACGCCAATCACCGTGCATGGGGGAGAACTGCGGTTTGGGCTCGATGCCGGTGGCACGCTGGACCGTCCTTTGTATCTCGGCAACCTCGACTGGCAGACCTTGCAGCTCACCTCGAGGCGCTACAAGCCGCTGCCGGTGGGTCTATCGGCCAAGTTCACGCTTTGGCGGGATGGCTTCACGCTCGAGCAGGGGTTAATCAGCGCGGGGCATTCGCATCTCGATGCACAGGCGGAAATGAATGGTTTCTCGAATCCGCAGTGGAACTTCAGGTACCGCGGCTGGGTTGATCTGCTGGATTTCCGGGAAACCCTGCGGGAACCCATGGTGCCGACGGGGCGAGTTGACGTACGGGGAGAAGGCCAGTTCTCCGGCGGCCAGTTCAAGGGCAGCGGGAGTTATTCAGGGCAAAACATCGCGCTTCCGTACGTGGTCTTTCATGCCGCCGGACTCACGAGCCGCGGCAGCTATCGAATCGACAACCGCGGTCTCGAGATCCCCGATTGTTTTGCCGAGGCTTTCGGCGGCAGGGTAACCGGACGCGTGACCATGCGATTCGACGGGCTGAAATTTAGGGCGGACACCCACGTGCAAGATGTGCGGCTCGCGGGGGTTCTGCCGTCGATCGAACATCCCGACTTCCCCATCGACGAGCTGCACTGGGACGCGCGAATCACCGGAGATACGGTTGAAACGTGGAGCGGTCCCTTCGAGCACTTCGAAATCTCCGCGAATACCGTGTGGGAGACTCCAGAACAACCGGCGGAACACCATCAACCCGTGAGCGCTGCCTGGAAGTTCCGCTATCGCTACGATCCCAACATCTTGACGATCGACTCCGGTGAATTCGAAACCCCGTCGTCGCGTGGCAACCTCGACGGTGTTCTTGCTCCGCGCAACACGGCGATAAATGTGCGGTTTGAGAGCGGAGCCTTGGAGACCTACAAGGATTTCATTGACGGCTTGCGTGGCGCCGCGCCTGGTTCCGCGGAGGCGGCGAAACCGATTTCGGGGAGCGTGCGGTGGGACGGCAAGATCTTGGGCCTGTCGGCCGGCCCTACGTTTCAAGGACACCTGCGAGGGGAGCGCGCGCGTTACGACGGCGTCTTCGTGGATTTCCTTGAGGGCGACCTTACCTATTCGCCTGCGGAGCTGGCGCTGGCGCGCGGACATGCCCGCAGCGGCGAGACGGAAGCGAATATCGAAGGGTCCCTTTCCCTGACAAAATGGAGTTTCCTGCCGGAGAACGATTGGAGAGCAGAGATGAATTTCGAGAAGGTTCCGGCGGAAAGTCTCGAACAATTGCTGGGGATGCCTCTTCCTGTGAAGGGATCATTGACGGGACAATTTCACGGTCGCGGCACCCGGGAGCGGCCCAATGTTACCGGGCTCTTCGATCTTGGCGATGGCAAAGTGTATGGACTTTCCTTCAATCGGGTGCGTGGGCAACTGAGCGTCTCGCCGGACGAGGTGCGCATCGCGGACGCGGAGCTGCGGTTCTTCCCGCCGGGAAAAGAAAATGCGCGCGGCGCGGGAATAATCACCGGATCGGCTGGTTACCGCTACGCGGATCAGACGATTTCCTCGGACCTCGTAGGCGCAGCGCTGCCGCTGGAAAATTTTGAAAAATTGCAGTCAGCGCGCTTTCCTGTGGGCGGGCAGGTGAGTTTTCGGCTGAAGGCCAATGGCCCGTTGAGAACCCCGCTCGGCGAAGGGTCAGTTCGAGTCGTGGACCTGCGAATTGGCGACGTGATTGTAGGAAGTTTCGACGGCAAGCTAGCGTCGGACGGCCGCACGGCACATTTGGAATTGGGTTCCGCCATGACCACGGGAGAGATTTCCGGCGGCTACACACTGGGACTTGCCGATCCATACCCGCTGAGCGGGAAGGTTTCGATCAAGAACATTGACCTGGACCCCTTTCTGCTCACCGCTTTGCACCTGAAAGAACTCAGCGGCCATGCGAACGCCGATGGAGATATTTCGGTGAATGGTTCGCTGAAGCAGCCGCAGAGCATCCTCGTGGACGCGAATTTCTCGCGCCTGGCGTTGAACTATGCCAACGTGCGGCTGGAAAACAACGGTCCGGTTCATTTCCGATCGACGAAGGACAGCCTGGAGATTGACCCGGTTACACTACACGGAGCGGACACCAATTTGCAGATTGCGGGTTCGGTGCAATTTGCCGGGCGCCGCGCCGTCGCATTGCGCCTCAATGGCGCGATGGACCTGCGGCTCATCACCGGTTTTGTGCCGAATCTCGACGCGCGCGGCCCCGCGCAAATCAACGCTTCGTTCGAAGGGACGCTGGAGCGGCCGCGGATCACCGGCCGCGTACACATCGAAAACGCTTCGGCCCGCGCCGCGGAATTTCCCACGGGACTCAGCGCCATCATGGGTGATGTGGTGTTCGATGCAACACGCCTGTATTTTGAAAATATGAGCGCGGAATCCGGCGGCGGCGCTCTGCATCTTTCCGGCGGCGTGAATTACGCGGAAAGTCCGCTGCGCTACGACGTTAGCGTGCGCACCGATCGCGTGCGCATCCGCTATCCAGTGGGGATGAGTTGGCTGGTCGGAGGTTCGCTGAGGCTGACCGGCACGACGGCAGCGGGGCTGCTTTCCGGGAAGGTGACGATCGAGCGCGTCACCCTCACGCAAGGTCTCGAAGTGGCAGGCATGCTGGTATCGGCGAAAGAAGGCATCACCAGCCCAACTACCAGTTCAGCCTATCTGCGCAATCTGCAATTCGACGTCGAAGCCCTGTCGGCGCCCGATGCGCGCATGGAATGGCCGGGCGCGCAATTACAGGCCGATGCGAATCTCCGAGTGCGGGGAACCTGGGAGCATCCTATTCTTCTGGGGCACATCCACATCCTGTCGGGTGATTTATATTTTGCAGGCAACCGTTACCGTGTTACCCGC
>Ga0137415_10004051_pt1 | contig 14508 bp, 7 predicted proteins | sample CZODoug3_1_1_16f_FD_183082 | JGI IMG/M metagenome (GOLD analysis project Ga0137415, IMG submission 183082) | Vadose zone soil fungal communities from Angelo Coast Range Reserve, California, USA - CZODoug3_1_1_16fungal (Hybrid Assembly) | ecosystem: Environmental > Terrestrial > Soil > Vadose... | reverse complement strand
CCCACCTGCGCATCGCCGTTTTCCTTCTCGGCAACGAGCTCACGGTTTTGCAGGACTTCACGTCCGACCCGACGCTGCTGACTGCGGCACTTCAGAAGTACCGTTCACAGGGTTCAGCCGCGGGGCGAATGGGAGGCGCGGACGTCCAATTACAGCCACCATCGTTTGATGGGCCCAGTCTTCCTCCGCAAGCCGCTGCCCAAGGCGGGGCCGGGAGCGGGTTGGATTCCAACGGACGGTCGCTCATGAACATTGGGTATGCACTGGCCCGATTCGAGAAAGAGAGCAACGCAAGCAGTATGGAAATGCGGGTTGCGCATACCGCGGACGCTCTCTCTTCGATTGCGCGCTATCTGGGCGGATTCCCTGGACGCAAGGTGGTGATCTGGTTTTCGGCGTCCTTTCCATTGAATCTTTCCGTCGTCGATCCTGCGGATTTTGACGTTTATCGTTCCTATGCCGACCGGATCCGGACAACGACGAATTTGCTGTCGGACGCCCAGGTCGCGATCTACACCGTGGATGCGGGAGGCTTGAAGGGAAATTTGATCTCAGACCCCAGCGATACAGGCCGGGATGCGAACGGTAGGATGGCGTTGACAGTAGACGCGCACATGAACGCGAACAGCAAGGAAGTATTCGAGCGGTTCAATAAAGAAGACAGTCTGGCAAAGGTCGCTCAAGAAACCGGCGGGCGCGTTTTCTTGAACACCAATGACTTCGATCGCGCCATTGTCGAAAGCGTGCGCGACAGCAGCACTTTCTACCAGGTTGGCTACTATCCCGCCCACAAGCAATGGGACGGCAAGTTTCACACCATCAAGGTCAAGGTTGCAGGAGATGGTTTAGTTGTGCGGCATCGGCGCGGGTACTACGCCACCGACCCTGAGAAATGGCGCAAGAGTGGCGAAGGGGAGATGAACGCGGCCCTGGAGAAAGATATTGTTTCCACTGGCGTTTTGTTCTACGCACGTGCGATGCCGCCATACGGCAACGCTGACGTGAAGGTCGAATTCCTTGTGGACGCCCACACTATTACCTTCGAGACGCAATCGGAGAACCGGCACGAGTGCAATCTGGAATTCCAAGTGCAAGCCTTTACTCCGGAGGGCAAGCTGGTGAAGGCCGAGGTGCAGCAAGCCGAGGCCCCGCTCAAGCCGGAAACTTTCGATCGCATCCAGAAGAATGGTCTTCCGATGCCGGTGTCCATAAAGCTCGCGCCGGGTCAGTACCTGCTTCACTTAGGCGTTCGGGATAATCGAACGGGGCAGTTCGGGACGTCGGACCTGCCGCTGACCATCGGCGAGGCTCCTGCCCACTAAAATCCCAACGTTACTTCGAAGGACCGTCAGGCGAACCTTTCCGCGCACTCTTTTCCTTCAGCTGTTGGTAGAATCGCAGAGCTTTATCGGCATCCTCGACCCGGCCCACGCGACGATACGCAAGGCTGAGCTGGTAGTAATCGTAGGATTGAACGGGCTGTAATTGTGTCGCTTTCTCGAGGTGCTGGATTGCTTCATTTGCATAGCCCTTATCCAACAGCGCCTTTCCGAGCTGGTAGTGCGCATCCCCGTAAGCAGGCTTCTCTGCGAGTACCGCGTTAAGCAGCCGGATGGCCTCGTCCGTTTGGCGTTGCTCCAGGCGCACGTAGGCGAGCTGGTACATGGCCGGGACAGACCGTGAATTCACTGAAAGCTCCGCGCTCAATTCCTGCACAGCTTGATCGAGCTTGCCTTGCTTGAAATAGACCATGCCGATGAAGTAATGCGCTTCAGCCAGGCTCTGATTCAGCTCAAGAGCACGCTGGAACTCAACAAGCGCGTCGGGGTATTGCGACTGCCCGTAGTGCGCCTGCCCTACCATGAGATGAACCTCGGGAGAGTTCGCGCCGTGCTCCAACATTCGCGAAAAAAGGCGTCCGCCGGTGGGTGCATCGCCACTCCGCACCAATGCCACGCCCGCAGCGTAGAGTAGTCCGGCGTTCTCGGGCAACGCGTCCAGAATCGGGCGGAAGGTCTCCGCACTCTTCGCGAACTGGTCAGTCATGTAGTACGAAAGGCCGAGCATCTGGCGAAGGTTGGCATCCTTTGGCGTTTGGCGAAGCAGGCGCTCGAGCGGGCCAATCGCGTGTTCGTAGCGTTCCGCGCGGAAAGCGGCCAGTCCCCAGTTGCGATCCAGGCTTTCAATCTTGGGATTCCACCGCGCCGCTTCCGCGAATTCCTCCTCCGCGTTGGAGTAGCGAGCCGCACGCGCATCAATCACGCCAAGATTGTGGTAGGCCTCTCCTAACATCGTGGAAACGCGCTTCACGTACTCGGCTTCGCGGCTGTTGGGGAGCTCAGCTCCATGCGGCGTGCGCATCAACATTGAGCGCAGCTCTTGCTGGCCGGAGCCGCTCATCGCGGCAGTTTCGCCAGATCCAGCAGAAGCATCCGGCGCCTGCCGCGAACCGCGTCCTGCCAATTGGCTCCGAATCTGTTTAGCTTGAGCCAATTCGGACTCCGCCTCTGCGTGCCGGTTCAGTTTTTCAAGCGCCTTACTCATCAGCTCATGAACTTCCGCCACTTCCCCGTAATTCGCCTGCGACGCAAGTGCCAGCGACTTTTGCAACACAGCCACGGCTTTCTCCAAGTGTCCAGCATCGAAACTGGCCTGGCCCAGTCGAAAAAAGGGGTCGGGATCATCAGCACGTGCGGCGGTGACCAGTTCGAACCACTTTTCGGACTCGCTGGGCTTCTGTTCCTTTTCCGCAATCATTCCCAGGTAATACTTGCTGTCATAGTCATCTGGCGTTTTCGAAAGTTCGGCGAGAAACTGTTCGCGCGCTTTCGCATAATTCTGTGGGCCTTGTAAGTAATAAGTAAGTCCGAGGGACGAACGCAAGCGTGCTTTCTGCGGTTCCAGTTCAAGCGCTTTCGCAAAATGATTGGCCGCTTGATCCAGATATCCGGTTTCCCGGTAGGCAAGACCAATCAGGACGTGCAGACTGGCGCTGGGCACGGAGGACGCTTGCATCTCGTCGAAAATCACGCCTGCGGGAACTGGGTTCTTTAGCTCCAAGTCAGCCAAAGCCAGCAGATAGCCGGTATCGAAATCCGGTTGCATCCGCAGCGCCGATTCCAAGTGATTGGCAGCGGCTGCGAAATCGCCTTTCATAAAATAGATTTTCCCCGCGAGGTTTAGGGCACGCAGATCTTTTGGATCCTGTTCAAGCGCAGCCTCAATTTCCGTCTTTGCTTTGTCGAAATCGCGAGCCATGAAGTGCGCGATAGCCAGGTCAACGCGCGCCGTCACGCGGGCAGGTGCGATCTGCACGGCCCGGGCAAGCAGATCGATTCCTTCGGCGTACTCTTTGTTCGAAACGCGCAGATTTCCCAGCTGCCGCAAGGCGCCGGAAACGGCTTCGCGATAAGCCGTGGCTGCTTTTTCGTAATCCCCTGCGACCTGGAACGTTTGTGCGGCTTGAAAAGCCAGCTCTGGAGAATTTGCCTCACTCCCGGGTTTGGCATTTTCCTGGGCCTTTACTTCGGCGGTTGGAAAAACGCTGCACCACACCCACAAGCCAAGCTTCACGAGACTCCGCGTTCGAAACATCGTGTCCTTTCGAAATTACTCAGCGAAACAATCCGTTGCATTTACGGCTGCTGGGCCGCAGGTGGAGAATCTGCGTCTCTGCGCTTATGTTGCTCATCCTCCGTCTGCCGGAGCCGATTGTAGGTTGCCATCTCCGTCCGCGCGGGTTCCTGCATCCCCAGTCGTGAGTAAGCCAGGGCCAAATGATAATGGTACTGGGAAACAGCCGGAGCAAGCTTTACGGCTTGCTCCAGCACGGCCCGAGCCTGCTCCAAGCTTCCGGTTTGCAGGTACAGGGTCCCTAGTTCTGCCGCGGCCGAAACATGCTGCGGGTTCGCCCTTACAGCTTCTTCCAGTTCTCCGCGTGCCAGGTCGACGTTCCCTTCTCGCCGGGCCATCAGACCCAGATAGTAATGGGCGTCGGCGAGATGGGGGTCAATCGTCAAGCAGCGCTGAAGATCGCGCTTAGCGCCGTCAGCGTCGCCGGTCTTGAATTCCGCGATCCCCAGCAGCAACTGGCTGTTGGCATCATCGGGGCGGGCGGCCGCGAGCTTGCGGGCGATGGGCTCGGCCGCCTCCGGCGAATCAGCTTCGATTAGAGTGAGGGCCAGAACGTACTCGCTATCCAGATTGTCCGGTTGAATGGAATTCAGCTTTCGCGCTGCCGTTACGGCCTGGGCACGATGACCTGTCTTCAACAACGCCAGGCTCAGCTTCTGCAATACGTCGGGACGATTTGGATGCACCTCGTCTGCGCGGCGCAGAAACTTAATCATTTCATCCCAGTGATTCTGCTGGGCAGCCAGGCCAGCCGCATCGAAGAGCAGATCGAAAGATTTTGGCTGCAGCTTCAGCGCTTGCGAGAGTAATACGATAGCGGCTTGAGGCTTACCCTGAGCCGTGCGGACCAACGCAAGCGACTGCAGGTAGTCTGCTGAGGGTTTTACAGGCTTCACGTTGTCCATGAGATGCACCGCATCTTCAACATACCCGTTGCGGAGAAGCACCGTGACAAAGTCCCGCAGGACCTCAGGCTCCGCGTTCGCGTGGCGCTGTAAACTCGGGATCAAGGGCGGGACTTTATCAGGTTCGCCAATCGCAAAGTAATCGGCTGCCAGGACGGGCAGAATTCGGGCAGGACGCGATGCCAAAGAAATCCTATGCGCGGCGGCTATGGATTCCTTGTACTGGCCCGCCGCCTGATACAGGAGGGCTAGTTCCACGTTGGCGGGCGCGTCGGCTGGCGCAATCGCGACGACATGCAAGTAGGAGTCAATGGCCTGGGGATTGTTCCCCAGTGAACTGTACAACATAGCTAAGCCGCGGTAGGCCTCGACATCCTTGGGGCTCAGGGTCAAAACTCTGCGAAACAGCGCTTCGGCCTCTGGCGTGCGCTTCTGGCGCGCGCGAATTTCCGCCATGAGGTCAAGAGCCCACACCTGGTCGGGTTGCTGCGATAAGATGTTCCAGAGCTGCTTTTCAGCATCATCGAGCCGGTTTTGAGAAATGAGCCTGGAAATCGAGCTGCGCGAGGTGGCCTGGGCCCAGCAGGGCTGCACAGAGCAGATAAAGGAGACCAGAATCCCAGCCAGCATCAGATAGCAAGCCCGAAGGCAGTGTTTTAGGGGTGCAATGGCACTTTGGCCCATGTGTCCCGTGTCCCAACAACTCGTCTGCATCTGGCTCTCTCTACTGCACGATGAAAACACGATACGCATACAAAGATCTGCGCCAAAGATTAATAGTAGCGCAATCCGGAGGGGGCCGGACGGATTCCACCGCCATGCCCGCCCTCGTTGGCATGAAAAAAACCGGGCCTGACTCTCGTCAGGCCCGGGCAAGGGTCTAAGTTTCGGGCCGAACCTAGAAGATGAACTTCAGCGCGTACTGAATCTCCCGGTTGCCGCTTTGGCTTCGGAATTGAGGTTGCCCAAATTGCGTCGCAGTGATATCGCCGACTCCACCGCCCTTGATGGCCACGCACGAAGAAGGGGTAGCCTTGCAGTAAGTGCCGGAGCCGTTCACCGGCCAAGTACCGAGATCGGGAGGGCCCGGAGTGCCCCCAGGGCCCGTCATCAACCCGGTTACGTCGCACATTGTAGGGTTGCCGCCAGAGTCCTTCAGGAAGTGGGTGCAACCTGCCACGTTGAATGCCAAGGTCGCGCCATTAAACCGGAACTGGGGGTGATTAAATACGTTGAACATTTCCACGCGGAACTGGAGCTTTGTTCTCTCGGTCACCTTCCAATTCTTCACAATGGCGAAGTCAACGTCATCAATCGGAGGCCCCGCGCAACCCCCAGGTCCGGAGTTGCTGAAGGTGCCCAGTTTGTAGCCGTCGTAAGTAAACGCTTTGGGGTTCAGCCACTGGTCCCGCGGCGCGTTACTTAGGTGGCATGGCTGGCTATAGACCCGCAGCGGTCTGTTGATAAACAAGCCGTTGGTGGATCCTACGCCGGTTGCGTCCCCCAGTGCGTTGCTCCCTTGGACGGTCAGCGCATTGCCGCTGGCGTAGTTCACGATGGTATTGCTTTCCCAACCACCTGCGACCTGCCGCACAAACTTATTGGAGTTTGCCAGCGCGGGCAAGTTGTAGACCAGCGTGGCGCTCAGAACGTGCCTGCGGTCGAAGTCCACGGGGCCGCGATTTTGCCTGTGGTTGGTGTTGTCTGCGAAGATGGTATTTGTACCGACATACCCGAATGTTGTGTCGCCCAGGTTCTTGGAAAAGGTATAGGCGACCTGGAGCATCGAGTTGTTTTGGAACTTATTGCTGAACATCGTTTGCAGTGAGTGGTAAATGGAATCGCCGGTGTGGCTCCATATGGGCATCTGCGCCGATTGGTTAAAAGGAAAGGGCTTGAGAGAGGCTGTGCTGGTTCCCGTCACCGCCAGTTGCGCTGCCTGGAGGCGATTGGCCAAGGGAATCTGGTTTGCGTCGTAGACATTCTGCAAGTGAATGCCCCGGTTCGCCACCCACCCGACTTCCAGTTTGCTGTTCCTCCAGAGTGCTGTTTCGGTCGTCAGGTTCCACTGCCAACTGTTGGATTGCTTCGGGCTGGGGTCGAGTCCCTGGTGTGGAGAGCCGCCCAAAGCGGCTCCAAATACACACCCTGAGGTCGAGCAGAGACTCCTGTTACCCGGATCATTGCCGGGAAAATTGTTAGCGGGAAATTGAACAAAAGGCCCAGGTCCGTCCAGCGTCCTTGTGGCGCCAGTACCGACACCAAAGGGCGTATTGTTGGCACGCATGCTGATGGCCAGCAACCGGTCACGGGATTCGAACTGGCCCACTCCCGCGCGGATCGCGAACCGTCCTGTGCCAAATACATCCCAGGCGATGCCTAAGCGCGGCATCAACATGTGATTATTGTTGCGGATCAGCGAGCGATTCTCGAAAACGGGTGGCGTAGCCGAGGAGCCGATCAGGGAACACGTATTTGTAGCGCCCTTCGCCAGGACCATGCCGCGGCAGGGATCGCCAGCTGGAAGTGCGGTTTCCGCTGCGTAAACCGCCGGTGAGAAGCTGGCAAGTTTGTTGTCATCCAGGTACGGCGCTCGGATAATAGACCAGCGGACTCCATAGTTCAGTGTAACGCGACGGCTGACCTTAAACGCGTCGCCACCATAGAATTCATAGTCCCGCCAGCGCACCAGAGCCGCGTGATTTCGCTGGGTTTCGTCGTAACCGAACGTCATGCCTCTTAGCAGGTAGTCACCATAGTAGTTGCCGGTGCCAATATTGCAGCCCGCTCCCCAGCCCCCGCCGCAAAAGCCTGGCGACGTCCAGCCTGGCCCCTGGTAGTCTACAGCCGGACCATTGGCGTTCCCGCCCGCCCATAGCTCACCGCCTTCGTCGCCGACTTCCTCATCCTTGGCGTTGCGGGTGTACAAGAACCCGGCCTTAAACGTATGCTTGCCGGCAACCTTGGAAAAATCGTCTTTCCAGGCAAACAGGTCCTGCCGGTTATGCCAGGGTGAAAGAATCCCCAGTAAACCGGAGTTCGTGTTGCCATCCCACATGACCGGCTCTGCCGCCTGGGTCCCATGGATTTTGTCAGTGTAGGGGAACAGACGCGGCATCGCCGCGTTGATCTTGTCGTTCAGCGCGGGGGTGTCGCCGGCACGGCTGACGGCGATGCGGTTTCCCGACCAGGAGAACTGGAAGTCATTGACTGCGGTGTTGCTAATGGTGGTGGTAATTTTTGCCACGGACATTTTGCCCGGCTGGTTCCAGGTGTCGGAAAGTGCTGGGTAGTCGCTGTCACCCCAGAGTCCCGCCGCCTCATCCGCGTGCAGCGAGTTGATCCAAGCGTCTTGGGTATACTTGAGCATAAGAGTCGTCTTCTTCGTAATGTTCCAGTCGCCGCGAATAGCTTCTTCGCGCCAATCGACTGGTATGCGGACCTGATCTACCCAGTTATTCTGAGCGCAGAGATTCAGCGTCTTCGTAACTGGATTAATAACATTCGGGAACGGTAAGGGAGCAAGATATGCCTGTCCCGCAGGGCTGAGGCGGCTTGCCGGAATTATGTCGTTTGTGGCGCCGGTCACTGGATCAACAAAGCGTTTGCCGGTCGCAGGGTCAACAGGAATAGCCGGACCTTGGCAGTGGTCCACGCCGCTAGAATCTGTCGCAGCGAGATGGGCTGCTGCCAGGTCACTGAAGTTTCCGCCCACCTCCGCTGGCGTCGGTGTCCAATGTCTATGAACCCTGCCGCGGCGCTCGCGGTTCCATTCTTGAGACCAGAAGAAATATACTTTGTCTTTTTTGATCGGACCGCCCAGGGTCTCACCGAAATCGTTGCGGCGCAGCATGTTCTTGCGGCAGCTGGGGTCGTTCGGCGAGTTGCAGCTGCTTACTGGCAGGAGGAAGAAATCCTTGGCATTCAGCTTATCGTTCCGGCCGAAGTAGTAGACGTCGCCATGGTACTGGTTGCTTCCACCTTTGGTTACAATGTTGATCTGTCCGCCGGATGCGCCGCCATATTCGGGTCCATAGCTGTTGCGCTGAATTTTGAATTCATCGATGCCGTCAATGGAAGGGTAGGTAAGAATCGTGCGCTGCGAGCCGATATCGTTGTTTCCCGCGCCGTCCACGGTCCACTGGTTGTCCACGGCGGGCGAACCGCTGAAGGAAATATCCACACTGGCGAACAAGCCCTTGTTCTTGTTGTCGAAGCCTTCGCCAACAGCGGCGCCGGGGACCAGCGTTGTCAACTGCACGAAGCTCCGGCCGTTCATGGGGAGTTCGCGAATCTGTTCGCCCAGCATAATATTCCCAACATCACCAGTCGACGTATTGACGGCGATGGGGGCGGCTTCAACGGTGACAGTCTCCGTGGCCGCGCCCATCTCCATTCTTAAGTTGACGGCGGTCACGTCGCCCACGTGCAGTTCTACATTCCTTTCCGTCAGTTTCTTGAAGCCGCCCTTATTCACGGTCAGGGTGTAGACACCAGGGTCGAGCTCGGGAAACGAGAAGCTGCCTTGTTCATTGGACACAGTCTGGCGAGCCGCTCCCGTACGCTCGCTGACCAAGCCAACTGTCGCGCCCGGAACGGCGGCGCCGCTAGGATCTGCCACCGTCCCAGTGATCGTGCCCGAAGTTTTCTGCGCCGAAGCAGTCGGCGCCAGATCCAGCAGGGTTGCAAAAGAGATTGCGCCGAGTATCAGCGCCGCTAGGGCCAACAGCGAGCCAATCGAGCACAACTTGCCGAATGCATCATTCGAATTCAAACGATGGATCTTCATTCGTATACCCCTCGAGGAAGCTTTTTCACGGTAAGCAAAAATGAAATCCACGCTGCGCACCACCTAGCAACGGATTCATATCTGCATTTACCCACCACAGGTTCGTGAAAGGACCCAACCTCTAAAGCATTACGGGACATAATGCTTTTGTACTAGCGGCGTATTTAGAATAATTTCAGAGGCTTGTCAAGCAAAAATATGGGTATTCTGAAGAAAAATAATGATATTCTTCCGCCACGAAGAGTGGAGGATCGCGAGCCTCCGGTTTAGGCACAGTTTTAAGACACGCGCTGTATCCAGATAAATGTAGTGTTGTGCCGAGTTGTGAAGTCGATTGCACTTGGCAGGTTGCCTCTGCCTATTGGACACGCCATTCCCAATATCCCAATTTTCGTAGATCTGTGGAGAACCGAATAAGAATGACGTCCCCGCCGAGAAAGAAGACCGTCCCACGCAGCGAGGCCAAGGTCACCCTCAAGACTATTGCCCATCATCTCGGGCTTACCCCGGGGACGGTCTCAGCCGCCCTGAACAACTCTCTCGCCGCGCGCTCCATTCCCGAGCATACAAAGAATCGCATCATCGAAGCGGCGCAAACGCTCAACTATCGGCCGAATTTTTTTGCCCGCACTCTGCGCCTGAAACGTACCTACACCATTGGCGTGATCGCCGAAGAAATTGGCGACGCCTACGGCTCGATGGTGATTAGCGGCATCGAAGAATATTTGCGCAAGAACAATTATTTCTTCCTCACCGTGATCCATCGCCACGATCCGAAGCTCCTGCAAACCTACGCGCAAATGCTTTTGACGCGTGGCGTCGAGGGCTTCATCACCACCGACACATCTCTCAGTGAAGAACTTGCCCTGCCTACTGTCGCCGTCGCAGGCCATCGGCGCGTCGAAGGCTTGACCAACATTATCCTGGACCACACGCGCGCCGCGCATCTGGCCCTCGAACATCTACGCGATCTCGGTCACCAGGAAATCGCCTTCATTAGAGGGCAGACCATGAGTTCGGATTCCAGCGTGCGTTGGGACGCGATCTGTGAGGTGGCGCAGCAACTTGGCATTCACATTCGTCCCGAGCTGACCATCCAACTTGAGGGCTTCGATTCGACGCCCGGCCTTGGATATACGTTCACCAAGCAACTACTGGCCAGGAAGCATCCGTTCACAGCGCTTTTTGCCTACAACGACATTGCGGCCATCGGCGCGATTTGGGCGTTCCATGAAGCAGGCTTGCGTGTGCCGGAAGATATTTCCGTTGTCGGTTTCGATGATATTCCCGGAGCCGCTTACGCCAATCCCGGCCTAACCACGGTAAGGCAGCCACTCGTAAAGATGGGGCAAATCGCCGCGCAAACCGTTGTCGATCTCATCGAGGGGCGCGGCGAATACGTTCCCGAAATAGCCATCGAGCCTGAGTTCTTGATTCGCCAGTCAACGGGCCGCGCTGCCGCCCTTCAGTCACGGCACTTCTCGGCTAGCACTCAACCCTCGCAAGGAGGCTATCTAGCCAAATAGTTCTTGGATAGCCGCTGAAATTGTGATGGAAATACTACAACTCTGAAGCGCTAAACAGGCCAAAGGCCAAACCGAATGTCGAAGATATTTTCAACTGCTCTTATCTTGGAATCGTTCGGCTTGCCCATCCCCTGATGGGCCAAGACAAAGAAAAGCACGGGACGACCAACCTTATACCGCGCCATGAATTCGCACTAGCGCGTCAATTGATGCGCTCCAAAGACCTCTTGTTTGATTGAGCTTCGTTCCATTACATTCCTCCAGCATTCTCTCGACCGCAACCTTATGGAGCCTTGCTACCATCGCGGTGATGTTCCTTTTCCTGGCCTCATTTGCAAACCCGCCTCCCCTAACTGCTGTGACCCTGGTTTGCCAAACCATATAACTTCGCACCGCACGGAATCCGTGGGATCATCTGCGATGAGTTCCACGATTTGTCCGCGCTTCAACTTGAAGTTACCGCGTAACCTGAATCCCTCGTTCGACCTTTCGACAATGAGACAGAGGAACATTTTCTGGCCATTGTGGTCGATGACAAGGTCGGCACGACCATTAATTTGGTAGCGGTTGGCCCGGGCGGACGATTCGAATTTGGTGGTCGGCGAAAGCGCGATGCATCACCGGAATTTCAATTTTCGGCATATGACAGCTCACGCAGTCCCTCATGCCTACTGGACACCACGCGCCAGGATGATCGCCCGCAGGTTTCACGCCGGGGGTTGCGACATGACAATTCAGACACTTCGCGTCATAGAAGGAAGGTTCTTGCACTAGCGCGCCGTGCGGGTCGTGACAAGCAACGCAGGTAATCCTCGCGTCCCCCTGGCTTTTTCCCCAGCACTTGCTGTTTTGCAGGCGGTACGGTTGTTGGCGAATGCTGAACAAGCCATTCAGTCCGGCGCGCACCGTATCCGGCCACGTCCCATGGCAAGCTCCGCAAAAGTCCACTGAATCAGCCGGCCTGAGCTTGCCGGGGTTGAATATGACAACCGGTGCGTGTTCACCTCCGGCCCCTTCTTGAATCACGCTGGCTTGCATGACATTGACATGTTCTCCTCCAGGGCCGTGACAAGCTTCGCAACCGATACCGGTAGCGACCTTGTCCGGCTCGAACCTGCCTCCGATCGCGGAACCCGTACTGTGGCAAGAGAAGCAGCGTTTGATTTCATCCATTTGGACAGGACGCGCCATCGCGTCTTTGAGATCGTACAGCGGGCGGAACACCTTCAAGGGCGTGACACTAAGATTCTCTAAAGAACCGAAATAAGAGACGCGACTTTCGAAGTAGATTCCCTTTCTCTGAAATAGGTACGATTGCCCGACCTCGCCGGTGCCAAAAGCCCACTGCAGCAAGGCAGTAATCGTGTCACGCCCGTCCGTAACGGACAATTCGGGTTTGCCTCCCTTTATACCCATCCTGTAGAGGAAATTGCCGCTCTGGAATTTCAGTTGCCTATGAGAACGCAGAACACCTGAATCCTCGGCACGGAGAAGAGTCCGTGCCATGGGGGTGTTTTCTTGTTCGGCGGTTATTTCCTTGTGGCAGCTCCAGCACGCACGAGTCCCTGCGTATTCCTCCGCGGATTGGCTGGCCTTTCTGGGCCACCACCCAGGTTCTTCCAGATGTTCAGCGGTGGATTTCTGGGCCTGAGCGGGACTGGCAACGAAAACTGCGACAGTGAGCAACGTCGCCCACGTCACGGCTCTCACGAAAAAAAGGAGCCTGCAAAACCGTACCTTAACTGCCACTAGAAAGGTCTCCCGGAAACTTCAAGTTTCGGCGCTAGAGAATCCACGATACCTGAAATTACCCTCGCTTGATGATTTTTCCAATAAAGGGACTAAGTTCCGTTGAACATGGATCGAATCTTTCGGTTGACAACAACAATGCCGAACGCTCCATGCTCAAGGAAGGCTCTGAATTCGTCTACAAGCGCCTATTTCGTTTTTCGGCTCCTGCGTTGGCGACCTTCAATATGAATGACGGCACGAACTGGACGCTGAACGGCAAGGACGCCACATTACCACCCGGTGAAAACCGTGACTTTTATCGCTGCACTCCACGGCCGCGGCAGAGTTTTCATCCACCGGTCCAGGTCAAAGCGCGTGGCAGCGATAGTGCCTTCGGCGTGAATCGTGCACTGCCATCCTTCACGCAGTAGCTGATCGTCCTCTTGTGAACATCCATTCCGATGTAATACATAGTCTGCATGGGGAGCCTCCTTGGTGTCTCTGAATCAGTTCGGTCGCTGAGTTCAGCTTTTGTACACCAAGAGCTCCTCCTTCGACCTATGCATTCAAACTACCAGGCATCTTGAACTTAGCCGGTTCCCCAGACCGTGAACAGCTAACTGCTGCAATCCCGCGCGTTATGGTATAAAGCTCTGCGTGATCGATCATGCAGGCGCGACTTTCTCACGCGCTCTAGGAGACACCATGGCGACCCGCACAATTTTCCTCACCGCGCTGAGAATCTTGGCGGTGTGTCTTCTGCTTGCGGTCTGCTTTACTGTAGGCGGTGTGCTTTCCGGAATCGACAAGGTCGCTCAGCAATCGATCGCGTCCCAGTCCGGTCCGCTTGCCAACCAGCAGGCTCCCCAGATGCCTGAAAATTTTCTTGGCGGCTTTCTTGTTTTTACTCTCTCTGCTGGGGGCACTGTCTCCTACCTTATCCTCAGGTCTCGCTGGCATGGCTGGATGCTCGTCGGCGCTATCTTCGTGAGCATGTATGGCATCTCGACCGTCGCCAGTCAGGTCGAAACCGTTGCCTTCCTCTCAGACAAATTGCCTCAAGGAATGATTCGGGCCATTTTCGTCCAAGGTGGGATTGCTGCGGCTTTGTTCGCGCCTCTGGCGGTCCTGGCGCTCGGCAAGTGGCCTTCGCTTCGCGCACCTATGTCGCCTGCTGCCCCGCGGAAGCTGGCTTCGATCCTGCTGCGGGTTGCGATCCTTGTCGTGGCCTTCGTCTTCCTGTACATGTTCTTCGGCTACTACGTCGCTTGGAGAAACCCTGAACTGCGGCGCTTCTACGGGGGGCCGGAACTGGCGACCTTGTGGGCGGCATGGCGGCACAACTGGACAAGCTCCCGTTGGATTTACGCTCTTGCCGTCTTCCGCGCTCTCCTCCACATCGTGTGTCTGTTCCCACTCGTTCGGATGCTCCATACTTCCCGGCGCGAGTCGGCCTTGGCTGCGGCGCTTTTTTTGGCTTGCTGGACAACCGTCTTGCTGTTGCCTAATCCGTTGATGCCTGCCAGTGTTGCGCGCAGTCATTTTTGGGAGACGTTGGGCTTCAACTTGGTCTTCGGCGCCCTCGCAGGATGGCTCCTGTGCTCTACTGCATCAGTAACCCAAGTGGAACCGAACCTAACAGCCAGGTTGGCGGCTTCGGAGCTGTAGGGCAACTCCCGATAAACGCCCTAGTGTTTGCGAATATCCCGTCGACTCCCGAGGCGGCAAGCCGGAAGTTATCCCGAAACGGGGTTATGGGTAGTACCTGAGGGCACCGCAAGTGTGCCCAATTCATTGCCTCATAACAGGGGTTCACCCCAAAACTTGGGAACAACTTGGGAACAAACATTGACGAATACCGTGCAAAACCGTGATGCATGACATAGGAAAATGCTAGACGAACCAACTACTTAGCGTTTCTGCT
>Ga0137415_10004050_pt1 | contig 14509 bp, 21 predicted proteins | sample CZODoug3_1_1_16f_FD_183082 | JGI IMG/M metagenome (GOLD analysis project Ga0137415, IMG submission 183082) | Vadose zone soil fungal communities from Angelo Coast Range Reserve, California, USA - CZODoug3_1_1_16fungal (Hybrid Assembly) | ecosystem: Environmental > Terrestrial > Soil > Vadose... | reverse complement strand
CAACCGGTTCAACGCCACACGATTGAACACACTCATAAATAAGAACGAGGATATCCTCGACCCATCGACAATCGGCAAGATCATTACTGAATGGGATGTACGTGAGATGGTCAGGACGAATCTAGAGGGTCTCCGAAAGACCCACCGAATGAGAATCGCTCACCAGAAAGAGATCCTCAGATCCCTTGGTTAGCTCTGCCGTTTCGTGACGGTCCTTAAGTATGCGATTCATGGTCCCCGTCCTTTCTTTCAGGAGGGGCAAGACCAGCAAATGGGTGTGGACGACACTTTCTGGGATGAAGACGCAGAATGTCCAAGATGCCACTCGAAGGTCCGAGAATGGCATACAAAGCAGTTTCAATCTTTTCTAGAGACCTGGAAGAAAGGCGAGTTTCTGCAATACCGCAAGATTGAGACAGTACCTGAGGCGGAACGAAAACGAAAAGACGGAAGCGTCTCCGACTTTGGTAGCTTTCGCCGGACCAAGGAATATCTGAGCGATGTCCCGCTCATGTTCGCGGGCAAGGTCCCAGTCTACATGAGCTGTGGAATCTGCCATGCTTGGCTAGAGGCTTATGCAAAGATCGTCAAAGGCCGCTTTACCGGCGTTGTGGAAATTGAGGCAGACGGAAATCCGAAAGAACTCGTCTTGATCAAGCCTGAGACAACAGCCGAAGAACTAAGACGGGAGTTCGGAGCCCGGCTTTCCCAGTTGCAGGACTCATGCAACCACGCTAAGAGTAAATGGATGCTGATGGAATGGGCCCCGGGACATCTGATTCCCGGAAAGAACCTCGTTTGTCTGCAGTGCGAGAAGATCCTAGATACGAAGGCGAAGATGAAAGCGCAGTGAGACAGCTAACACATCCCATGGGCTGGGGCAGAGAGTTGGTCGTCTTAGCGATTAGGAATGGGCTCCACATTTTGGACAAACTGCGACATCCAGTGGTCGTCTAACGCCGCATGCCATGCAAAGCCTAGCCGTCTGATTGTACAAGGGATCTCTCAGCCATGTCTTCTTCTCCAAACCAAGATTCGCAATACTAATCTTCGGCTTGATAATGTAACCCGTGAGTACTACTGGATGATACTCCGGTACCTCCGGCCTAGAAGTGTACACTGCCAAAGCTAGGGCCCATAGGCTGTCATCATGCGTCCCCGACGGGTGCGAGAACCGGTAATGCCCGGTCTTCATCACCTCATACCGTTCATTGTTCAACTCATTGATCAACTGCCGGTCAAATGGTAAGTGCAAGCGTTTTTTCTCCATGACCTGTTTCAGGCATGTCATGATCTCCTGTTTCCGGGTTAGTGAAAGGTTGACTCCCTCGGCATTCCTCAATCCAGACTTTCGCGCGTCCTCAACAAATACTTCACCGACACCGGTCTGATCGATAAGAATCAGGTGAACCTTGTTCAATGACTTGTTCAGAAGGTTGAGATGACCAAGAACCTCTGAATACGGAGTACCGAGTGGAAACACTCTCTTATGGACGACGTGCAGACCATAGTCCGCGTCCTTCCTCACGACAACTATGACGGACGGATCGTGCTTCTGTCCCAAGTCGACGCCGACGTAGAAGTTACCTTCCTTCAAGCAATTCTCCTTCCGTGAAGTATTCCAATTTTTCATCCACACACTTATTGATCAAACCAACCGACAAGAAGGCGTCCTCTGTTTCGCTAAATTCTGCGTCCATCTCGCGTTGCCATCGCGGTTGATCATTCTTCATCTGCTCTCGTATCGCCTCTAACGCCTCTCTCTTCAGGGGGCCATTTGGCTCCACAGCGTCTCGCCAGCCGACATGGTGTCGTGAAAATTTCCCGAACGTCTCGTTGTCGGTGCACATTAGATAGAACAGCGTGTCCCGTGGTCCCGGAGTGCTAGCGCTAATGAACCGTCCATTCGTCGTCAAAAGCGAGTAGACAGATGCATCGTACAATTCCTTGTCGTTCTGAATCCAGCCGCTTTCATCGACGATGAGCATGTCAAGAGTTTCACCCCTCGCTGTTGGGGCATTGTTAGGAAGCGCTTCGATCGAGCTCCCGTTAACGAACTTCAGCCTCGTCTGCAATATCTTTCCGCTGACAATATAATCGGGGAGTTGTGCGAGGAAAGATCCGACTCTTTGCACGATCTTCCTGCTCTGACGAAGGCTCGGAGCTAACACGACAATTCGAGCCTTAGGCTTTGCCAGTGCCTGGTAGAGTGCCAGGACGGCTAACGCTTGTGATTTCCCACTTTGACGGGACCATATTCCGACGATGAACTGGTTCTGGTCCCGGAACAATTTCTCTTGATAACTTGTAGGCTTGAAGCCTAGACGTGTCGTGCAGAAGCCGACAATATCCTCCTCCACCAACGGCTTGTCTCGAAGCTTCTCCTCGACCTCATCCCGCTGCATATTCTCATAATATCGTTCGATCTTGCGTCTAACCCCGAAAGTCAATTGCTACCTCTTCCTCTCCTTTTTCTTCTGCAATGTTCTCCTGCCCGTTTTCTTCCGCCCCTTCTTCCCAATCGGGTATACTGGATCAAGGAGTATCCAGGGTCGTGGTCTTGGTGGTCCCTTCCAGGTTATCCTTCGTATCCGGACCTTTCCCGCTCGTTCGAGTTCCTTGACGCGTCGTTCCCAGTCCATGTTCTGACGATCCCGTAGGACATCGTTCAATACGGCGGCCGTGTATGAGTGTATTCTGGCCCAGCGTTCCTTCGATTTCACATCCAATTTCCCGTCCATCATGATCCTCCAACTCTCCAAGAGACTCATCCTCAACTGCTGTATCGCTTCGTCCCGCATTCTATTCTCGGCAGACACATCCTCCGGATTCTCTTTCTCCTGTCCCTCCGATCCCGCTCACCCTACCGCTCACTTGATTGTGCGTCCAGCTTCGTCTCAATCTTCGCGATTCCCCGGACAGTCCGTCCCGAGATTCCAGTAGTGGTGTATGCGTCCCGCCAGAGCTTCAACGAGCGTAGCGCTATGCTGCTCAACATTCTTGCCTGAGCCTGGTCGATCATCTTCTCCTGCGTCCCACTCTCCAAACGGTCCAGTATGATCCTGGTCAACCGACGAATGTTCTGGAGAAGATCCTCCCTGGAAACTTCGCTTACAACATCCAAAACCCCTCAAACACCTCCCACCGCATCCATGCTATTCCGGCAGCCGAACCTAATGCGTTGCGTCCCGTGTTCCCAGATCAATCCAAGAAGATTGGGACCGAGACGCTACGCTGGCAAACAAGTATTCGCTGGCATCACGCCCATGCGGCGTCTACAGCGTTGAAATGTCGCTCGTTTTTCGGACTGCTGGATCAGTATATTGTCCGAGAAATTATATCAATGTTGTCCGCATAAAACATCCATACAAAAGTCGCTCTCGGAGACAATTACGGGTCCTGCAAAGATCGCTTTGGCGGTGGCAAGATCTCCAGTTTCTCTTTCGCGTAACCCAGTTGAGAGAGTCGTTCTCGGAGAAGAGTCCTGATTCCAAGGCTGATGTTGTTTTCGCCTGATGACTTGCAGTAATCGGCTACGGCAGTCCAAAGTTCGATTCTGAGCAATAGATGGATTTCACGGACCTCGTCTTTGCGTGCAATGTAGAGCGGGGGTCTTCCACGCCGCCGTGCTTCCACCGACACTTTGCAAACCAGGATGTTAGTAACGGTCGGGGACTTTCCAGATATGAATGAGACCCAGCCGAAATTATCTCCTGCTTATCAGCTATTCTGACTGGCCCTTCGGGTAGGACAAGAGCTGATTCTCTTCAAACTATCAGTACAATCAGAAAGCAGGTGCAGCCGTGACTATTCTCGTGGTAAGCGATCTTCATTATGAGATGGGACACTTCCGGGGAACATTCGAATATGCTGCGTTAGAATGGCTTCTGAGCATCATCAAGAGGATCGAGCCCAGCGGGCTGGTAGGTCTTGGCGATTGGGGCACTGCGTGGAAGGAAGAAGACTGGAAGACCGTAACGGGGCTTGTCCATGTGCATGGAATATACGGCAATCATGACAATATCGCGCTACTCACTAAGATCAAGAATCAAGATGGCAATCTTGTACTCGCGAGAGATGGAGAAATACGAACCATTGAGAATCTGAAATTCGGATTCATCAACGGCATAATAGCAGAAAACACTCTGAGAATGAAGCCCGTCCCAAGAAAGATCCGACAGGACTTCCTAGGCTATGCAGGGCGACTCAAAGGAGTAGACGTCCTTTGTACCCATGAAAGCCCGCTCGTTCCGGGCCTCGAGAAGCATATCCGCCCGAGTATTGGTACAACCACGATGGGTGAAGTATTGGAGAGGGCCTCTCCTCGAATCAGTCTTAGCGGTCACGTTGGAAAAGGCTACATCATGTCCAAGCTTGGGTCGATACTTTCGGTGATAATTGACAGTAGCCAGGCGAGTAAACACTTCATCGTTATCGAGACTTCTTCGAAGCAGATCTCGGTGCATAAAAATGGCGAAACAGTCGAAACGGTTACTTTTTCCTGACTGAAGGTCGCCTCCTTGTGGGCAGGAGATTGTCTCATTAGTGCGCAATCCCGCGCTATCTTGTCTTCTTATTTTTCTGCCTCTATTCTTTAAATACAAAAACACCGGACTCGTCTGATACTACGGTGGAAAATAATTCAACCCTCTGAGCTGTTATTGGCCGTGCTGGGCAGTTCAGCCGGGCCTGTCGAAGGGCGGACCGCAATCCAGAAACTAGGTTACTTCGCGTCGCTCAAAACCGGTCTATCGCTTGGCTACAGACCGCACTACTACGGGCCTTACAGTTCCATTCTCCACGGACTCCTTGGCGAATTCGTCTCCGCTGGCTACGTTGAAGAACAGGCCAGACAAACTCGCTTCTACAGAACCATGTACAGCTACTCCTTGACCGATGACGGTATACAATTGTTCAACGAAGTCAGAAAAAGAGAGCCGATCAAGTCTGCAGAGATCGGCGAAGTTGTCCAGAGATGCGAGAGGATCGTGAAGAATAACGTTAACTCCCTTTCATGGGCCGCCAAGGTCTACTTCCTCCTTTCTCAGAAGGGCATGGAAATCTCGACCGAAGAGGCAGTACAATCGAGTCGAAGGTTTGGTTGGAAACTTTCAAACACGGAAGTCGAATCAGGTACAAAGCTGTTAGTCGGCCTTGGACTTGCCAGAAGACCCAAGTAGCTCATAGTTGCCCACATCACAAAACTGGGAAGAGTTCACAGTCAGGGACCCCCTTTACGGTTTCGTCGATCTCACCTCCCAAGAAAATAGGATCCTCGACACAAGTCCGCTTCAGCGACTAGCGCGAATCAAGCAGCTAGCCCACGCTTACATTGTATATCCTAGCGCAGCTCACACTCGGTTGGAGCACTCTCTCGGAACACTTAACACAGCTGGAAGAATGTGCGACCAGCTCGGCCTAAAGAAAAACGAGAAAGCAGCCGTTAGGGCGGCAGCACTTCTTCATGATGTAGGCCATGGTCCGTTCTCTCATCTCTTTGAAGAGATCCTGAGATCTGCAAACGGGCAAAGTCATGGTCATGAAGAAGTGACCAGACTAATCATTGAACATGATCCATCAGTGCGGAAAGCTCTAGGGCCACTGCGCGCTGCAGTTCTGGAAGTCTTGGAGGGAAATTCTCTGCTCTCCGAGATTATCTCTGGCAGTTTGGATTCTGACAAGATGGATTATCTTAGACGAGACTCCTATCATACCGGTGTAGCCTACGGCGTCTTTGATTTTGAGAGAGTTGTTAGGACGGTTTGCAAGATCCGCGAGTCGGGTCGTGACTATATCGCTATTGAAGACAAGGGACGAGATGCACTAGAGAGTTATCGCCTGGCACGATATTCAATGCATGCCCAAGTGTACGAACACCATGCCAGATTGATCGCAGATGACATGTTTGTCAAGGCTATTCTGGCTTGCATCGAAGAAGGGTACATTCCTCGGAATTATCTTGACATGAGCCAACCCGAGCAGTTCCTAGCCAATTACTTGGAACTGGATGATGGGGCGATCGAGCATCTTGTTCTCCGGCAAGCGACAGGGATCCCTAAGAAGCTCATAGAGCACATTCGTGCTAGGAGGCTCTTAAAACGAGCATATGTTCTCAACTTGACGAAGGAGGCCGTGCCAAATCCATTACATAGAGATAGGCTGATCTCAATGAGCAAGGATGATGCCCAGGGGATTGAGAAGAAGATGGCGGATGAAGTCGGTGTCGAACACGGGTATGTGATTGTGCATCTTCAGAGTATTAACATCAAGTTGTACGAGCGCTTTGAAGAATACATCGGCCGGAAGGATCGTCCTATTCTGGTGCGTAAGCGGGACGGGTCAGTTTCATCTTTGGACGAGGAATCACCTATCTCTGCATCAATGGTTCCAATCAGGCGTTTGTTTGTCTTTGCTCCCTCGAAACACACGGACACGGTGAGGAAGATTGCAGAGGACGAGTTTAAGGCAAAAAGCGTCTACTGACGCAAGGATGATCGTCAAGGTAAAAGACGTAGGATCGAGACGATACGTCTACCTTGTACTGAACACGAGAAGAGGCAAACGGGTGAAGCAAAAGAGTCTCTGCTATCTCGGTCCAATCTCAAAACTCGTCTACGGCGTGCCCACCGATACTAGGAAGAAGGTCAGGAAGTTGTTCCGAGTGGACTGGGACAAGATAGAGGATGAGATTGCCCGGATTCCGCTCAGCTTCGAAGAACTCTCAGAAGCAAGGCATACTGAGCATTTTCTTCCCAATTGGGCAAGACGCCAAGGCTTTCGCACCCAAGGCACAAAGCCCAGAACCCCAGGAGAACTCTCTGCCCTCTCAAAAATTGCTGCCAGAAAGTTCAACGAGATGTTCGAAGAGATTGGAGAGCGAGAGTATCGCATGCGTTGACGGCATGAAGACTTTAACTTAGCATTGTCCACGTCTTTTTGGGTGGACCGAGTATGAGCCGCTACATTCTAAACAATGTCATCGGGATTCTCTTGGCTCTCGTTGACCTATCTATCCTGAAGATCACCCATCCGCGTGCAGTTTCGTTCCATAGAACACTTAGACATTTGATCACAAACCCCAGGGCTATTCATGTTTTCGATGCAGAACAATTCGCACTTGTAATACTGGACCGTTACAAGGGAGTCTTTGACAGACTGGCCGACATGTAGGACCAAAGTTGATTGCTTACGGAAACCCCTTAATGTCCTTTGTCGAGTTTCTCCAGCACTTCCCGTTCTGTCACCACCCTTAGTCCTGAAATCTGCTTGAAATGCTCCTTGTTCTCGGTTAGCACTGCATATCCTTCTTCGAGGGCTATACTCCCGATGAAAAGATCCCGGATCTCCATTCCCCGCCCTCCCTTCTCCAGCCCTGCGAGGGTCTTTCCCGCACTCTCAACAGCTTTGTCGGTGAACGGAAGAATATTGATGGTAGAGATGAGTCCCTTGACCGATGTTAGATTCAATCCTACGTCTCTGGTCTTGTACGCGCCAAAGTAAAGCTCGAAGATGTTGATCTGGGTAGTTGCAAGCTCTGCTGATCCCTGCAGTTTCGTTACCGTGGATGGCTTCTCTCGAACACGGAGATGGTTCACGAGAGCGGTCGTGTCGAGAACTATGCGCTTGGGTACTTCCATCGTGACCAATGCTCCCGTAGACTCTTGAAGAACTCCTTAGCTTCCTTGTCCGTCATCATCCACGCACCTTGGAAATCGCTGGGTCTTAGCTTGCGAGATCTGAGAAGCTTCTCCAAAACCTCGTCCATCGAAACAGGTCTCCCCAGCTCGAGCCTCAATTCGCCCGCTACCCGGTTTAGTTCCTTGTAGATCTCATCTCCAACCCTGATAGTGGCCAAGCCCGACACAAAGTGTAACTTGTGATTTTGTGACATAAATAGATTCCTATACAGTTTTACTCTCTCAACGAGTCAATCCTCCGAAGAGCTGTTAGGATGAACTTCCGAAAAGCAGCCTCGTTTCCAATTGTCAATCCCTCAACGTCCAGCTTGAACTTGCGAGCTTCTTCATCCCAATTCACAAACCAGCGCCTTTCCCGCTCCTTTTGACTCAGAGGGATCTTGGCTTGTTCAATCGGGATCTTAAGTTCAGAGAAGAGTTTCTTGGCTAGTTCCAATTTCAATGGGTGACTCTTGAAATCACGCTCCTTGATTGTAAGTTCACTCTCATCAACTGAACATCTTCTCGCCTGCATATTTTCGAGAAGCTTGTACTTGCCTAGTTCTTCGATTGCTAGGAGGCTTAGTCCTGTTGCAATATGAAGCCCAAGATAGGCCGCGACGTACGTAGCGCCTTGCCAGAAACCTCTTGCATTGTCCAGGCACAATTGCTTGCCAGCCTTGATTTCTCCCGCGGGAATTTTGTATACTCTGTTCTTCTTAAGTGTGGGTTGAGGACCGCTTCGTTCTTCAATCAAAATTTCGTTTTCCGAAACATCAGCAATTGCACGGAGGTCCGAGAATAGACGGACCCGATCAGTCTCACAGGTAGAGTTCCAAAATCTTAGTCGTCAAATCAGGATATGATGGTCCACGATCCATTCAATTATCTTTCGATCAACTTCCGCTAGTTCCATACAGGAAATGTCTCACTGCGCTGACAATTCATCCTTCGAACTACGAAAAACGACCCGATTATGTATCCGAAGACCATTTGATAATCAAAAGGCCTGATGCTTGGTGTAGCCCGCTGGCGAAAGATTTGCTTTCAATCCAGACACTTTCCTGTCAATAAGTCATGGCCTAATTTCAACGCGAGCCACTTGGATAAAGATAAGTATCGACTGAGAGAGTTCGGCGAAAGAACATCTGACGCAGCCAGGCTCTCCGAAAAAAGTTTTCACCAGAAAAAAGATTCACACCTTTTCTAGCAGAATATTGTAAGCATGCTTATTGATCCCCACCCCCCATTATTTTTCTGCAGCCACAGCCCGACCCACGAGCACATCCACGCGGCTCTCCCTCTCCTCTTCCCGCATAGCTTCTTCTACATCCAGACCCCTGTCTAGAACCAGCATTGTCCAGTGATCAAACCAAGGAGCAGGACCGTATAGCCAACGTCTTCATCGAGTTCCAGACCGCCTGGCTCATCTACTGGAATGCGTATGTGGACCTCCAGAACCAATTATACGAGGCGATCAAAGCAGCCCGCGACGTCAGCTGGCTCGCCGCTACCGACACCGACAAGCTCAGCCGCCTCAACAACAGCCAACGCGAACTCTTCGCAAGCATGCCACGCCGCATGGACTATATGCCCCTAGGACAGATCAACCGCAACCTAGACAGTGCCATCTCCAAACTAGACCAACTAGAGAAAGCCATGTCTACCGAAAAAGAAAAATGTCTCCGACTCATGGACGCGATACAGATCATCCAGCAAAAGATCGAGATAGCCAAGAAAGAACTACAAAACAAACCCTAAACAAAAAGACACATGCAGCCGAACACAACACTCGACAAAGCAGAGAATCTAGTCTTTACGGATATTCTCTCGTATCCACTCCGGAATAATCACCGCACGAATCAACTCCTGCACCGACACACCCCGCCGCTCCGCCTCCAACAAGACAATCCTCATACTATCCTCCCGCAATGAGAGCATGAACTTCTCCATATGCCCACCCTTCCTAGCAACAGGCTCAACAGACGCACGACCAGCACCAGCGCCCATATCCATAGCATTACCCGGTCCTCCTACATTAATCACTAGACTCCTCAAGCCATCCCCAGCCTCCCCCCCGCCTAACCAGCCCCCTCAACTACCCTCTCTCCCTAATACTCTTCAACTCCTCCCCCACCAAGTCCAGCCGAGCACAAATCTCACCCGTCAAATAGGCAGCAGCACCAAGCAAGAATAATCCCACACCAAAAGTAACAGCCAAGGCCAAAGGTGGATAGATCGACAATGCCAAACCCACAACAATAGAAAACAAGCCGAAAATCATACCTGTCCTACCCCACTCCAACAATCTCGAAGACCCCGTCATCTCTAGACCGGCTCACGACACGAGCTTCTAGGTGGAGAGAGCTGGGCCGATCAACTCAGACTTCTGCCGTCCATTCCTCCTATACCTCGACCGCAAATACAGAACCTGAAGAAACAATCCCACCACTATGAACAAGCCACCTGCAAGAACCAGGAAAGGAACCTCCATCACGATCCCATAATAGATCAACAAGCCCGCCAGTATCAAAGCCACACTAGGCGGAGTTGGACTCTTGATATCCAACAAGTACGCTAACAACAAACAATCCCAGCACTCACACGGTTAACCCGTTTGAAACCCCCACACTAAAGCAGCGAAGACCGACTCCTTTTATCGAGTCCACCGTATACGTGATATCCACTAGTATTCCCGACCATCTCTCTTCCATATCTCCTCTCACACCATACACCAATCCTCAGCAAAGGAGAAGAGATCATGTTCGAAATGGAAGTATTGGATCGTCTCAGAGGCGACAGACCAAAATTCTGGTGCTGGAAATGCCGAAGATTCACCGAACACCTAGTCACTCGAAGCTATGTAGAACATAGAATCGGAGTCCAAGACACCGTCACCTGTCTCATCTGCAGAGGAAAGTCTCGACAGTAAAAACACACGTCCCTCTTTGAAACAATCAACATCAGGGGTCCGGTTACTCCACTCTTAAGACCGGCCCATCACATTAGCGATGCTTTGTTGAGACATAGTGACCAGTAGTACCTTCACACGAGTAAGACTCTTCACAGATGTCGAGACCATTACACTAGAGAAATGGCTGGACGCTGACAACGCAGGACAAGATGATCTAGCCAAGAAGATCCTTGACGCCGGACTACTCGTAGAACACATGATAGCCGAGATCCCACTAGAACAGAACCTAGCAGACAACAGCGAACTCAAACAGTTAGCGGAGGATGCGGATCGAACCTTCGGACTCACAGTATGCTTCGGCTGCAACCGAGCATTCGACAATAACAACAACCAAACCAATACCTGTCCAAACTGCGGAGCAAAACTCTCCAGATCAGACATCACACCGCCAGAGATTAAACAAGCATCTACCACGCCTACCTCAGCCAAGACGAGTGTTCACGATCTAACGAAAAAAGACCATACTATCCAACCAGAGAAGAAAGAAACCCCATCCGAGAAACCTAAGCCTGCATTAGCCTCCAACTCAAAGAAACACCAGCCTCGCACACCACGCCAGAAACAATCTAGCAATGGAAAAGGGAAGAATGGCAAATACACTGCTCCATCCGTCCCCCCTGCTCCAGTTCTGCCAAAAGACGATGAGGAAGAAGGCTGGGCCAAACTAACCGGTCAGGACATTGCTGGACGCAAAGCCGTGAAGTCTCGATAAGAGAGGTAGTGAGATAGAATGCCCAAGTTTATGCAATCACTCGAAGGACCCGTCTACGAACGACTAGAAAAGATCGCGAAGGACAGAGGCATCAGCATACAGGTATTGATTCGAGCGGTTATCGTGCCCGAATGGTTCAGGGAGAACGGGAACAGCCTGAGCAGCGAGAACATCCAGCACAAGACAACACTCCACAGATCCTTCGGGCCTGTCTCTCGAAGCTAGATCCTGTTATCCTGATTTCTACCGTTATTTTTCCTCGCTTTGAACCCTCAAACCTCGCGCCTTGAGCGCCCTGATGGTTTGCGGACGCGCCAACCCAAGCAGTAACGCATAGCCTAGAATGTTAATGGCAACTATACTTCCCACTGCTATACCAGCAATCGAGGCCAATAACCCCGAGAACGTGAACCCGTAGAATATTATCTCCGCGGGAATCCCGAGTATGATATAGAGATAGCTACCGACTACCAGTGAGATAATGACCGTTTCTGCTGATGTTGCAAGGAACCAGACCTTATTCCGTCCCAGCCTCGTCCAACCTCTCCTCCCAATCTGCCAAGCAACTATTCCAGCAATCAGGTTAGTGATACTGCCGAAGATCATGTCGACAGCTATCGAAGAGAACTGGAAGCCCAACAAGGTTTCTCCGGCAAAATTTCCCACCAAGGCTCCAATGCCCAACCCCAAAGCTACCGGCCAGCCGAAGAGAATCACCAGAGGCATCAACACATCGGCCACTCTCAGTTGAACGGGCAGGAAACTGTTTCCTGCGAAAGCAACAACCAGCACGGCATAAAGCGCCGCGAAAACACTGGCTAGAGTAAGGTCACGAAGTAAAGTTCTGGATCGCGCGGTTTCCTTTAGTGTTGTTTCTACCATTTTCCTCCCTACTCCGGGATTTCTTTCGGTCCGAAGGCGCAACGGGTGGGAGGACCCACTCACGCGCCCATTTACCGGGAATTTTCCGGCTCGGTTATAACACTTCGTTGGACGTCATCGTAGAAAACGAGGACTCCTAAGTTTGTAACTTAAGGTGTCCAACTTTCAAGGGTTGCCCTAGCAATGAAGAGATTCTTCCTCGCGTCCGTCTTCTTTTTTCTGGTCCTGATAATCCCGTGTTGAATTCTAGAGACAACAGGTTACATACCTCGATATCGTGACTTATCCTATTCTACAATGCCTCATCCTAGAAAAGCCCTCATGATCAATCGTAGACAGCGAAGGACTAACAAGAGCAGGAAGAAATCTGGTGGGAGTAGACGTTCTACTCACATCTGGCCACAACCATGACAACAAAGTCTTGCTATTACTGCGACGATCCTGGGACTGAAACGATCGTCGTCGGCGGCATAAGATACTGGTTCTGTCCAAATCATAAGCAGGTGCTGATCTCCTGGCTGGAAGAGGATCAGGAGAAGAAGGCGGCCGCAGCCTCGCAGCTGAGAAGAGAGATAGAAGCCGCTGGCAAGAAGACAATACCCCAGAAAGCTCTCTGAATAACCAGGAAAAAGAAGAGGGTAGGGAGACGACGCTCTCTACTTTACTTGCTTGGCATGAGAGCAGACGTTGAGGCTGATGGATTACTGACCGCTGAACTGAGCCCACGTGGACGCTTGAACGCATAGACAGTCGCGCCTACACCGGCGAGTACTCCACCAATGCCCAGTAAGAGTGTTCCCCAGCCTGAAGTCATTGTTGCGACTGATTGTGTTCCGGCGTCGGATGATTCGGCTTGTAGTGCTTGGTTCCAGTAGGTTTGGGCAGATTTGAAGCTTGTATTTGCATTGGCAAAGTTTCCAGACTTGTACTGTGCTAGGCCTAGGTTTCCTTGTTGTAATGCTTGTTGACATAATGCGTTGCCTTGTTCGGTCTTGAAGCTCTGAGTCCCGAATGCGCCGCATAGTGTTGGGACCCCGATGAATCCGGGGTTCAAGAGACCTAGCTGTTGGGCTATTGACATTCCACTAGCTTGGTCTGCGCTGTAGACTGCGAAGGTGGAGAAGACGAATCCGATGAACTGTTTCGTCCCAGCACTCGCCGGAGTTGTATAGTTCACCGTGAACGAGGTCACTGAGTGAGTGCGATAGTTTGATGCGGTGTTGGTGTCAGGGACCTGAAATGTCAAGACGATCGTTCCTTGCGAGTTCTGGTAGATCCTCAATGGATTAGTAGATGAAACGCCTCCTGTGTTAGTATAGTTGCCGTTCCAGTCCATTCGTAGATTCGCTCCGGTAACATCGATGTATGCTCCGCCGTAGGGATTTGCGTATGACACGGGAATGTTGAGTGTGGCAGTGCTGCCGGGTGTGTAAGCGTTGACGGTCGTACTGAAGAACGGGTCCGTGCCGGCGTAGGCTTGGTTGAGCCACATTTCGGTGCCCAAGTCAGCATGGGCTCGTGGAATTGTGGCTGGCGCTATGGATATTATTGCGAGTAGAGCCGTCGCTATGATTGCCATCCTGATTGTTTTCATGGCTGAACGCGAGACGCGGCAATCGTTCGAGTTAAGAGAAATGTATCTTCACGGTACGAGCCATAGTTGCATCTCGATTGTGGACATATTCGAGTAATTCTGGGAAAGTCTCTTCCACGTCTTGAAACTCTACAATCTACCCCCCCTTTTTCCAACTTTATTTTTTTAAGCGCCTCAAAATAAGGGAGATCTGCCGTTAATCGCTCAAAATGCGAGAAAAGCATTTTGCGGAAATGGGTTTATTCATTTAAACATAGCGGAAATTTACGAGGGAGACATCGGGGGCCAGAAAAAGTGAGCCCTGATTGCCAAACAGAGCATGAAATGAGCGATTTCTGCTTTCAACCGAAATAGATGGCTAAAATAATTAAGTGGACTGCGAGGTGGTTGCTTCTCCCACGAGTGTCATAGTACAACTAGCCATTCCAGTATGGTGAGAGGTTCGGTCTCACGGACGAGCCCTTCAACAATAACTCTATCCCTTTGAAACCCTGCTCACGATATTTCGTCCCTTTGTCCGTGATCTTATACACCCGCCTGCTACGCCGCGTCGGGGACACCCACTCGCCCGTCACTAGTTGCCGCTCTTCAAGCTCGTACAAAAGCGGATACAATGTCCCAGCACCAATCCTGGTCCCTGTCCGAGACCTCAGCTCTCGCATGACTTCGTA
>Ga0137415_10004046_pt1 | contig 14515 bp, 6 predicted proteins | sample CZODoug3_1_1_16f_FD_183082 | JGI IMG/M metagenome (GOLD analysis project Ga0137415, IMG submission 183082) | Vadose zone soil fungal communities from Angelo Coast Range Reserve, California, USA - CZODoug3_1_1_16fungal (Hybrid Assembly) | ecosystem: Environmental > Terrestrial > Soil > Vadose... | reverse complement strand
GAGCACCTACTCGCCCTGGGTGAACCAGTTCAGGACTGGATCCTTAAGCACGTTCACGCTGCCGTACAACATGCAGAACAGTGGGTATGGTGCGCTTGGAACGGTTTCTGGTGTCCCATCTGGCTCCCAAGCCTCGATGGTCTGGAATGGTCTCTCTTCCGGCACGCAATACGAGTGGTATGCCGTGGTCAGCAATGGAACGGCCACTACGACCGGGGCAACTTGGAACTTCACGACAGCGACCGGCCCAACGCCGACGGTCAATTTTTCGAGCAGCAACCTAACGTTCGGCAACCAGCAAATCAACAGCACCAGCGCGGCGCAGACTGTGACGCTGACGAACACCGGCACCGCGACGCTGAATATTATCAGCATCGTGGCGAGCGGAGACTACGCGCAGACCAATACCTGCGGAGCTTCGGTAGCGGCGGCAGGCAGTTGTACGATTAGCGTGACCTTCATCCCGACGGCCACAGGGACCCGGACCGGCGCGATCACTGTTACCGACAGCGCCAGCGGCAGCCCACAAATCGTCAATCTAACCGGCAATGGCACGACCGTGGCTGCTCCGGCGGTGAGCTTGTCCACGACCAGTTTGAGCTTCGGCAACCAGCAAATCAGCACGGCCAGCGCGGCGCAGACGATAACGCTGACTAACACGGGGAATGGCGTGCTGAGCGTTACCAGCATCGTGGCCAGCGGAGACTATGCGCAGACCAATACCTGCGGCTCTTCCGTCGCGGCGGGGGCCAACTGCACCATCAGCGTGACCTTTACCCCTACGGCCACGGGAACCCGTACCGGCGCGATCACCATCACCGACAACGCTGCGGGCAGCCCGCACATCGTCAGCCTGACGGGTACCGGCTCAGCCATTCTGACCTATTCGATCAGGCCGACAGGAAAGTTCACTGAGGCGATGTCCGGAAATACCGGCGTGTCCAGTCAGACGGTGACCAACACGGGGTTCGCGATTGCCACAGGCGACTTGATCGTGGCGATTGTGCGTATCGGCAGCTCTGGCGAAAGCACGGCCACCTGCAGCGACAACGTCAATCCCGGGAACTATACGCAGGCCCACTATCAGGAAGACACATCGAACGGCAGGGCCCTGATCCAGTACTATAAGGCCAACTCCGCTTCCGCTCTCTCTGGCTCGCTGACCATCACCTGTCGCTATCCTGTGGCGAATCACGCGTATTTGGGAGCGCTGGATTATAGCGGCGCGGCAACCTCCAGTCCGCTGGACGGGCATATTGGGACGACCTTTACTACGGACACGATCTCTCCAACTTCGGGAAGCATCACTCCCACGCAATCTGGAGATTTATTGGTCGGGTCCCTGTACATCAGCGAGAGCAGGACCGTCACGGTGAGCTCCGAGAGCACGGGGTTCACGAAGGAACTCACCGGCAAGGAGGGGACGGCAAATTTCCAACACGCGCACAGCGCCGACGAAGTGCTGAGCGGGGCCTCGGCGCAGAACTACCATCCGACTTTTAGCGCGTCCATCACGACGATGGATATCCTGACGGCGTACAAAGCCTGGGGCGGCGGGAGCGCCAGCGTGAGTCTTTCCTCGACGAGCCTGACGTTCGCGAGCCAACTGGTCGGCAGCACCAGCGCGGCGCAGACGGTGACGCTGAATAACACCGGGAATGCCGCGCTGAGCGTTACCAGCATCGTGGCCAGCGGAGACTACGCGCAGACCAACACTTGCGGCACTTCGGTGGCGGCCGGCGCAAACTGCACCATCAGCGTGACCTTTACCCCCACGGCCACGGGGACCCGCACCGGAGCGATCACCATCACTGACAACACGAGCGGTAGCCCGCACATCGTCAGTCTGACCGGCACAGGCAACTAGCGCTCGATCCCTCTCCCAGTTGGTCGCTCTCGCGCCGGCCCCCATTCAATCAGTCACACCGCAGACGAATGGCAACTACACTTTCAGCAATCTAAAGAACGGGAACTATTCGGTCACCCCGACCGAGCTAGGCTTTAGGTTCACTCCAGCCAGTCGGGGCCGTGACGGCGGACCGGGCCAACGTGACGGGGATCAACTTCATCGCTCAGTGATAGTGATAAGAATCCCCTAAGCGAATAATCACAGGAAGGGCAAGCGCCCGTGGCCCGCCTGAACCATCACGGTGCCCCAAGGCCCTCCGAGGCCACCACAAATGGATAAGTTGGTCCTTACTTCGTGTGTGGCTACTGAAAGGAGAAACAGAGCGAAAATATGAGCAACGCTGAATTTGGCTCTCTCACCTTTGAGCTGTTTCTATTGCTCGCTACTGCGCATCTCGTGGGCTGGCTCTTCGGCCGGTTGCGCCAGCCGCCCGTCGTTGGGGAGATTCTTGCAGGGATTCTGCTTGGCCCTTCGATTCTGGGGTATTTCGCGCCAGCTATTTCGAAGGCCATTTTCGCGAGCGGAATCGGCGCCGCATCCCGGTCGAGCCACGAGACGGTTATCGGTTTTCTCTACAACCTCGGGCTGCTTCTGTTGATGTTCGTTTCGGGAGCCCAAGCTCGGGGGATCTTCACCCCGCATGACCGGCGGGAGATCGCCTGGCTGGGGATAGTTGGCACAGGCCTTCCATTTCTGGTGGTTATGGCAGGCCACAAGTGGATTCCCTTGGATGCACTGATGGGACCCGCAGGACAACGAGTCTCTTTGCTGCTTGTCGTGGCCATAGCTGTCGCCGTGACGTCGATCCCGGTCATCTCGCGTATCCTCTATGACCTGGGTGTGTTGCACACGCGCTTTGCGCGCCTGGTGCTCGGCGTAGCCGTTTTGGAAGACATCGCGCTCTGGGCTGTCCTGGCTGTGGCCACGGCACTGGCTGGTTCGGGCGGGATGTCTGGCCGTGGAATCGGAATGCACGTGTTGGCCACGCTGGCCTACTTCTGGATCGGACTGAAAGTGGCACCGCCCATGTTGAGGCGACTGAGCCGGGTTCGGTGGAATGTCGTGGCGCATACCTCGCCGGTGGGTTATGTGGTTGTGATTTTGCTCGCTTATGTAGGTCTCGCGTCCCTGTTGGACGTCAGCTTGGTATTTGCCGCCTTTCTAGCTGGCTTTGGCATTCTTGCAGACGCCCCGCATCTCTGCGATGCGGTCGATACTTTGCGGGACTTTTCCTTTGCCGTATTTATCCCTCTGTACTTTGCAGTCGTGGGATTTCAACTGGATCTCACCAAGACGTTCTCGCTGACGATTCTGGCAACATTCCTGATAGCTGGGTGTGCGCTCAAGTTTTTCACCGTGGGATTGGGAGCGCGGCTGGCGGGGTTTGCCTGGCTGGATGCCGTGAATCTCGCTGTTGCCACCAACGCACGCGGCGGGCCCGGGATCGTCTTGGCGAGTGTGGCCTACGATGCGGGGATCATTAATGGCGCGTTTTTCACCACGCTGGTGCTGGTGGCGATTTTGACTTCCCAGGCGGCCGGTGCTTGGCTGAAGTACGTATTGGGAAAAGGCTGGGACCTGCTCTCGGAGCAGCGCGCAAAGCCAAGAGCCGTTCCGGCGGGATCGCCCATTACATAAAAGGAGAATTTGGTCAAGTTGAAGCCTCGAATCCTTGCATTAATCGTCTTACTGCCCATCGTGGTTTTGTCTTTACTGCCCAGTGCGCAGGTCCAGTCCAAAAGCAACAACTGGACCCCGACGCAGCGCTCTTCAACGGCCGCCGCGATCGCTGTAAGTGCCCGTGGCAGTTCTTCGGTTCCCCCTGCCAGTGGTATCCCCCTCGCGCTGTTTTCGATGCATGTCCAGTCGGAGCTTTTCTCCGGTATGCCCTGGCCCTCAGTCTCTTTCGGCAGTATGAGATTGTGGGACACGTATACTACCTGGCACGACCTCAACCCCTCACCAGGTAATTTCAACTGGCCCGCACTCGACCGATGGCTCGATGCCGCCCAACAACACGGCGTTGATGTGATTTACACCTTTGGTGCCACGCCGACTTGGGCGTCGTCTAATCCGACCGGAAAGTGCGATTACAACCCTGGAGCCTGCTATCCACCGAAGGACATGCAGGACTGGGACAATTTTGTCCGGGCGATCGCCACTCATGCTGCGGGCCGGATCAAATACTGGGAAATGTGGAATGAAGCAAACCAGCACGAATACTGGAGCGGGGGCATCCCCGCGCTGGTGATGATGACGCAGCACGCTTCCGCGATCATCAAGTCGATTGCCCCCAACGCCATGATCTTTACGCCTTCGGGGGTGGGCGGCGCCGTTGATACGTCGACATTCCTCGACAAGTTTTTTGCAGCAGGCGGGGGCGCGTTTGTGGACGGCGTGGCATTCCATGGCTATGTGAATTCGATTCCCGCAATTCCTGAAGACGTCAACCGCATTGTGGACGCGGTGCAACGCGTCATGGCCGCTCGCGGCCAAAGTGGCAAGCCGCTGTGGGATACCGAAGGAAGTTGGGGATCCTCGGACCACCTCCCCGGGGACGATGCGCGGATGGCCTTTGTCGCGCGGCACTATATTTTGCAGTGGTCGAAAGGCGTGCAGCGCTTCTACTGGTATGCCTGGAACGATAAGAGCTACGGAACCCTTTTCAAATCCAGCACGGGTACGCTCGAGAAAGCAGGTATGGCTTACGCACAGGTGGAAAGCTGGCTAGTGGGCGCCAACCTGACTGCACCCTGCTCGGCGAGCAGAGAGTCGACCTGGACATGTGATTTAACACTCGCTAGCGGAGCATCCGGCGAAATCGTTTGGAACGCCGTGGTCAACATTCCTGCGACAGTTTCGTTTATTCCCGCCTCTAAATTTACACAGTCCAATGACCTTGACGGCAAGATCATGCAGCTTTCCCGCGGGTCGATTCAAATTGGAGCCAAGCCCATCCTGCTGACTGCCGGCCGGGCACCCTATTCGCCCGCCGAAGAACTTATGCGCAAAGTGGAATAGGATGAATCAAGCCCGTGCCACAGCGCGTCGCCGAGCGGTCTGCTACCACCCACTTCAGTCATTGTAATTCGCGATGCGTTGTGCCAAAAACTTTCCCCCTTTCGGTCAGCGTTCGGAACGCGGGTGCAGCAAGAGTGCATCCAGAACTCCTTGGAGGTGTGTGGTGGACAAGCCGATGAGCAAGTGCTCTTTTCTGGCAACTCTCGTGATTCTGAGTTTGGCGACCGTCTCCTTCGGACAGGTTCCACAATCGCGCCACGTCTTCATTGTGGTCGAGGAGAACACGAATTACGTTGGCTCGGTCGGCAGCTCGTTGATGCCATACCTGAATAATCTGGCCAATCAATACGGCCTGGCCACGCAGTACTACGCCGACACGCACCCATCGATCGGCAACTACCTGATGTTGACGACCGGACAAATCCTGACCAACGACGACGGCCAGACGCCTACTACGTTTCCTGTGTCGGCGGACAACATCGTGCGCGAACTGCTCGCCGCCGGCAAGACTTGGAAGTCGTACTGCGAGGACCTTCCTTCGGTGGGATATATCGGCGGAGACAGCGGCAACTACGCCGTTCGCCACTGCCCGTTGCCGTACATGACGGATGTGCAGAACAGCACGACGCAGAGGCAGAATTTGGTGCCCTTCACCCAATTCCCGGCGGATCTGGCCAGCGGAACCCTGCCCAACTACTCGTTCATCGCGCCGAACCTATGCAATGATGCCCATGACTGCGGCATCGACGTGGCGGACAGTTGGCTGCAGACGAATATCGACCCGCTGATCAAGAGCGCACTGTTCCAGAAAGACGGCCTGCTCATAATCCTGTTCGACGAAGCCGATACCGATAATAGCCACGGCGGCGGCCAGGTACTGTGGGTCGTCATCGGTCCACAAGTCAAGAGCAGCTTCAAGTCCGGCAATTTCTACCAGCACGAAAATACTCTGCGGATGCTGTGCGAGGCCCTCGCCTTGACGAATTGCCCCGGGGCCGCAGCCACAGCGGCCGACATGGCTGAGTTCTTCGTTCCTGACATCACACCACCGGCTACTACCGCGTCGGCATCTCCGACGCCAAACTCGAACGGTTGGAACAATACCGACGTGTACGTCACACTGACCTCTACCGATAATGTGGGCGGCACTGGAGTAAAAAATGTCCAGTTTGTTCTTACTGGCGCCCAGACCGATGACAGCACCGTGGAGGGGAGCGGCACGACAATACGCATCACTGCCCACGGGACGACCAACTTGATGTACTTTGGGACTGACAATGCAGGCAACGTTGAGCCACCCAAGACGCTAACCGTGAACATCGATAAGGCGCCACCGGTTATTACGGGCATGCCGGCGCCTAGTTGCGCGATCTGGCCGCCGAATCATACGCTCACCGAGATCGGGACTGTAACGGCCAGCGATGCACTTTCAGGAGTTGCTCCGGGTTCATTGATCGTTGCCGGGAACAGCAACGAGCCGTCCCGTCTCAGCGACCGAGACATCGTTATCGCCAGCAACGGCTCTCGTGGATTCACGATTCAACTCCGAGCCGAACGCTTGGGGGCCGGCACAGGCCGGGTCTACACGCTTAATGCAACCGCGACCGATTTGGCCGGGAACATCGCGACGTCGACCGCGCAGTGTGCTGTGCCTCACGATCAAAGAGCGTATGTCCCTTGATCCCGCTTCTCTAGGGCAAGGGGGTCGCATGGAGGGAGGTTTCGTGCGTAACTACCCCTCCGCGCACTCGCGCATAAGAGGGGCGTTACCCTAGGAGCGAACCTCGGTTCAAGCCGCGCTTCGTTTTAGTTAGCGGCAAAGGTTCCGCGACAGATACCGATTCCGAAAATCAATTAGTTGACTGTTAGGGTCACTTTGATCGAGTGGGTCAGCGCGCTCGAGCCAGTTCCCGACGCCCCCGTCAGTGTCAACGTGTAGGCACCTGCTGGCGTCCCAGAGCCTGTCGTCGTGCCTCTCACTAGCCCGGAGCATCCCGCGGACCCCAGAACCACGAGCAGCACCGCGAATCCCAGCGCCAAGCGCGCTTGCCGCCGTCTGCTGACAAGAAGGCCAAATAGCGCAAGCGTGGCCATGAGCCAGAGTATCTTGGTGAGTTCCATGCGCTCGCCTAGGGCAGGCAGCCCCGGTAAAATCCATCGCGGTCCTTGCCGCGGCCCCAGCATGCCGTGAGCCGTCGTGGTGATCGTTAGCGTCGCGGTCGAAGCACTGGACCCGTTCAGAGTTACTGAATTCGGCGAGATCGCGCAGGTCCCTGCTTGCGGCGCCCCGCTGCAAGCCAGGCTCACGGCTTGATTGAATCCGCCCGACGGGCTGACATTGAGCGTGAAGGTTGCCGACTGGCCTGCACTCATGGTCCCCGAAGTTGGGGAGGCCGAGAGCGAGAAATCTTTCGTGGTGCTGGAGCCCGTGCCGGTGAGGCTCACCGACTGCGGGCTGCCCGAAGCGTTGTCGGTAATGCTCAGGGTTCCCGTGCGGGTGCCCGACGCCGTGGGCGTGAACGTGAGGCTGATGGTGCAATTGGCTCCGGCGGCCACGGAACTGCCGCAGGTATTGGTCTGGGCAAAATCACCACTGGCCGAAACGCTGGTGAGGTTTAGCGAAGCGTTGCCGGTATTCGAGAGCGTGACCGTCTGTGCGGCACTGGTGGTTCCGACAGTCTGGCTGGTAAAGGTCAACGAGGAGGCGGAAAGGCTGACCACAGGAGCCGAGGCGGCTGCTCCGGTGCCGGTGAGGCTTACCGACTGCGGGCTGCCCGAGGTGTTGTCGGCGATGCTCAAAGTTCCCGTGCGGGTGCCCGACGCCGTTGGCGTGAACGTGGTGCTGATCGTGCAATTCGCCCCGACCGCCACGGAACTCCCGCAAGTATCCGTCTCGGCATAGTCACCGCTGGCGGAAATACTCGTGATCGTCAAGGTCACCGAGCCTGTATTGGTCAGCGTGACCGTCTGTGCGGCGCTGGTGGTTCCCACGGTCTGGCTGATAAAGGTGAGCGACGTGACGGAAAGGCTAGCCGTGGTCGTGGGTGCCGTCCCGGTACCCGTTAGACTCACCGTCTGCGGGCTGCCCGAAGCGTTGTCGGTAATGCTCAAAGTTCCCGTGCGGGTGCCCGATGCCGTCGGCGTGAACGTAACGCTGATAGTGCAGTTGGCCCCGGCAGCCACAGAACCTCCACAGGTGTCCGTCTCGGCAAAGTCGCCACTCGCCGCAATACTACCGGTGATAGTCAGGATCGCATTGCCGCTGTTGGACAGCGTCACCGTCTGCGCCGCACTGGTGGTCCCCGTGGTCTGACTGGCAAAGGTCAGCGAGGTGGGCGAAACGCTCGCCACAGGTGCTGGGCCTGAGGCCCCAAAGAACTCTGTCATATCAGGGGCGGTTGCGGCACCGCCCAATCCGCTAAAACTAGCGCCCAGCAGCTCGGCCATTAGTCTCAAAGTGCTTTCATGGGCGTAAAATCCAGGAGCGACGCTGGGCCCGGTCGATTGGTAGTTTTGCTTGACACCCTTGCCCATCATAAACCAGTAGACCTGGCCGCCTCCGTTTGTGCCGTCGGCATTGGCCTCATCGAACAACACGATGAGGATAGTGTCGCCAGTTGTTGGATTCAGGTGTCCGCCGGTGAGCAGTGGTTGGATCACATTATTCTGCAACCATTGATCGGGGATGAGACTTCCAGGAAGCGTGCAGTCATGAGCGTCGTCGCATAGGTTGGGAGCGATGAACGAAAAATTCGGCAACGTGTTGCTGGCAACATCATGAGCGAATCCCAAATTGGAATCCTCAAAAGCGACGTAACGGTTCAGGCAGTTGCTCTGCACATCGGAGATGTACGGAATTGGACTGTGCCTGACGGCGTACTGCCCGCTATCTCCCCCGAAATAGCAGGTGCTCGGCAGGCTTTCCGAATAGCCCTTCCACGTCTTGTTAACGGCCTGCACTTCCCGAACAATGTTATCGCCGGTGTACGGGAATCCGCAGGAGGTGGGAGCGCAGCTGTCGTCGTTCGTGGTGACCACCCCCCAGCCCAGGTCGTTGTAGTTGCCGATGGAGGGGTGCGTTGGCGCGTAGTAATTGGCCGAAAAGCTGCCCTGGCTTTTCAGGCCACACAAAAACGGCATGCTGACGTTGTTCGGGCCGCAGACATCGGGGTAGTCAGTGTTCTCCTCTAATACGATAACTACGTGCGGAACCTGTGGGACTTGAGCGAAAGAAGTTGTTGCCGCGAAGAAGAATATCAGGGCCAGTCCAAAGATAATTATTGAGAATGTCTTCTTTCGTTTGCACATCGTCCCCACACCTCGCCATTGAAATCTGACTCCATCGTACTTGTTAAAGAGCGCGAAACCACTGGTCAGTCGGTCCTAAATGGGTCAGCACGTTACCTTTTACTCGGCTGTACCAAGGTACAGTGGCGCGTACCGATCCAAACTCGGACTAGCGCACGAGAAGCAGCTTGATAAAGACATTTCAGGCTGAGCCAGCATACTGTCCCGCCTCAGCTGGAGAGAGCGTTCTTCCGTTAAGATAACGGAGAGGACGCATGCGAAAAGAGCGAAGCACTACACTCCGGAAGAGAAGGTTGCCATCCTAAGGCAGCCCTTGCTGGACAAAGTGCCGGTATCCGATCTGTGTGATGAAGTGGGATTGCAGCCCACGGTGTTCTACGTTCGTTCAAGTCGTCGTATCGAAAGCGCGCAAACACGCCATGCTCCTGCACTCCCCTTGCCTCACCGCGCTTCCGATACAACAATAAGACTTCTGGCCCGTTTCGCGAGATTCATGTCTGCGAGCAGCGCGTTTTACAGCCAAAATAGCCGAGCTAGTCGCTTCTCCCGTCCTAAATTGCCCTTGCCGCCAGACTCTGGCTTGTCCTATCGGTCAGTTGATCGCTGATCGTGAGGCAGTGCACTACGCAGTGGCCGAAGCCTTTGGGCCTTACACCAAAACTGTTCTTCACACCAGTAGTTACCTTCTTGTTCGATCTCTATCCTTCGCGTGAAGTTAAGGCCAGACAAGCAACTATTTCAGCTTCAGCGGACCCCACCCCATCCCAGGCCCCGAGCTGACTAAACCGGACGTAATGAGAGTGAAAACGCATTTGTTTGCGCATTCGCTCCGTACTTTTCTCGACGAACGTCAAGGGGAGTCGTGATGAGGGGCGATCAAATAGATTCGCGGAATCGGACTGAACTGTCCCTCCGCAAAAGAAGGGGTTTGCTGCAGCATGTCTTGCTGGCGTTAGTTGTGGCACTAGGGCCCGTAGCGCTAAGCGGCTGCGCAGGCTTGGTTAGCGGCAACACCACCAGCAGTCCGCCCCCGCCGTCGACTCTGGTCATCACGAACGTACAAGCCCCTTCCGATACGACCTCAACCTCCCAGATCGTTTGGACCACGAACGTCGCTGCCAATTCGGCGGTCGATTATGGAACGACGACGTCCTATGGATCTAGCACGCCGGTTGACTCGACAATGGTCACGAACCACCAGGTAACCGTTTCTGGCTTGGCCGCGGGCACCACCTACTATTACCAGGTCAGTTCGACCGACTCGAAAGGCAACCACGGACAGAGCGGCGGCCACACATTCAAGACAGTCGGTTTCAGCCTCTCGGGCACAATAAGTCCTGCGGCGGGTGGAAGCGGGGCGACGTTGACACTGAGCGGGGCAGCGAGCACCACGACGACCGCCGACAGCTTGGGGAATTACATATTTTCTGGATTGCCGAACGGAACCTACACAGCTGCTCCGAGCCACGCAGGTTTTACGTTTATTCCGAGCAGCCAGAGTATGGCGGTTAGCGGGGCCAACGTCACAGGAGTGAACTTCACGGATAGTGCGGCGGCGGTGGCGCCGACGATCACCACGCAGCCCGGGAACCAGACGGTGACGGCGGGACAGACGGCGACGTTCACGGTGGTGGCGGCAGGCACGGCGCCATTGGGCTACCAGTGGCAGAAGAACGGGGCGAATATCGCGGGAGCGACTTCAACGAGCTACACCACGCCGGTGACGACGACGGGGGACAGCGGAACGAGTTTCGCGGTGGTGGTGAGCAACACGGCAGGAACGGTGACCAGCGCGGCGGCGACGCTGACGGTGAACCCGGCAGCGGTGGCGCCGACGATCACCACACAGCCCGGGAACCAGACGGTGACGGCGGGACAGACGGCCACGTTCACAGTGGTGGCGGCGGGTACCGCGCCATTGAGCTACCAGTGGCAGAAGAACGGGGCGAACATCGCCGGGGCCGCGGCTGCGAGTTACACCACGCCCGCGACGACCACCTCCGACAGCGGATCTACCTTCCGAGTGATCGTGAACAACATCGCGGGGACTGTGACCAGCGCGGCAGCGACGCTGACGGTGAACCCCGCGCCCGCCCCGGCCATTCAGGTGAGTCCGACGTCCATTAATTTTGGAAACGCTGTGGTCGGCATTAATTTGTCCCAAGCCTTGATCATCAAAAACACCGGCACGGCTACCTTGACCATTTCTCAAGTGACTGCACCCTCGCCTTTCAGCGTCAGCGGCTTCTCACTGCCCTTGAATGTCAGCGCCGGTCAACAAACCACAATCACAGTGGCCTTCCTGCCAACGGTGGTTGGCCCTGCATCCGGCAACATCTCAATCGTAAGCAACGCGCCCACTTCGCCCACTTCTGTCGGTCTCACCGGCACCGGACTCGCCGCCACCTTCACTCTCGGCATTAGCCCGACAAGCTTGAGTTTCGGCAACGTTACCACAGGCACGTCTTCAGCCCCTCAAAGCGTCACGATGACCAACACGGGCAATTCTAGCGTGACCATTTCGCAGATCAGCTTGAGCGGCCCTGGCTATTCTATGACGGGCGGCAGCGCACCTGTCACGCTCACTCCGTCGCAGAACCTCACCCTGAGTGTCCAGTTCAATCCCACGACCGCCGGGACCGTAAATAGAAGCATCTCGATTGTAAGCAACGCGAGCGGGTCGCCTGCAACGGTCTCACTGTCGGGAACGGGCGTTCCTCCGGTACAGCATTCGGTGGCACTGACCTGGAACGCGAGTACTTCGACGGTATCTGGGTACAACGTCTACCGCGGCACGGTGAGCGGAGGCCCGTACACAAAGATCAACGTATCGCTGGTTGCGGTGCTCAATTACACGGATTCGACCGTACAGAGCGGCACGACCTACTTCTACGTGACCACCGCGGTGGATTCTAGCGGCAGCGAAAGCGTCTACTCAAACGAGGTGTCCGCTCCAATACCATAAAGGGAGAGCGAGTTAGATGATCCAGACGCTTTGAGCGGCGGATAGTGATTCGAGGGGCACAATCCCCGGCGGGCCTAAAGCTAAAGGAGGAGATGTCCTGGTATCGAGGCTGTGGAAAACTAAACATCCACTAGCCGTGCGGAAAATCGGGGAGTATGCTACCCGGCTTCCGAGCAATTCAGGCTGGAAGATGCTGTTGCCTCATTGAGATTGAGATGCAGTCTTGTGAGGCCCAGGCAAGCCAGAGATTATGGACCTGAGGGGCAGGGTCAATACCTGTACTTAAACTAGACCTCCATTCAGTATCGTCAGATTTATTATGGCCCTACGCTTACGTCCAGCAGAGTTCTGAGGGGCTGGACGATGAGAATTGAACAAGATAGAAACGCCGGAAGCGCACTTGTTGACTTACCGGTGCTGTCTTCTCGAGCAGGGCGAGCCTTGTTGTGCGTGGTCGCACTTCTGCCCGCAGTAGTCGCGTGGGGGTGCTCTGGTGTTGTTAACTCCGCGGCCACTCAGCCGCCCCCGCAAACCTACAGCGTCTCTGGGACGATTGGGCCGGCCTCGGGCGGTAGTGGCGCGACGGTCACGCTGAGCGGAGCAGCAGCCGCCACAACGACCGCCAACGGAACGGGCAATTACACTTTCACCGGATTGGCAAACGGGACGTACGCAGTTACTCCTAGCCGCACCGGGTACACTTTCAATCCGAGCGCCCAGACAGCAACTGTCGGCGGAGCCAACGTAACCGGAATTAATTTCACGGCCACAGCGCAGACAGGCCAGACGTTTAGCATCTCAGGGACCATCAGTCCGACGACCGGGGGGAGCGGTGCCACAGTGGCGCTTAGCGGCGCGGCGAGCGCTGCGACGGTTACCGACAGCACGGGGAACTACAGTTTCGCAAGTTTGGCGAGCGGGACGTACTTGGTAACTCCTGCAAACACCGGGTACAGCTTCAGTCCGGCGAATCAGAGCATCAACATCGGTGCGGCAAGCGTCAGCGGAGTCAACTTCACTGCCACAGCTCAAACGGCTCATTCCGTGGCACTGACCTGGAACGCGAGTACTTCGACAGTCTCGGGGTACAACGCCTACCGCAGCACGGCGAGCGGAGGTCCCTATACCAAGATCAATCCGTCGCTGGTTGCGGTGCTCAATTACACGGATTCGACCGTCCTGAGCGGCACAACCTACTACTACGTAACAACAGCAGTGGATTCTAGCGGCAGCGAGAGCATCTTCTCGAACCAAGTGTCTGCCAATATTCCGTAAGCGTGTCTCGACTCTAGGCTAACAGCTATCCTTCGACAAAACTCCGGATTTTTCCGCACTCCGCGCTCGGCAGTTTTGCGCGCAGAGAGGCCACGCCTCTCATGGCCAGATCACTCCCGCAGCGAAGCCGCGGTCAAGGGCGACCATCGGGAGCCGCGTCAGCGGGCTGCCCCTTTGACGGCGGCGAGAGCGAAGGGAACTGAGGCACCGCGCCACGATGAATGTGGCGTTCTGCAGTTAGGCTACGCCTTCGAGCAAGCCGCCAACGTAGGGAAGCGCCGGCCGGGCTGTCGTCTGAAGGATAGTGGCCCCCCCTCCCCCCTTTTTTCATAAGTGTTGATTCTAAAGGAGGTTAAAGTCGTTTATTTTGGTACACTTTTGCAAGTGTTGATTCTAAAGACCTTGTATTGCACGAAAATCAATGGCGCGGCGTGCTCGCAAGAGTGGCAAACGAAAGACTAGAGCCTGTTGATGAGCTCCAGAAAGCAAAAACGCCAGCGAGGATGCTGGCGGTACCGGATGCTAGGCGCAATGTTCTCCACTGCCTACTCTACGCGAAGAGTAACCGATTGTCCAGCAAACTTTTTGGCGAACGCGGCGTAGGGAGTAGCCCAATGGAAATCCAAGATTTTGCACTCGGCATATCTGAGTTTGGACACGACTCGGCCTCTGGCGCCTTACTGCCGCGCATATTGGCGACGTTTCACGACGCGAATATCCGAGGCATCCACGTTACACGAGGCCGTAATTCAACCTCGTTGACGCGGACGGCGGGAGAAAAGACGCCCTGGCCGCGAAAACCACTCCGCCGTTGAATCACGAGGCCGAACGCGAACGGTTGCGCCTCCGCGTGCCGGTCGGCGAAGCAACTCTAAGCGGCACGGCTAGGAAGGTTCGGGAAACGGCGTTTTGTAAGGGTTTTTGGTGGACGAGAGGGGATTCGAACCCCCGGCCTCCTCGTTGCGAACGGGGAATCACTAAAGCTAAGACGCGTCGCCACAATCAGTTAGCTTTTTGAAAAGGCCGTGAATCGCCCA
>Ga0137415_10004043_pt1 | contig 14523 bp, 9 predicted proteins | sample CZODoug3_1_1_16f_FD_183082 | JGI IMG/M metagenome (GOLD analysis project Ga0137415, IMG submission 183082) | Vadose zone soil fungal communities from Angelo Coast Range Reserve, California, USA - CZODoug3_1_1_16fungal (Hybrid Assembly) | ecosystem: Environmental > Terrestrial > Soil > Vadose... | reverse complement strand
CGCAGCGCCGGGACGAGGACCGCGGCGGCGCTGATGGCGAGGCCCACGGCGAGCACCCTCTTCTTGCCGGTGCGCGCGGCCAATACACCGACCGGTACGCTGAAGACGGCGAAGGCCACGAAGACGAAGAACGGCAGCAGCGTGGACACCACGTTGCTGAGGCGGAAGCTCGTGCGAACGGCCTCCGCCATCGGCCCCATCGCGTCGGCCACGCCCATCACGAAGAAGGTCAGGAAGATGGGCACGGTCCGCAGCCGCATGCGGGGCGAACGGTAGCGGAACCGGCCGGGACGCGCCAGGAAAGGCCAGCGCTCGCGCTCCTTCCCGAGTACCCTGCGCGCATGATCCTCCTCGTCGCGATGGCGCTCGCCGCGGAGCCGGCCTCGTTCGTCGATCCGCGCATCGGGAGCTCGAGCGGCGGCAACACCTTCCCCGGCGCGGTGGTGCCCTTCGGCATGGTCGCTTTCAGCCCGGAGACGACGCGCGGCGACGCCACCCGCGTGCCCGCGCCCGGCGGGTATTCCTGGGATGCTCTCCGGGTCCGCGGATTCAGCCTGACCCATCTGTCGGGCACCGGCTGCCGCGGCGCTTCCGGGGACGTGCCGCTCATGCCCTACGTCGGACCCGTCGAAACGTCACCCTCGGCGGACGCGACCGACCAGATCTACGCGTCGCGCTTCGCGCACGTGAACGAGATGGCCGCTCCGGGCTGGTACGAGGTGCGGCTCGACTCGGGCGTGAAGGTCGAGCTCTCGGCGACTCCGCGCACCGGCTCCGGGCGCTTCAGCTTCCCGCCGGGGAAGCCGTCGGCCCTCCTGCTGCGCGTCTCGAATTCCGAGGTCGGAAGCGGCGACGCGCGGATCGAGATCGACGCCTCGGCCCGGGTCGTGCGCGGCTCGGTGACGAGCGGCAACTTCTGCGGTTACCTGCACGAGGTGGACCGCCGGAGCTACTACACCCTGCACTTCGTGGCCTACTTCGATCGACCTTTCGCGCAAGTGGGGACGTGGCACGACGGCGCGATCTCGCCCGCTGCCGTCTCCGCGGGGGGCGGCACCGGCTATGGGGAGAAGGGCATCCCCCCGCCTGGGAAGGGGAGCGGCGCCTGGGTCACCTTCGCGCCCGGCTCGGTGGTGGGCGTCCGGATCGGCATTTCGTACGTGAGCGCCGCCGGCGCCGAGGCAAACCTCGCCGCCGAGCAACCGGAGGGCACGCGCATCGAGACCGTGCGGGCCCGCGCACGCTCCGCCTGGAACGAGGCGCTGGGTCGCATCGAGGTGCGCGGCGGGACCCAGGAGCTGCGCAGGACGTTCGCCACCGCGCTCTACCACGCGCTGCTCCACCCCAACCTCTTCAGCGACGCCGACGGACGGTACATGGGGTTCGACGGTAAGCCGCATGCGCTCGCCCCGGGGCAACGGGCGCAATACGCGAACTTCTCCGGCTGGGACGTCTACCGGTCGCAGCTCCAGTTGGTGACCCTGCTCGATCCGGGCCTCGCCTCGGACCTGGCGCAGTCCCTGTACAACCAGGCCTCGCAGAACGGCGGCGAATGGGACCGCTGGACGCACCAGAACGGCGCCACGCACGTGATGGAGGGCGACCCGTCGCCGCCCGCAATCGCCGCCATCGCGGCTTTCGGCGGGACGGCCTTCGATCTCCAGGGCGCGTACCAGTCGCTGGTGCGCGCCGCCACGGTGCCCACCGCGCACGACCTGAGCAAGGAAGGCTGTCCGGTCGAGTGCGTCGGCCAGCGCCCGTCGCTGGATCGTTGGCTTTCCATTCATTATATTCCGGCCGCCTCGAACGCCTGGGGTGGCGCCGGCGAGACGCTGGAGGACGCGGCCGCGGACTTCAGCCTGGCCCAGCTCGCGCGCAGGGTCGGCGATGCGGAAGCGGAGCGCCGGTTCCAGGAGCGCTCCGGCTACTGGCGCAACGTGTTCCATCCGGAGCGCCGATACGTGCAGGACCGCAACGCGGACGGGAGCTGGCCCCCGCTGGACCCCTCCTCGGACGACGGGTTCGCCGAAGGGAGCAGCGCGCAGTACACCTGGATGGTCCCGTTCGACGCCCGCGGCCTGTTCGATGCCATGGGGGGTGACGGCGAGGCGAGGCGGCGGCTCGACGGCTTCTTCCACCATCCGGACGGCGGCTGGGCGCTCACCTCTCTGGGAGGGCTCCACGCCGACCTGGACAACGAGCCTTCCACGGCGGCGGCGTGGCTGTATCACTTCGCCGGCCAGCCCTGGAAATCGCAAGCGACGGTCCGCCAGGCGATGAGCGCGCTGTGGACCGATCGCCCTTGGGGCATCCCCGGCAACGACGATCTGGGCGCCATGTCCGCCTGGTACGTCTGGGCGGCCCTGGGCCTCTATCCGAACTACCCCGGGCGGGCCGAGCTGCTCGTCGGCAGCCCGCTGTTCCCGCGCATCGTCGTGCGGCGCGGGAACGGCAAGACCATCGAGATTCGGGCGCCGGGCGCCGGCGCAGGCCGCCCGTACGTGCGCCGGTTGCGCGTCGGCGGGCGCGCCTCGACGAGGCTGTGGCTGTCGGAATCCTTCGTCCTTCGAGGCGGCATCCTGGAGCTCGAGCTGGCCAAGGCTCCGAACGAACGGCTCGGAACGGATCCCGCGGACCGGCCGCCTTCCTTCCCGCCGCGCTGAGGCTCAGTGCTCGAGCAGCTCGTCCAGCTTCTCCGGCTCGAGCACCACCGCGAACTCCTTCGCTCCGTGCGACTTGACCTGCTGCTGCCAGGAGGCGAGGCGCTGCCGGTAGACGCTCGGGTTCATGTTGTCGCCGTTCAGCTTCTTCACGTTCATGGCGAGGATGCGCATGCCGGCGAACTCGTCCGCCGCCAGGGTGCGCTTGACGCCCTTGGGTAGGTCCTCTTCCATGTCGCTGAACACCACCATCGTGCGCTGGCCCGCGCCAGTCTCCTTCAGGTACTCGGAGGCGAGCATCATCGCGCCGCGGATGTCCGTGAACCTCGAGCGCTGGCGCTTCGCCGCGAACTTGTCCATCTGCGTGGCGAACGCGAGCTTCTGCGCGTTGGCCTTGGAAGGCCGCACGTCCAAGGTCATCCCGCCCTCGACGTTGGCCTTCTTGTAGCTCTCGTCGTCGATGCGGATGACGAAGATGCTGTCGCCCGGCTGCAGCTTGGGCAGGATGCCGCGCTTGATGACGTTCACCACCTCGGGCTTCTGATCGGCGTAGGTGCCGGACACGTCGACCAGCGCGACGATGGCCTGTGCGTAGTTCTTCCCGCTCGAGCAGGACAGCGCGAGCGGCAACGCGAGAAGGCTGAGCCTCTTCATGGGCGAGCCCCCTTGGCGGCCGGGATCGAAGGCCGCGCGCCGCTCGCCAGCCGCTCGATCTGCAGCGGGATGACGATGTAGATGTCGTAGAGGTGCCGCGCTCCCTCGACCAGGTAGCGCGACCCGTGCCCGAGCAGCCGGGCGATGGTCCCGACCAGGGCCAGGATGCCGGCCGTGAGCGTCAGGAAGATGTGGCCGCCGGTGGTGATGAGCGTCTCCAGCGGCACCGCCACCATGGCGAGGATCCAGGGGAGGATGAAGCCGAGCACCGCCTGGCCGACCACCGGGATGCGCGAGGCCGCGGGATCCGCGACGGCCTTCTCGTGGACGCCGGCCAGCGATTGCTTCAGCGCGGTGGCCGACTCGACCAGCTGCTCGCGGAGCACCGCCAGCGAGCACTCGATGCAGGCGAGCAGCAGCAGGCCGCCGACCGAGACCACCAGGATGATGCGGCGGCGCGAGGCCGGCAACAGGTCCAGCTTGGGGAAGAAGCTCGTGATGCCCAGCATCTCCATCGCGAAGATGCCGGCCGCGACCTCCATCAGCACCACCACCAGCGCGGCGACGGTGGAGACGGGCATGCCGCCGATGCGGCTACCGGCGGGCACCAGCTCGGACATGGGGAGCGCGATGAGGTTGAAGTTCACGAACGCGCCGCCCACGGCCACGCCGAGCACCAGCAGCGAGGCGACGAAGAGCTGCGTGGACTGCCAGCCCATCGCGCGCACGGCCTTGTCCTCGCCCTTGCGGATCTCCTCGTACGCCGTCATGTGCGCGTCGATGCGCTTGGTCGTCTCCAGGGCCGCGGCCACCGACTTGCCCGCGTCGGCCGCGTTGTTGTTGAGCTCCTTCAACATCGGCGCCATGCCGTTCAGGATCTTGTGCCGCTTGGCGGTGGCGTCGCGGTACTCCTGCAGCGCCTTCTTCTCGCCGGCCTTCGCGGTGTGGTGGATCTCCTCGAGGACCTTCCTCACCACGTTGTCGCCGTTCTGCGGCATCTTGGCGACCGCGGCGGTCGCCTCGGCCCAGCCCGGAGGCGTGGGCGCGGCGTTCCCGCACTCCTTGTAGTCGGCGTCGATCCGCGCGGTCAGGTCGTCCATCTTGCGGTGAAGCTCGGGATAGCGGCCGAGCTCCTTGGCGAAGCTGACCTCCACGCGGCGGAACTCGCGCGCGACCTTCGACTCCGCGTCGCCCTTCCCCATCTCCAGCACCATCTCGCGGTCGCGCTTGGCGATGGACACCGAGACCGACTTGCACCAGCGCGCGGTGATGCGGAACGCGCCGGCGAGCACACGCCCCAGGGACCGGAAAGCCCGGTGCACCGGCGCGCGCGCCGCCCAGCAGAAGAGCTGGCTGAGCAGCCAGAGCGCCAGCAACGAGGCGGCCGGGCGTGCCGGCCAGAGGTACAGACTCTCCATGTTGAGCTCCCGGGTTCAAAGCGAACCAACAAGCTCCAGAGGTTAGGAGCCCGGGATGTGAGTCTGCGAGGCCCTCAGGTGGGCAGCGCGCGCACGAGGGGCGCCCCCAAAATTCTACCTGCCCAGAATCCAGTCCATTAGCGCCCGCCAGGAGGGGGACAAGCGGAACTGCGCGGCCCGGAGCCTGCGCAGGTTCCTGCCCTTCACCCACATGCGCATCTCGCGCAAAAGCTTCTCCGCGTCGCGCCTTTGGCCCTCGGCGGCCAGCAGCTTGGCCAGATCGAGGGTCCCGTCGAAGTGAAACGCGTCGAGGGTGAGCACCTGGCGCAAGAGCGCGATGGCCAGCGGCCGCTGGACCTTCTTGGTCAGCTGCTCGCGGCCCTCGAGGAGCGACTGGACCGCGTCCGCCTTGCGCCCGCGCTTCACCTGCTCGTTGGCGACGCGCTCCCAGTACTCCACGTCCTCGGGGAAGTTCTTGGCCGCCACCTTCCAGATGGCGATCGCCTTGTCGGCGAACCCCGCCTTGAGGAAGCCGACGCCCGCGGAGTCGAAGGACCGGCGAGCATCGTCCCAGCGCTTGGCGCGCGCGAGCAGCGGCGCGATGCGCGCGTGCACTTGATGGTCGTTCGGGTCCTGCGCGAGGATCTGCGAGTAGCCGGCGATCGCCTTGCGGACGCGCCCGCGGCCGCGCGCCTTGTCGGCGGCATCGAGGATGGCGGAACGGTCGTAGGTCTTCTTGCGCCAGAACACGCGGCGGCAGTGTACAAGGAATCATGCCGGTTCCGCACCGTCTGGGAATCATTGGGCTGGGCCTCATCGGCGGGTCGCTCGCCCTCGCTCTGCGCCGCGCCCGGCCGGAGCTGCGCATCCTCGGCGTGGACGTGGACACGGGTGCGCTGAAGCAGGCGTCGAGCGCGGGCGCCATCGACGCCTCCGCGACGCCCGACGCAGCTCCCCTCGCGGACTGCGACCTGGTCGTGCTCGCGCAGCCTGCCGCGGCGCTTCTGGAGAGCATCCTGCCCACCGCCGCGCGGATGACGCCAGGCGCGGTGCTGACCGACGTGTGTGGCTCGAAGGAGGCGATCTGCGCGCGCGCCGCGGGACAGGAGCGGGTGGTCTTCGTGGGCGCGCATCCGATGGCCGGCACCGAGTTTCGCGGGTTCGCCGCGGCGAGCCCGGTCCTCTTCGGAAGCGCCACGGTCGCGGTGTGCCCGCCGGTCGGCGCGCGCGCAGACCGGGAGCGCGCCCTGGGCGCGGTGAAGGACCTGTGGGCCGCCGCGGGGGCCGGCAAGCTCCTGGAAGTAGATCCGTCCGAGCACGACGGCGCGGTGACGTTCGCCTCGCACTTGCCGTACCTGGCCGCCGCCATGGTCGTCGAATCGCTCTCCGACGTCGCCGAGCTGGCGCCGCTCGCCGCGGAGCTGGCGGCGGGCGGGTTCCGCGACACGACGCGCCTGGCGGGCGACGGCACGGTGGGCGGGGCGGCCGCGCTCAACCGGCACGTGCCCGGGGCCGCCCGCGAGTTGGCGGATCGGTTGCGCACGCTCGCCGACGAGCTGACGCGGAACCCGGAGCGTACCCTCGAGCGCCTCGGCCGTCTCGCCGACGCCCGCCGCCGGATGCGACTCCCGCCGCTGCAGCAGAAGTAACCACGCACCGCTCGGCGCAGATCACTCCGCCCGCAGGGCTACGAGCGGATCGACCCGCGCGGCTCGCCAGGCAGGCACCCAGCAGGCGAGGAGCGCGGCGCCCAGGAGGACCGCCACCACCGCCGCGAAGGTGCCCGGATCGTGCGCGCCCACTCCGTAGAGCATCCCCGCGATGAGGCGGCCGAGCAGCAGCGCGAACGCGACACCGATGCCCGCCCCGAGGACCGCCAGGGTCATCCCCTGGCCGACCACGAGCCGCACCACGCCTCCGGCGCGCGCCCCCAACGCCATGCGCACGCCGATCTCGCGCGTCCGCTGCGCGACCGAGTACGCGAGCGTGGCGTAGATGCCCAGCACCGCCAGGACCAGGGCCCCGGCCGAGAAGACGGAGAGGAGCAGCATCGACAACCGGCGCTGATCCAGCGTCGCCGAGACGAAACCCGCCAGCGTCCGCGCTCCGGCGAGGGGCTGGTCGGGATCGAGAGAGGCGATCTCGCTCCGCAAGGAAGAGAGGAGCGAGGCGAGTCCCAGCTCGCTGCGCACCACCAGCGTCATGTCCACGGGCGGCGGCGTGGGAGTCTGATCGATTGGATAGTAGACCTCGGGCTCCGCCGCCTCCCACAGGCTGGCCTGGCGCGAGTCTGCGACCACTCCGACGATCTCCACCCACTCCGTCGTCTTCGCATCGGCCACGCCGTAGCAGAACCGCTTCCCCAGGGCTTGCTCTCCTGGGAGGAAGCGCCGCGCGAATGCCTCGTTCACCACCGCGACCCGCGCGGATCGCGCCGTATCCTGCGCCGTCACGTACCGGCCGCGGCGCAAGGGGATCCCGATCGCGCGGAAGTAATCGCCGGCCACGACCTGGGTCTGAGCGATCAACGCGTCCGGCAGCCCGGGACGTCCCTCGAGCGTGATGTCGCCGGACATGATGCTGCCGCTCATCGGCAGGTTCAGGGTTGCGCCGGCGGCGCGCACGCCGGGAATCGCCGAGACGCGCCGCGCGACCTCGGCGTGGAATTCCGCCGCGCCTTTCTCGGCATGGGACAGAGGGAGCATCACGGCCCCTTCGGCACGGAACCCCGGATCGACGGCGCGGAGCCGTTCGAAGCTGCGGATGAGCAGCCCCGCGCCCGCGAGGAGCATCACGGCCAGCGCCACCTCGCCCGCGACCAGCGCATCGCGCAGGCGCGACCGGTGAGGGGTCGTCGACGCGCCCGCGCGCAGCGCGGCAACGGAGGCCGCACGCGACGCAAGCAAGGCCGGGAACAGGCCGGAGGCGATCCCGGCTGCGGCGGAAATGCCCACCGCAAAGGCGAGCACCGCGGAGTCGATCCCCACTTCCGAGCCGCGCGGCAGCGACGATCCGGCGAGCGCGACCAGCGCCTTCACACCCCACCACGAGGCCGCGACACCCAGCGCGCCGCCTGCCAGCGCCAGCACCAGGCTCTCCACCAACAGCTGGCGCAGGAGTTGTCCGCGAGAGGCGCCCAGCGCCGCGCGGATCGCGAAATCGCGCTCGCCCGCGGCCGCGCGCGCCAGCTGCAGGCTGGCCACGTTCGCGCAGGCGATCAGCAGGACGAAGACCACTCCGCCCAGGAGAATGAAGAGCGGCAGCTTCGCCTCGCCGACGATCCTTTCCTGCAGCGACTTGACGCGAAACCGGTGGTCCTTGTTGGTGGACGGGTATTCCGCCGCAAGCCGTGTCGAGATGGCGTCCAGCTCGGCCTGGGCCTGCGCGATCGCGATGCCCGGCCGGAGCCTGGCGAACCCGTGCAGGTAGTGCTCGCCTCGCATGGTGACGCCCTGCCTGAACCCTGGCATCATCGGCAGTTCGCCCGCAGTCGAGATCCACAGCTCATGCCGCGCCGGCACCGACGAGCCCGAAGGCAGAACGCCGACGATGGTGCGCGGCTCTCCGTTCACCGTCAGCGTGCGTCCGACGGCGCGCGGGTCGGCGCCGAAGAGCCGCCGCCAGAGGCGCTCCGATAGGACGACCTCGCCCGCGGACCCTGATCCGTACAGCCGGCCGATCAGGGCGGACGCTCGCAGGACATGGAAGAAACGGGCGTCCGTCTCGGAACCGATGACGCTCTCCGGGCGGTCGAGCCCGGTCAGTCGCAGTCTCATGCCCGCGGACGCGGAGACCGACGCGAAAGAACGAGCTTGCGCGGCGAGATCGACAAAATCCGGCCCGGAGAGGGAGGCGCCCGGCCCGCCGGGCTGGTCCTCCGAGAGGAAGACGAGCTGGTCGGCGTCCGGAACCGGCAACGTGCGTAAGAGAACCGCCTGCATGACGCTGAAGATGGCGGTCGTGCAGCCGATGCCCAGCGCCAGCGCCAGGACCGCGGCGGCGGCATATCCCGGGTTCTTGCGCAGGCGCCGCACGGCGTACCTCAGATCGTCGAGCATGCCTCAAGGGTGCCGCGGGCGAGCCCCCGGTTTCAAGCCCCCTCGGCCTTCTTGTCATGCCTTCCTCCAGGTTCGACGAGCTCGAGCCTGGCGAGGCGGCCGGTGCGGCGGCTTTCCGTTCCTTGCGCTGGAGCTGGCGCGGAGACCGATCCTTGCGCGGCCACGATGGCGACGCCGGCGAGGATCAGCGCGAGGGCGGCGAGCGCGAGCGCGGTTACGCGTTCGCCGGCGAAGGCCGCGCCGAGGAGGACCGCCACCACCGGGTTCACGTAGGCGTAGCTGGTGGCGAGCGCGGGGCGCACCTTGGCGAGGAGGAACGCGTACGCGCTGTAGGCGACGATCGAACCGAAGACGATCATGTACACGAAGGCGCCCAGCGCCCGGGCGTCCGGGAGCGCGGTCATCCGCTCGCCGCGGAGCACCGCAGCGCAGAACAGCACCGCGCCTCCGGTGAGCATCTCGGTCGCCGCGGCCATGAGCCCTTTGGGGATGGGCAACCGGCGGCTCCACATCGATCCGAAGGCCCAGGTGAGGGCGGAGAAGAGCAGGACCACCGCTCCCGCGGGGGAGGCTCGCATCTCGCCGCCGGACTGGAGCAGCGCGACTCCCGCGAGGCCCACTGCAAGGCCGAGCCATTCTCGCTTCGCCGGCCAGCGGCCCCACAGCCCGGCGAAGAGCACCGACCACAGCGGCACCGACGCGATCGCCACCGCGGTCACGCCCGAGGAGACCCATTGCTCGGCGACCACGACCAGGGCGTTCCCGCAGACGAGGAGCGTTCCCACCCGGAACGCGGCGAACCACTGGGTCCGCGAAGGAGGCGCCTCACCGCGCAGCCGGAGGATCGAGTACAGGAGGCTTCCCGCGCAGAGGAAGCGCAGCCCTGACATCAAGAGCGGCGGGAAGCCGGGCAAGGCGAACCGGATCGCCAGGTACGTCGATCCCCAGATGAAGTACAGGGCCACCATCGAGGCGATGACGGGGCCTTTTTGCTCGCGCTGCTGGTCGGGAGTCACGCGCGGTGGCTAACACGGCCACACCGGCGCCGCACGCGGGATCTGGCTCCCGAATCCGCCCCGCTCGAAGGGCGTCTACTCCTCGATCGACTGCTGCGCGCGGGCCGCTTCAATCAGCAAGTCGACGAGCTTGTCGGCGAGCTGTTTCGAGGTCGGGAGCGCCTCGTAGTAGGTCCGCCGCACCGCCGCCTCGCGCTTCGGGTCGAGCACCGCGCGGCCGGTCTGCCGCTTCGAGTCGCCGATCACGCGCGCCACGTCGAGTCGGCGCTTCACCAACTCGGCGAGGTCGTGGTCGATCGCGTCTACCCAGGCGCGCAGCTGCGCCAGCGGCAGGTGAGCGTTGGGATCCAGCGCCAGCGCCCGCGCCAGCTCGGCAAACCGCGTCGGCACCAGGGCCTGCTCGCTATCGCACAGCGCGCGCGCCGGATCGTCGTGCACCTCGACGATGAGGCCGTCCGCGCCCGAGGCCCAGGCGGCCCGCGCCAACCCTTCCACCAGATCGGCGCGCCCGGCGGCGTGCGACGGGTCCGCAAGGAGAGGCAGGTGCGTGAGCGGGCGGACCGCAAGCATGCCGCCCAGGTCGAGCGTGTTGCGCGTCGAGGGTTCGAAGGTGCGGATGCCGCGCTCGCAGAGCATCACGCGCGATTCGCCGCTCGCCATGACGTACTCGGCCGCGCCCAGCCACTCGTCGGTGGTGGCCCCCGCTCCACGCTTGAGCAGCACCGGCCGGCCCGCCCGGCCCACGGCGCGCAGGAGGTCGAAATTCTGCATGTTCCGCGCGCCGATCTGCAGCACGTCGGCTTTCTGCGCGACCTGCTGCACCTGATCGACCGCCATCACCTCGGTCACGATGGGAAGCTTCACCTCGCGGCTTGCCGCCGCGAGCCACTCGAGCGCCTCGTACCCGTGGCCCTGGAACGCATACGGATTGGTCCGCGGCTTGAACACGCCCCCGCGCAGCGCGGTCGCGCCGCACGCCGCCACTTCCCTGGCGATGCGCATCACCTGCTCGGGCGATTCGACCGAGCAAGGCCCGGCGATCATCGCGCGGTGACCACCGCCTACCTTGAACGGACCGACCTCCACCACGGTGGCAGGCTTGCGCGCGGTCGCGTGCGGCAGCGATTTCACCGCCGGCGCGGTGCCCTCCTTGGGCGGCAGGCGCGACGCGTGCGGTGCGGGCTGCCCGAGCGACACCACCTGCACGTCGCGCGCAGGGGCCAGCGCCTGCAGGCGGGCAGCGTCGGCGCCGAGCACCCACATGCGCACCGGATGCTCCGGCGTGCCCGCCAGCGGCAGCAGGGTCGCGCCGGTCAGCACGTCGAGGCGGGTGGTGGCGGTCATCGAGCTGGTGCGCAGGAACGCCAGGGGTACCCGGGCGCGCGCGTGATCGGCCTGGCGCAGGTGGACGAAGCGGGTGCTGTTCTGGTCGCGGTCCGAGACGTCCTCGATGAGCACGTCGAGCCCGGACATCTCGGCGGCGTGCCGCGAGCAAATGGCCGCGTCGGTCGAGGCGTCGGCGGCGATGATTTTCGCCGCGCCCGCGGTGTCGTAGCAGACCACCGGCTCGATCCCCATGGCGGCCAGCCGCTGCGTGCACTGCCGCAGTGCCGCGGGGTGCGACCAGGCGCGCTTCACGTCCCCGATCGGGGTCCCTTGCTTGGCAGACAAGGCAAGGCGCACCGGCACGCTGGTCAGCCCGGTGGCGACCAGGTCGAGCCCGCGCAGGACGCCGGCCGCGAGCGGCTCCAGCGCCTCGGTGATCCCGCCCACGATCGCGTTCTCCAGCGGGAACACGGCCTCGTCGATCACGCCCTGCCCCAGCGCCTCGAGCACCTTCTCGAAGCTGGCGAACGGCACCGGCACGCCGCCGTGGGCGGCGGCCGCCACTTCGCCAAACGCGCCCGGCTCGCCCTGGTAGCCCACCTTGAGCTCGGCGGGCGCGTCGGCGTCGGTTTCCTTCGGGTCGCGGTCGGCGATCTCGCGCAGCACGGCTGGCTCCTCGAAAAGACCCACAGTACTCTAAACTGCCGGCGCGGGGCTCGCCCTTCTCGTTGGAGGCGAAGCGGCGCTTGTCGGCGAGGGATGGTAGGCTCGATCCGATGTCCAAGCTCCCGCCGGACGACATGCCGCTCGCTGCGCCGTCGTGGCAGAGCGGCTTGTCCGCCGATCCGATGCAGGCGGTGTTCCGCCGGCACTTCGGCGCCTTGCGCGCGGCGCACGCCGCCCAGCAGCAGGAGGGCGTCCTCATCGCGGCGGTCGACCGGAGCGGGCTGTTCGACGCGCACGCGCACCTCGGGCTGCCGAAGAGCGGCATCGCGCATCTGGTGGTGGGCCGGCACGAGCGCTGCGACTTCGTGCTTTCCCGCGACCCGGACGTCTCCCTGCGCCATCTCTTGGTGCGCGCGACGCGCGGCCCCGCAGGCCACATCCAGCTCCGCGCCATCGACTTGCGCAGCCGCGTCGGCCTGCTCAGCGAGGACGGGCGGCGGTGCGAGGCCATCGCTTCGCGCGGGCCGCTGTTCCTGCAGGTGGCGAGCTACGTCGTCTTCCTGCTTCCCACCGGCCCGAAGGTACGTCCCTGGACGCGCGATCCCGACGAGACGTGGCGCGGGTTCTCGCCCCGCAGCCAGGAGATCCTGCCCCCGCCGCAGCCGCTCAAGTCGCGCGCCGCGCCGGGCGCCGACGCGGTCCGCCTCGCGACCATCACGCTCACCTCCAGCTCGCCGCAGGCGGGAGATCTCACCTCCACCCACGCGGTGTGGAGCGATCAACTCGAGCGCGGCATCCTGGTGGGCCGCGACGATCGGTGCAGCCACGGCGGCGTGGACGAGGGCAACCTGTCCCGGGTGCACCTCGTGCTGCTCAGCGTCGACGACGAGGTGTGGGCCATCGACACCGCGTCCACCAACGGGACGCGTGTGCACGACGGGCCCCTCTTCCGCCAGCTGCTGCTCTCGGGCGACACCCATCTCGTGCTCGCCGACGCGCTCGCGCTCCGCTGGAGCCCGGCCGTGTTGTCCGTGCGCGCGTAGTCGGCGCGCCATCTCCGCGCGCGCTCGCGATCTTTGCACGCGAACGACGTGCGCCCTGGTATTGCGATTTCATGACGGATGTCGTGCCGGAACCCACCCGTGTCTACAAAGTCTTCAATAACAAAGACAGGTATTTGCACGGCGCAGCCGGTTCCGTCCCACCAATACATTGACAGTCCTACTCCTCACATGGAACCTCGAACCCTGGTTCGGGGGGTTCGTTGAAGAAAATCCTCGGATATTTCGCGGCGCTCAGGTCCGGCGCCCGATTCCTCATGCCGCGGAGTCTCCGCGCGGGGAAGAGGAATTGGCTGTGGATCGCGCCCTGCCTGGCGATCGCGGCGTTGATCGGCGCTCCTCGTGTCGCCCGGGCGTTCAGGCAGTGGGAGGTCGCGATGCGGCAGGCCGCGCTGCAGGAAGCGCGCGCCGCGGTCGCCGCCGGCGCGGATGGCCTACCCGACCTCGCCGCGCTGACCGACCCTGCAGGGAGCTCGTCGGACCCCGACTCCCGCGACAACGCCGAGATCCGTTCGCTGGTCATGGCTGCCGAGCTGGGTCCGCGCACGCCGGAGACGCAGCAGATGCTGCTCGAGATCGCCGCCCAGGAGCGGGTGAGGTGGGCGGACCCGTTCGCCGTGCCGGCCAGCGTGTCCAGCCCCGGCACCAGGACCTGGAGGAGCATCGGCCCGCAGGCGGCGCGGACCGAGTTCAACTCCACTTTCTACAAGGCGATGGACTCGGGCCGGCCGACCGCAATCGCGATCCATCCAACCCAGCCGAACACCATCTTCGTGGCGACCTCCGGCGGCGGCCTGTGGTCGGCGAGGGACTTCAACGGCAACTACCCGACCTGGACGCCCCTGACCGAGACGCTCGGGTCGCTGGCCGTCGGCGCGTTCGCGATCGATCCCAATGCCGCCGCGGACGGGACCGTCACCATCTGGCTCGGCCTGGGGGACGCCTTCGATCAGCAGAGCGGCGTCCTGGTGAAGGGAACGTGGACGCCGAGCGCCGCCGGTGTCTCGCCTCCGGCAACAGCGACCTGGGGCGCTCCGATCGTGCTCTCGACGGCGAGCCACCCCGCCGACTTGAAGCCTTCGGCCGCGCTGAACGTGCGGGACATCCAGATCGACCCGCTGAACGGGAACCACGTCCTGGTGGCCACCAACGAAGGTCTGTACCAGTCCACCGACGGCGCGACGTTCACCGTCAGCGATCTCCCGAACAGCATCGGTCTCACGCGCGAGAGCGCCTGGCAGATCGTCTATCTGGGCAGCGCCGCCGGTCAGTCGAGCTGGATGGTGAGCGGCGTCTATGCCTGCCCGTTCATCGCCGGCATGACCGTGCCGCCCAGCCCGCCGTCCGCCGGCACCGGATCGTTCACTTGCCCAGGCGACGCTGCTGCGGCGCACTACAACGCGGGCGACTTGTGGAAGAGCACCGACTCCGGTGGGACGTGGACGTCCGCGCGGGCCGCCGGAGCGTTCCCCTCGCCGATCACCACCAACGTGCGCATCGACGTGGGGCGGATCGCGCTCGGCGCTGGACCCACGGCTGACCCCACCAAGACGGTGATCTACGCGCAGTCGGGAACCGCGCAGGAGACATCGATCCCGGCCGGGTGCTTCGCGGCGCCCCCGGTGCCCACCGGAGGGATCCTCTGCACGTTCGTCGCGCAGACC
>Ga0137415_10004042_pt1 | contig 14525 bp, 16 predicted proteins | sample CZODoug3_1_1_16f_FD_183082 | JGI IMG/M metagenome (GOLD analysis project Ga0137415, IMG submission 183082) | Vadose zone soil fungal communities from Angelo Coast Range Reserve, California, USA - CZODoug3_1_1_16fungal (Hybrid Assembly) | ecosystem: Environmental > Terrestrial > Soil > Vadose... | reverse complement strand
CTTTCGCGCGGGCGCGGGCAAATGCCCCGAGCTCATTTCGATTGTGGTGGTCGTCGGCGAAGGCGCCGAATTCAAAGAAATGCCAGACGCCGTAGTGGCCGAGTTTGAGTTGTGCGCCGCGTGAGACGTTGCCGGTAAGAAGCCCGAGGACGAGGTGTTTTCGCGTTTTCAGCTTTTCAAGCAGCTCGAGCACGCCGGGAAGTAGTTTGCCTTTGCGGCGCGGCAATTCGAGCGAGAGAAAATGGACGTAACTATCGAGAAATGCGGCAATGTTGTCGGCGGTTGTCGGGATTTGGTGCTTTTTCAGGATGCTGATCACGATTCCGGAATCGGTCATGCCGGCGATTTCGATATCGTGGAGGTCGTCCTTGATGCCAAAGCGTTCGGTCAGCGCGCGCTTGAGCGCTTCAACGCCGGCGCCGCCGGAATGAATCAGGGTGCCGTCGATGTCGAAAAGCAACAAACGTTTCTGCATTCATCCACAGATTACGCAGATTTTTGCAGATGGTAGGACAAATCACGGCGCGCGCATCACGAGCACGGCAATCATGCTGCCGAGAAATGTGAGAGCCGCCACGGCGGCGATTCCGAAGACGATTAGACGCGCCGAATCGCGAGACGTCGATCTTTGCCGGAAGGGTGAGGCATTGCCGAAACCGGACGGCGCCGCGCTCGATTCGGCTAGCTTGGCTTCGATTGTTTCCCGCTGCGGGAGCGGTTGCGATCCGCGGACGTCCGGCTCGAAACGGGCTTCGATTGCGCCGAAACGAATCCGGTCCTCGAAACGCAGCGCTGTCTGGGTGATGGGAACGCCGTTGACCTTGGTGCCGTTGGTCGAATCGAGATCCTTGAGGCGATAAGTCTCACCGCTCAGCTCCAATTGCGCATGCCGGTTCGAAACCGACGGATCGTCGATCACGATCATGTTGTCGGGCGCGCGGCCGATGGTGATCGAGCGCTCGGCAAATTCGTAAGCGACTTTGCCTTGGGCTTCGGTGGTGAGAATCAGCTTTGGCATGATGTCGATGTTACGTTACCGACGAATTTCCTGTCATGTCGAGCGATATGCTAGTTGGGCTCGAAATGACAAAGGGGTACGATTGACCGAGCATCCGCCGCCCAGCATAGTGCGACTTTCATGGCAATCGAACTGACGCGCAATTTCTGCATCATCGCGCACATCGATCACGGCAAAACCACTTTGTCCGATCGATTGCTCGAGACGACGGGGACGATCCACGAGCGCGACAAGCAAGATCAACTTCTTGATTCGATGGATTTGGAGCGCGAGCGCGGGATCACGATCAAAGCGCATCCAGTGACGATGCATTATCGCGCAAAAGACGGGCAGAGGTATCTTTTGAACCTTCTCGATACGCCGGGGCACGTCGATTTTGCCTACGAGGTTTCACGAAGCCTCGCCGCGTGCGAAGGCGCGCTTTTGATTGTCGATGCTGCACAAGGCGTGGAAGCGCAAACAGTGGCGAACGTCCATCTCGCGCATAAACAAGGCCTGACGATTGTGCCGGTCATTAACAAAATCGATTTGCCGAATGCGGACGTGTCGTCGGTGAAGCGTCAACTGGAGGAAATTCTCGCGATTCCAGCCGAGGAGGCGATCGAAGCGAGCGCGAAGATGGGAATCGGGATCGACGAAATTCTGGAAGCGATCGTGCACCGGATTCCGGGGCCGGAAAAACCGAAGGACGAAACATTGCGTGCGCTGGTGTTCGATTCCGTCTTCGACGTTTATCGCGGCGTTATCGGACACGTCCGGGTGGTATCGGGAAAAATGGAGTCAGATCAGGCGATCAGGATGATGAGCAACGACGGCCGCTACGAAATCAAAGAAGTGGGCATATTCACGCCGAAAATGTTTACCCAGCAGCGGCTGCAAGCGGGCGACGTTGGTTATTTTATCGCCAACATCAAAACGATCGCCGACATGAAAATCGGCGACACGATCACCGATCAGCGTAATCCCGCGCGCGAACCGCTACCGGGATTTCAAGAAATTCACCCAATGGTGTTCAGCGGGATTTATCCGATCAACACCGGCGACTTTGAGCATTTGAAAACCGCGATTGGGAAACTGCGCTTGAACGATTCAGCGTTTATTTACACACCGGAGAGTTCGGTCGCGCTCGGATTTGGTTTTCGCTGCGGATTTCTCGGACTGCTCCACATGGAAATCATCCAGGAGCGATTGCGACGCGAATACGATATGGACATCATTGCGACGAGCCCGAGCGTGGTTTACGAAGTGGTGACGACGCGTGGCGAAACGCTCTTAATCGACAATCCGGCGCATTTGCCGGATCCGAGCCAGATTAAGGAAATCCGGGAGCCGATCGTGAAAGCCTACGTGCTTTGCCCGAACGAAAATATTGGCGACCTGTTGCAATTGATTTTGGAAAAGCGCGGACAAATGGACCACACCGAGACGCTGGATTCGCGGCGGGTGATGTTGCATTGCGAACTGCCGTTGAACGAGATCCTGGTTGATTTTAACGACAAGATTAAGTCGATCACGCGGGGCTATGGTTCGATGGATTACGAACACGCCGGTTATCGCGCCGCGAAACTGGTGAAACTCGATCTGCTGGTAAATGGCGAGCCGGTGGACGCGTTTTCGACCATTGTTCACAAGGACCGGGCAGAGGGAAGGGGACGTCAGCTGGCGTCGAAGCTAAAGGAAGTGATTCCGAGGCAGCTTTATCAGGTGGCGATTCAGGCGGCGATTGGTGGGAAAATTATTGCGCGCGAGAGTGTTTCGGCCTTGCGAAAAAACGTGACCGCGAAATGCTACGGCGGCGACATCACCCGGAAGCGCAAACTGCTGGAGAAACAGAAAGAAGGAAAAAAACGAATGAAGAGCATCGGGAAGATCAACATTCCGCAGGAAGCATTTATTGAGGTGCTCAAAGCGCAGTGACTGCGCTTTGAAATAACGAAATCCGAATGACCAATGACGAAGGAAATCCGAAATGAATTCTGAATCGTTCGAGCTTGGTTATTGTTTCGACATTCGACATTCGTGCTTCGTCATTTAACTCATGTTCACGTCGCGCTACGTTAAACACAGCAAACTGTTGCTCCGCCACGCCCAGAAATATTTGCGCTACAAGCGCGATGTTTTGGACGCCGAGACCTATGATGCGGTCGCCGCGGATATTCGGCGACTTCATGCCGCGTTGCGCCAACACGACCGAAAACAGATTGAAGGTCGCGCTGAAGAGCTGGATGCGAAACTCCACCAGCTCACGCCGGTGACGTGGGAGTCGCATTGGCGGGAGAATTGCGAAGTCATTCTGGTCGCGATCGTCGTGGCGATCGGTATTCGCTCCTACTTTCTGCAGCCGTTCAAAATCCCGACCGGTTCGATGCAGCCGACGCTCAACGGCATCATCGGGCATCCGATGACGAAGGAACCGCCGAGTATTTTCCAGCAGGTCGCTGAGTTTGTTCTTCGCGGCCGCAATTACATCAACGTCGTTTCGCGCGAGAACGACGAGGTCTTGCAAGTTCAACGCCAGAAGTTTTTCTTTTTCTTCGCCTGGTCGAGAATCATCTGTCAGCATCAAAAATTCCTGGTTTACTGTCCGCCGGAGCAATTGGGAGCAGATTTCAGGGTCTCACCGGGAGTTCGTTATCGCCGCGGCGAAGTCATCGCCCGCGGCGCGGTCGACACGGGCGACCAGGTATTTGTCGACAAATTTAGTTACAACTTTGTCAAACCGCATCGTGGCGATGTATTTGTGTTTCGGACGAAAAACATTCCCGACATTGGCGATCAAACTCAGTTCTACATTAAGCGGTTGGCCGGCTTACCCGGGGATAGTTTGCGAATCGAGCCGCCGAAGTTGTATGTCAACGGAAAGGTCGCGGAAGGTTTTGGTTTCCAACGAGTGATGGAAGCGCGAGATGGATACCGGGGATATGGTCCGGGGCATCTGGCGCTGTCCGATCCAGTGAGAGCGTTTGAAGTGCCGAGGCACACCTATTTCGCGATGGGCGACAACAGCTACAACAGTTTTGATAGCCGCTGGTGGGGGCCGGTGCCGGAAAGAAACTTGGTCGGACGCGGATTGTTTGTCTACTGGCCATTCATTCCGCACTGGGGCTTAATTCGTTAGGCCAAAAGATGTCCACGGGTTTGTCCCGCGTCTACCCGCTGATCGGCTTGTTCAGCGGCTATGTCATCGTGCTGCTCTTTAATCCCGTGCGCGTGCCGCTGCGTGACGGCTTTCGTTGTGTGCTTCGTTACAAGCGTGTCTGGCTCACGTTCGTGCTCCTCGGGTCCGCTTATTTTGCCTTTCAGTTTTCCACGTTCACTCCGATTCAAAGCACGGCCGATGTCGATCTCAGCCAGATCACATCGATGGCAAACTGGCATTGGCCAACGTTCATGGAGATCTGGCGGGAAGCGCCGTTGCCGGCATTTGAAGGTGTTGCTGGAATTTTCGATGACGCAACAACCACTTATCCGTTGTCGGCGGTGGCGGCCGTGCTGATGCTGATCAACTGGCGGGGTTTGCACGGCGCGCTCGTGCGTGCGTTGCAGAAGCGATTCCATTTTTGGGGTTATCTGGTTTATCTAATCTTGTTGCTGAGCGCGGTCGCGGCGCTGCTCAAACCGGTTGTCTTCGCTTTGCCATTATGGGGCGGACTTCTTCCAGGCGCCGAGCTCTTGCAAATCTCCGCGAGTGTCGATGCAGTGGCATTTATCTTTGAATATCTCTTCGGCGTTTACATCCAGGTTTATTTAATAGCGGTTTGCTTCGCCTGGATCCGCGGTTTGAGTTTTGAGGAAGGCGAGCTTTTCCGCTTTGGCATGCGCCGGTTCAGTTACGTTTTGGAATGGGCCGGCATCGTCGTGCTGGTGAGCTTTTTGATTGTGCGACTCCCGCTCTTGCTCGCTTACTTCATGAACATTCCCGACGTGCTTGATTATCTCCCGGTCGAGCGCGCGCTAATGTGCGGATTGATCATCGCCTTCAGTTCAGTCCAAATTTCGCTCGCGCTCCATAATGAAACCTTGCGCGAAGCTATCCGGGCGCATCGCGAATTCATTCGGAATAACCTCAGCCGATTCGGCTGGTTCCTGCTCATTTGCGGGATCCACTTTTTCTTGCTCACAACCGCGGATGCCATCATGCGCGGCGCCATTGCCGATCGTCTGGTCGCGATGGTCATTTGGAAATCGATTTTTGTTTTCCTGCGCGGATTTATTACAGGTTGGCTGCTTGCGTCATGGGTTTGCTTGTTCCGGCGCGGCGAAACCGGCCATGTCTATCAACAGGCGTGGATTGAATATTAAAAAGCCCAAACTCTGGTCGTGAATGCGGCGAAAATTACCCGAACCAGCAAATCAAACCTCGCGCTCGCTTTTGTTTCGCTCGGACGGGAACGCCGGCAAGATATCACAACTTTCTATGCCTTTTGCCGCGTGATTGATGACATCGCGGACGATGTCGATCTTAGGACGGAGGAGAAAAGGCGCCGGTTGAGCGGGTGGCGGGAATGGTTGCGGAAGGCTCGGCCTAACGAATCCTCATTCGCAGCTGACGTCCGCCAGCTGATGGAGAAGTACGCGCTTACTCCGGAAATGCTCGAGGAGATCATCGCCGGCGTCGAAATGGACCTGAGCATCAAGCGTTACCAGACGTTCGATGAATTGCGGGTCTATTGTTATCGGGTGGCCAGCGCCGTCGGACTGGTCAGCATTGAAATTTTTGGTTACCGCAACGCCGCATCTAAGGAATACGCCATCCAGCTCGGTCTGGCTTTGCAGATGACTAATATTATCCGCGACGTCGGCAAAGACCTGCGCGCTGACCGGATTTATTTGCCAGAGGAGGATTTGGCGCGTTTCAATTATTCGGAGAAGGAACTTCAAAATCGACAATACAACGACCGTTTTGTCCGACTGATGCAATTTGAAGCGGAGCGCGCCCGACACTTTTTCGCGCGCGCGGCTGAAATCTTACCGCAAGAGGATCGACGATCGATGGTGGCGGCGGAGATTATGGCTTCGATTTACCGCGGACTATTGCGACGAATGGAGCTGGACAAATTTCGTGTCTTCGAAAAAGAATACGGTCTGAACAAACTGGAAAAGGCCGGCCGGATTGCGACCCAACTGCTCAAACTTGTTTGAATGAGCAGAAAGCGCCATCCGTCTGAGCCATTGAAATCGTAATTATTATTATGAAGAAATACTTAGCATTAGTTTCAGCACTGTTGGTCGCATCTGTAACGTTTGCTCCACTTACCAAGCTCTACGCACTCGGCGAGGAAGCCAAGGCGGTTGTGGTATCGCCCGAAGACGCCGCGAAGAAATACCCAATGCCCAAGGGCAAGGATTATCCGGTGGGTATAAACGCGAACAAAGGCTCCGCTACGGCTTCGGGCTTCGTGCAAAGCCCGTACTCTAGCCGAGTCTACGATGCCCGGAAATTGGGACACGGGACGTTGATTCTGGACGAGGGCGTGAACAAACTTTTCCGCAAGCCGTAGTCATTTTCGCGGGGAATAGTTCGTTTTTGGAGCGCAACATTCGTTTTACTTGCGCGTTCAATAGGCTAACGAGGAGATCATTATGAACAAGAAGCTTTTCACAATTGTTTGCGGCGTTTTGCTCGCCGCGTTCGGTCTCGACTCGTGCGATACGCCAACCGGCCAGGGAGCTGCGGCCGGCGCCGGTGCCGGTGCTCTCATCGGCGGTCTCGCCAGCGGTGGTCCGCGCGGCGCTCTAATCGGCGCAGCTGCTGGAGCCGCGACAGGCGCCTTGATTGGCCACGCGATCCAGGAAGATCGGGCTCGCGAATACGGTCCGCCACCGTCGGGAGGTTATCCGTTCGCGACTCGTGCCGGTGGACCGGGAATGTATCGCAGTCCTTACACCGGACGCGTTTATGATTTGCGCGGGGTTCCGCCAGGTGGATTGACGCGCGATGTCGATACCGGCCAGTTATTCCGCAGACCGTAATTTAGGAATTGATTACTTTAGAGACGCGTTGATCCCGCGGTCGCGGGATCAACGCGTTTTCTTTTGCAGCGCATCCACCAGCGCCTTCGCTTCGTCTGTCATCCTAAGCAGCTCCGGCCATTGCCGGTGATAATTTTCACCCGGCAATTTGCGTGTTGCGTCAAACCCCATGTGCGAACCGATATTTTGCTCGCTCGGCGCGTGATCGAGTGAATCACTCGGGTTTTTGATGACGGTTGTGTCGCGCGCAGGATCGGTGTTGGCGCAGAGGCGGAACAAGACGTCGCTGGTGTTGTGGACGTCGCAGTCTTCGTCCACAACCACGATGTATTTGCTGAACATCATCTGGCCCATGCCCCAGAGTCCGTGCATTACCTTGAACGCCTGATAGGGATATTGTTTCCGAATGCTGACAAAGACGAGATTGTGAAAAACACCTTCAGCCGGCAGCGTCATGTCCACCAATTCCGGAAAATTCATTTTGAACACCGGCAAAAAGATCCGCACGACCGCGTCGCCGATGTAAAAATCCTCCATCGGCGGAATTCCGACAATGGTCGTTGGATAAACGGCGTCCCGCCGATGGGTGATCGTATTCAAATGAAAAACCGGATAGTCCTCGACCGCGGTGTAGTAGCCGGTGTGGTCGCCAAATGGTCCTTCCGGTCGCATCTCCCCTGGTTGGACGTAGCCTTCTAAAACAAAATCGACATCGGCCGGGACTTCGAGGTCGATCGTTTTGCATTGCACCATTTCGATCGATTTGCGCCGCAAAAATCCGGCGAACAAAATTTCATCCAAGCCATCCGGCAACGGTGCAGTGGCGGCAAACGAAAGCGCGGGATCGCCGCCGAGGGTGACCGCGACCGGCATCCGTTCGTTGCGTTCGTAATAACGTTTGCCGTGGCGCGCTCCCACTTTGTGGACCTGCCAATGCATCGCTGTCGTTCGTTCATCGAAAACCTGCATCCGATACACGCCGACGTTGCGCGCGCCGGTTTCGGGATCGCGGGTGTGCACATTCGGCAGGGTAATGAAACGCCCGCCGTCATTCGGCCAGCATTTCAAAATCGGCAGGTCGCGCAGCGAAAAATCATCCGCCGGTCCGGTACCGGACTCGATGTTGTGGACGACTTCCTGGCACGCGGCTTCACGCACACTCTTCGGTCGCGCGTGCAGAAGATGAATCCCCTGTTTAAGCAAACTCCAGCCTTCGCGCAGATCGGTCGGCGGTTTTGCTTTGAGAATCAGCTGAATCTCCTGTGCGATCTCGTCAATGCTTTCGCGGCCGAGCGCCGTCGCGATCCGTTTGCGCGAGCCCATCGTGTTGATCGCCACCGGAAATTTCGAAATTTTCCCATCAGCGACAGGCTGCTCGAACAGCAAGGCCTTTCCGCCACCGGGTGATTTCATCTCGCGGTCGGCCCATTCGGTAATGAGCAGGTTGGTGTCGACCGGATCGGCGACGCGCGTCAGCTCGCCCGCTTGCTCGAGCGTTTCGAGAAAATGCCGAAATGAGCCATAAGCCATGGTCGCACTAAACTGGCTCGTCGCGCGCCCCGGCGCGATCAGAATTTTCGATTACCGGTAAGGGGGCACCAAATACTGGAACGACATCACGCGTCCGCTCGAAAACGTGACCGTCTTATACGGGATCGAAATCGTCGGCGGAATGTAAGAGTAGTAAAACGGGTCGTAGAACGGATCGCCGAAGAAAACGAAACGACCACGGCCATGCGTTCGAAACACGCCAACACGCCCGAAGCCGCCATAAAATCCCGGACCGTAGCCGTAGTACGGATAGTAAGCAGAGCCATACGGCGCGTATCGATTTTCCACGTAAATCCAGGTCTCGCTAGGATGGCCGCGCATTTCGCCGACGGTCTTTTGCTCGGGCGAACCCCAGGCGAGCCAGACCGCATTCGTCGACATCCCCGAGCGGATCTGCCCTTGTCGCACCAGCGCCTGGTCGCGTGGCGAAAGGGAATTGAAAATATCGGGGTGCTCGGAAATCCGGTTCTCCAGCGTCTCGCAACTTGTTAGGCACAGCCCGACAACGGCCAAACCTAACAGCAAGGTTTTCGAAATTGTTGTCATAAAAAATGATACAGTCACGACATGGTCAGTCAATTTTCCCAGCTCCTTGATTCAACACCGGGAAAACCGTAGCGTTGCGTCGCACATGGAAGATCGTTACGGCCATCGCATCTCGTACCTGCGCGTTTCGATTACCGATCGTTGTAACGAACGTTGCAACTATTGCATGCCGCGCGAGCTCCAGGAATGGTTGCCGCGCGAGGAGGTTCTCAGTTACGAAGAAACCTTGCGTCTTATCCGGGTCGCTTCCGAGTTGGGCGTAACAAAAGTGCGCGTCACCGGCGGCGAACCGCTCACTCGCCGCAATGTCGTCGATTTCGTTCGAGAGATTTCAAAAATCTCTGCAATCGCCAGTCTTGGGATTTCAACGAATGGGACCTTGCTCGCGCGTGAAATTGCGCCGGGACAAACAATGGCGACAGCACTGCGCAGCGCAGGCGCACAATCGATCAACGTCTCGCTCGACACCTTAGATCGAGATCTTTACTCGCAGATTACCGGCCGTGATTTCCACGCGCAGGTTTTGGAAGGAATTGACGCGGCCATCGCGGCCGGATTCGACCAAATCAAACTGAACACGGTTCTGATGCGCGGTCGTAACGACGACCAATTGGTTCCGCTGATTGAATTCGCGGCCGCCCGCAATCTGATCCTTCGCTTCATCGAGATGATGCCGGTCAGCACCACCGAGGTGTTGAGCGACGAAAATTTCCTTCCGATCGCCGAAGCAAAGCGGACGATCGAGAAACGCTTCGGCGATTTGATTCCCGAGACCTCATTCCGAACAAATGGCCCGGCCACCTATTACCAAATCCCCGGTCGCGAACAGCGGATCGGATTCATCGGGGCGATGACGAACCTTCACTTCTGCGAAAGCTGCAACAAACTTCGCCTTACGTGCGACGGCAAATTGCGGCCGTGTCTTGGCAGTTATCTCGAGTTCGATATCATGAAACCGCTGCGCGCGGGCGCAAGCGATGACGAGTTGCGCCGGTTTTTCATCGACGTGGTCGACCGCAAGCCGGAGCAACACGATTTCCGGAATAATTATCAGCCGGACCGCAAGATGATCGCCATCGGCGGCTGAGCGATGGATCGACTGTCTCACATCGGCTCAGACGGCCGCGCCCAAATGGTTGACGTCTCGGCGAAACCGATGAGCACTCGGACCGCCATCGCGAAAGGAAAGATCAAGCTCCAGCGCAAGACGCTCGATCTGATCTCAAAAGATCGGATCGCAAAAGGAAACGTTTTCGCGACTGCGCGCCTCGCGGGAATTCAAGCGGCGAAACAGACTGCAAACCTCATTCCGCTTTGCCACACGCTGCCGTTAAGCGATGTGAAGATCGACATCGTTGGTGCGCGCGACGGCGCCGAGGTCACGTGCACCGCGCGCACGGTTGCCCAAACCGGCGTCGAGATGGAAGCGCTCACCGGCGTCTCCATCGCGTTGCTCACCATTTACGATATGTGCAAAGCTGTCGATAAGAAGATGCAGATCGCAGACGTCCGATTAATTAGGAAAACGAAGCGCGATGCAAATTCTACGCGTGGCTAGAACACTGACCGTGTCATCCCGAGCAGAGCGAGGGATCTCACAGTCGAAGCGCGGATCACACAATGTGCTTTGCGTGATCAATCACCTTGTGAGAGATCCTTCACTTCGTTCAGGATGACAGTATGCAGATCGTTGTCGGGATTATTACCATTTCGGATCGGGCTAGCGCAGGCGATTACAAAGACCTTGGTGGACCCGCGCTCAAGGAAGTTGCGCAAAAGAACGGCTGGCAGGTCTTGTCTGAAGCGGTGATCCCGGATGATTCGGCGCGAATTCAGGAAACGATCCGTTCGTTTTCGAAACAGGGTTGCGGGTTGATCCTGACCACTGGCGGCACCGGAATTGGACCGCGCGATGTTACGCCGGAAGCGATTCGCGCAGTCATGCGCGTGGAACTGCCGGGTTTTGGCGAAGTAATGCGCGCCGAATCGATGAAGATCACGCCGAACGCGATTCTTTCGCGCAATCTCGCCGCGGTGGTTGATGATTCACTCGTGATCGCGCTTCCGGGCAAACCGAGTGGCGCCGTGGAATGTCTCGGGTTTGTCGCCGGCGCAATTCCGCATGGCGTCGCGGTCGCGCAACGCACGCCGACTTCGTGCTAGATGAAAACGGGGCCGCATGAATCACTGGTCAGTTGGTTTTTCTTGCTGAGGCGTCGTTTCGCCCCAATCGCCTGCGGGCGGTTCGGTGAACCGCCCCTACCTGGTTGCCGATTTTTCACTCAGGGAAAATCAGCAGCTGCATCAACTGTTGTCCATGTTCGGTGAGATGCGTATGATTGGTCGGCCCGGTAGCGATGCCATCCGTTAGGTAAGACGCATTAAGCGAGCTTGGTTTCACATAAACAATCTCCGGCTGTTTCACCTTCAGCTCGCTCGGCTCGATTTTGAGCGGCAACCCGCTCCGCGCAAAGCTAACGGTCCAGGATCGCGCCTCCGCTGTTCCGCTCACCAGCCAGGGGTAAAGTTTTGGAAGTTCGAAGTGACGGGAATTCGGCAGCGCTACTTTATAAAACATTTCTTCTTCGGTGAGAAATTGCGGAATCGTGAGCGATGGATTTTCGCGCAACTTTAAGTAGAGCCGCGCAATATTAAGCCCGACCAGATTGATCCCGTTGTAAATGCCGTGGTGGTTCGGATCGTTTTCGTGGAGGAACGAATCGTACCATTCCTGGAAGTTGTGGTTGAGCATCAGGTTCAACTCCAAGTGCAAATGCGCCCGCTCGCGATTGATTCCCGCTCCGGTGTAACCCATCACCGCGATCTGCTGGCCGCGATGCACCGCGTCTCCGGTTCGGACGTCAATTTTACTGAGATGCCCGTAGAGACTGAAATAAGGCGAGCCGCCCCATCGATGTTCGATCACGATGTACTTCCCGTAGTTTGAGTAACCGGGAACCGAATTCGTGTAGACCACTTTGCCGTCGGCGATCGCGCGCACTTCGTCCAACGGTTCGCCACGCTCGTCGCGATGCAGACAGCGAATGTCGATGCCTTCATGAAAGCGGGTGTAAACAACGCCCGCGCGCGTCTGCTCAGGATCGCGCACGAAACCGTATTGGCCGCCTTCCCACGGCGTCGATTTTTCACCGCCGTAATCGCGCTCGACATATTGATAGAAGTCCGGCCCGCCACCGTGAAAAATCGCGTCATTGTCGGTCGGCAATGCCAGATCGACAGTCGCCGTTTCTGTTTGTGCCACAGCCATCACTTGAAACGAGCAGACCACGATCAGGATGACTAACAATGAACGCATCCGAACTAGCGCTTTCGTTTTTGTCCGATTAGCCGCCAGTCCTTTTTCATCAATTCGATGTCGGCTTTGGTCAGTCCGGACGCGATATAAATCCGCCCGTCGGAAACGCGGCGGTCGATCTGCAATTCCGTGATCGAGCGGCCATTGATCAGGACAAAAAGCAAACCGCCGCGCCGCTCGATGCTGAGCGCGTCGAGCGCGAGACGGCCGTGTTCATCCAGTTCAAAAAGCGCGCCGTAATTTCCATCGCCAGCCGAGTATGGATAAAAGGCGACCACGTCGCGTTCGGACAAGCGCGGCATTCGCTCGATCGCAACCTGTTTTCCGGAAAACAATGCGCGAACCGAGCTGGAAAAGACGGGGGTATCGTTTGGGTTCGCTTCCGCGTGGACGCGAAATATACAATGTTGCTCTTTACCCGCGACGGAAACGGCGAAAAGTGCCAGAATCAGACTCGCGAAAATGGATTTCATGATCGATTGATAACGCTACCTTTTCGTGTTTAACCCGTCGATGATTCGTCTCGCCATCATTTTTTCGATCCTGCTCGCCTTGGCCGCTGGTCTGCCGGCGCAGGAAACCGCGCCGGAGCCTTCGACCGCGCCAGAACCAAGACCGTCGGTAGCGACGACCCCGGTTCCGACGCCGACACCGATTACAACGACAACTCTGAAGAAGCGAGGCCTCTTCGGCCGCATCCTGCATCCGTTTTCCTCGTCCGAAGTGTTGCCCAAATACAACGATCGCAAACTGCGCGGATTGATTCTCGACCTTCAGGTCTCACCCCAGCCAGTTCGGCTTTCGGAGGTTCGACAAATGGAAGTCAAAGTGACCGTGACCAACATGGGCAACCGCATGATCCCACTCGATTTCCCGACCGATCAGCGCATCGAGATTCAATTGCTCAATGCCGCCGACGCCGTCCTGACCAAATGGTCTGAGAACCACGCAATTAAGGACAAGCCCGGGACCATTCTGATCAATCCGGGGGAGCACGTCGAATACAAGGAAAACATCGCGACCCGCGATCTGACCCCGGGCCGAGTCTTTACCGCCGACGTTTTTTTTCCGAAATATCCCGAGCTTCACGTCCGGCAGAAATTTCTGACCGAGCCATAGGTGGATCGGCCGCTCCGTCGGGCGATGCTAAACAAATGCAGCTTTGCTGCCTAAATTAACATCGAGCAAGGGACTGCTCGATCCACCATGAGACTCTTCAGTGATTATCATTCCCATCCGCAGGGACATCGCGTTCAACGGTATTCGCGAGAACTCTTGCAGCCGTGGATCGACAGCGCGCGCGCGCGCGGTTTGAACGATATTGCGTTTACCGATCACGATCGTTTCCATGCCGGAATCGATTTCGATGAAATCGATAAATTGCGCGCCGCGAATCCCGATCTGAAAATCCGTGCCGGCATCGAGCTCGATAACGATCCGCAAACTTCGGGTGCCGGACGAAAATGGGTCGAGAAGAATTGGGCCAAACTGGATTTCGTGCTCGGCTCGGTTCATTACCTCGATGACCCGACCCAAATGTTCGATAGCTTGCCCGACGGCGCGGGACAGTTTGTCGGGCGGAGCATCGACGAGATTTATGAGGACTACTTTCATCGGGTGCGCGACATCGCAGCGACAGGTCTGGTCGATTGCTTATCGCATCTTGATCTAATCAAGATTCACGGACACCGGCCTTGCGGCGACGTTCGATCGATCATCAACGAGACTCTCGATTTCATTCGCTCGCGCGATCTCGCGATCGAACTTTCCACCGCCGGCTGGCGCAAACCTGTTGATGAGCTTTATCCGAGCGATCGCATCATCAAGCTCGCGATCGAAAAAGGGATTTCGTTTACAACTGCGTCCGACGCGCATTCGCATGTGCAGCTCGCCGAAAATTTCGACCGGCTGGCCGGGAAGATGTCGATGTTGGGATTGCGCGAAGTTTGTGTTTACGACAAGCATAAGCGTGAGGTGCGAAAGCCGTAGCGCCGAGGCACGTCACGCCGGAGCCTTGCGAAGGCGGAAGGTGAGGGGAGCAATGAGAGGTTCTAGCCTGCAAATGTTTGTCATTCCCGAGCGGAGCCGAGGAATCTCTAAATGTTTCTGACTGATATCGAG
>Ga0137415_10004040_pt1 | contig 14532 bp, 10 predicted proteins | sample CZODoug3_1_1_16f_FD_183082 | JGI IMG/M metagenome (GOLD analysis project Ga0137415, IMG submission 183082) | Vadose zone soil fungal communities from Angelo Coast Range Reserve, California, USA - CZODoug3_1_1_16fungal (Hybrid Assembly) | ecosystem: Environmental > Terrestrial > Soil > Vadose... | reverse complement strand
AGACACGCAACCCGTGATTTTCGGGGACGGCGAGCAAACCCGGGATTTCACTTACGTGGACAACGCGGTGCAAGCCAATTTGCTGGCCTGTGAAGCTCCTAATGTTTCCGGCAAAGTCTTCAACGTCGGGGTTGGCGGGCGTTTCTCCCTGAACCAGACCGTCGCGCTTCTCAATAAGATTTCCGGCAAGAGTCTCGAAGCGAAATGTGAACCAGGGCGCGACGGCGATATTCGCGACTCGCAGGCGGACATTTCGCGGGCTCGCGAATTCCTCGGCTACGAGCCAGCCGTTGCATTCGAGGAGGGGTTGCGGCGTACCTTTGAGTGGTATCGCGCGACGCAAGAGAGGGCGAACGCTACGCCAACCCCCGCGTCCGCGCCCATGCCGACTCCCGCAAAACCCTGAACCTACCAGTCTTGCTCTTCGTCTCCGTCATCGCGGTGCTGAGTCGCCGGCTTCGGCACGATGTGCGGAACCCCCGCATCATTCATCTTTTTGTTGAGCGCCGCCAAGTCTTCGTCGATTAGCTTCTTGACTTGTGCGGAAGCATCGCTGACGAGCGGGCCCAATTCTGTGAGCTTCTCCTTCTGTTGCCCACCCGGAGCCGCTGAAAATCCATCTAGATCTTGCAAGAGACCCTGCACCTGATCGGGTAGCGGTTCTGGCTTCCATTCGAACGGCGGGCCTGCGTTGCCGAGCCCTCCGCGGTCGCGGATGTATTTCTCGGCGACCTTATCTACTTTCTTTTGCAGCTCGTCGGCCGCTTTCTGTATCTCTTCAGGGATTTTTGGCAGATCGGGCTTGCCGGCATCCGCCTTCCACTGTCCACGCGTCGCATTCAACGCATCCTTGAGTCCCTGGACCGTTTTGCGGTCTTTGGCCGCGGTCTTTTCCATTACGTAGAGCTGATCGATTGCAACGCGCCGCGCCGCGCGGTCTTCCGGAGAGAGCTGAATGTGCGGATCATCCTCGACCACTACTTCCTGCGTCGCTTCCTTCGTCCCGGCCTTGATTTTGATCGTGTATTTTCCGGGCTCGACCCGCGGGCCGCGCGGACCTTCCCCGTATCCGGCATTGATGGCCTCCATCTGTTCCCGCGTTGGCTCGGCCGCCGAGTTGTAGCGCAAGTCCCAATTCGTGCGATTCACGCCGGCAGCACCCGGCCCGTCAAACTCTCGCACTACCTTCCCGTCCTTGTCGGTGACGGTGATCTTGACCTTGCCCTCTTTTTTTTGCTCCGCGGTAGATTTGCCCTTTTCCTCTGCTGTGCTTTTGCCCTTTTCTTCGGGTTTTGCTGCCGCGGCTTTGTCCTTCTCATCCTTGTCCGCCTTCTCCTCGGTCTTCGGCGGTTCCGGCGGCACGGCTTCCTTCAAGTAGTAGTTCAGAATGGCGCCGTACGGTGGATTCTTAGCGGTAAAAAATTTCTGCCCTCCGCTCCAGCGCCGCATCCTGATGTTGAAAATGGTAGCTGCGTGCGGCGGAAAAAACGTCACATCGCTGTTCCACACGCTCGCCTCCATCTTTTCGATCGGCGTGATATCGTCGAAAATCCATATCGAGCGCCCGTGGGTGGCCAGCACCAGGTCGTTTTCGCGCGCTTGTATCTGGATATCGTCCACCGGCACGGTTGGAAAATTATTTTTCAGGGCCGTCCAGTTCGCGCCGCGGTCCCACGAGACCCACAGCCCGAATTCCAGCCCGGCAAAGAGCAGGTTTTGATTTCGCGGGTGCTCCCGAATCACGTGCACGCTTCCGGCGGAATCCGGAATGCCGTTGCGAATCGCTTTCCAGCTCTCGCCGTAATCATTGGTCGCAAAGATGTAGATTCCATAGTCGTCGCTGCGATGCCCATCGAACGTTACAAACGCCGCTCCCTCTCCGGCCTTCGATGCCACCACGCGGCTGACGTACGTGCCCTTAGGCACGCCGGGAACGCGCGAAGCCACATTCTTCCAATTCTTTCCCCCGTCACGCGTCACTTGCAGGTTCCCATCATCGGTGCCTACCCACAGTACGTTTGGTGTCAAGGGTGATTCGCTGAGCGTGGTGATGGTCGGATATTCCTGCACGCCATCGTGCCGCGACAATGTGTTCTTGTCCGGTGTCTTCCCAAAGATTTGCAGCTTGTTGCGATCCGCACCCGTGGTCAGGTCCCCGCCGAGGCGCGTCCATGTATCGCCGCGGTCGGTGGACTTGAACAAATAATTCCCGCCGTAATAAATCGTCGTGTGGTTATGCGCGGAAACCGCCACCGGCGAATTCCACTGAAAGCGGTAATGCGCCTCGCCATACTTCGCCTCAGGGGCTATCGAGCGCTGCTGCGCGATTCGCAAATCGCGCCGGTCAATGTAGCCATCCTGCGATTCGGTATACACGATCCATGGCTCGACGGGATCGATAGCCGCGTAAAATCCGTCGCCACCGTGAATCACGTTCCAATCTTCATTGGTGATGCCGTCGCGCGTCAGCGACTGGCTCGGCCCGCACCAGCTCCCGTTGTCCTGCAGGCCGCCGCAAATGTGGTAGGGCTTCTCGTTGTCCAGGGCAATCTCGTAAAACTGGCCGATGGCGATGGTGTTGACGAAATCCCACGTTCGCCCGCTGTCGTAGCTCCAGTGGATTCCGCCGTCGCTGCCGGCGATCATATGATTCGAGTCCGCCGGATCGATCCACATCGCGTGGTAATCGCCGTGGATGCCCTTCACGCGATCCGTCGCGAATTTCTTTCCGCCGTCCTCGGAGTAGAACATCTGCGCGCCAAGCTCCCAAATGCGCAAATCATTGTTGGGATCGATGCGAATCTGGCTGTAGTAAGAAGGCCGCGGATTCGTGTCGCCCATCTTCTTCCAAGTCTCGCCCTTGTCGTCGCTGCGGAATGTCCCGCCCTTCTCGTGTTGAACAATCGCGTAAACAATGTTCGGGTCCTTGCGGTAAATATCCAGCCCGATTCGTCCGGTGTCGCCGCCGTTCTCGTAGGGCAAGCCTTTTGTCAGTTTCTTCCACGTCGCGCCGCCATCGGTCGTTTTGTAAATGCCGCTATCCGGGCCGCCGCCGTTGAATCCGTAGGGCGTGCGGCGGCGCTCATAGGCCGCAGCGTAGAGAATATCCGGGCTCTGCGGGTCCATCGCGATGTCGCTTACGCCGGTGTCGTCATTTATCTTCAAGACTTGCGACCACGTCTTGCCGCCGTCCGTCGTCTTGTAAACGCCGCGCTCCGCATTCGGCCCCCACAAATGGCCCTGCGCCGCCACATACACCACGTCCGGATTTCGCGGGTGAATCACAATGCGCCCGATATGATGGGTCGGGGCCAGCCCCATTTTCTGCCACGTCTTTCCGCCGTCGAGCGACTTGTACGCGCCATCGCCCCACGACGAGCTCTGCCGGTTGTTCGGTTCACCCGTTCCCACCCACACTACGGACGGGTCGGACGGCGCAATCGCGATGTCCCCAATCGTGGACACCGCCTCTTTGTCGAATACCGGCGTCCACGTGGTGCCATTGTTGGTGGTCTTCCACACGCCGCCGGCAGCCACTCCGACGAAAACAATGTTCGGATTGCTCTCCACCACGGCGAAGTCATCGATGCGCCCGCCCATCACCGCGGGCCCGATCTCACGCAGTTCGAGGTTCTTCAGTCTGTCGAAGGCATTCGGCTGGTCCGCAGGCCGAGCCTCCACTCCAGCAAAAAACATTCCGCCAAACAACCCTGCGGCGGCTGCCCACTTCAAAGCAAGCGACACTGGCTTCATGAACCTCTCCCTCATCACGCGGCGCGGCATGATACTCCGCTACTTTCCGACGCGCATCATTTGTTTGTGGAAACGACCCCAGCCCGTGCTGAAAGAGACGCACGCCGCGGCAACACGGTTTCACCACCTGCTACACAACCCGGAATGCCCGTGCTAGGCTATCGGACTTACTCCTTTGACCACTTCGTCCGCGTGAATCGCCACTCTCATGCTCGGAACTTTTCCGCGCTTCAACTTCTCCTGCCGATAACGGTGCTTTCTTTCGCTTCGGTTTTCCCCGGCGCGGATTCCGGCGCTGCCCAACAAGTCCGCCCGCCGGTTGCCAAGGGCGGCATCGCCGAGCTTTCCGCTGACGGCCCGCAGCGGCGCCAGGGCAGTCTCTTTATCGCCGACGACAACGTCGACATCCACTATGCCGACCAGCGCCTTCGCGCCGATCACATCGAATACGATGACCAGACGAACGAGGCTTTCGCGCGCGGCCACGTGCGGTACGACTTTGAAAATCAACATCTCGAAGCCGATGAAGCACACTACAACGTTGGCACCGGCCGCGGCACGTTCCTTAACGTTCGCGGCACAATAAGAATCGAGCGCCGGCCCAATCCCACCCTCCTGGTCACCGACAACCCGCTCTATTTCGAGGCTCACTTGGTGGAAAGGTTGGGAAACGACTTCTACATCATTCACGAGGCGTGGATGACCGTTTGCGACCCCCAGCACCCTAAGTGGCAGTTTTACGCGCCGCGCGCCCGAGTTCGTCTCGGGAAAACGATGGCCCTCGTCAACGCCAACTTCCGCTTATTTCGCGTCCCGCTCATCTGGACGCCGTACGCTACAGCGCCCGCCGGCTCGAAACTGCGCCAGTCCGGTGTGCTCGTGCCGGTGGCCGGAAACAGCACCAGCAAAGGCTTCGTCTTCGGCGACGCATTTTATTGGGCTCCCGTGAGCTGGATGGATACCACCCTGGGCGCAGAGCTTCTCAGCAGGCGCGGATCCGCCGAACGCGGCCAGTTCCGCGCCACACCGTGGGAGAACACTTCCATTCGCTACAACTATTTCGGCGTGATCGACCGCGAGCATCAGGGTGGTCACGAGCAGCACCTCGTCGCGCAGTCGCTCCTGCCGCGCAATTGGCGCTTTGTCGCCGATGTCAACGAGCTTTCCTCGCTTACGTTCCGGCTGGCTTTCTCCGACACTTACGGCGATGCCATCAACTCTGAAGTGCGCAGCTCCACCTTTCTCACTAACAACTTTCACGGCTTCAGCTTCAATCTTGCATCGCTCAGCGATCGCAGCTTCATCAGCACCAACCCGCAGACCAGCATCTCGACGCGTAACGCCCCGGCAGCGCGTTTTGGCTCCGTCGAACAGTCGCCCTTCCAACGGCTTCCCATCTATTTCGCTTTCGATGCATTGGCGGGCGCCCTTAAGCGCGACGATGTCGGTTTCACTCCGAGCGCCACGATCGTGCCTATCGCGACTCCCGATTTTGTTCCGCGTCTGGAGTTCGCGCCACGCGTCACCGTGCCGCTCCACTTCGGACGCTGGCTTAGCGCCACGACTACCGCCGCTTTTCGCACCACCTATTACGGCGATTCCCTGACTCCCGCCGGCGCCGTCAGCAGTCAGTCGCTCACGCGCAACGATGGCGAATTCACTTTCGATCTTCGCCTGCCGACCTTCGAGCGTGTCTTCCAGCCCATCTCGTCGGATAAGAGTAAGCCTCGAAAGCGATACAAGCACACCATCGAGCCGCACATCACCTATCGCGATATCACCGGCATTAACAATTTCTTCCAGTTCATTCGCTTTGACGCCGACGCCACACGCACCGACACCAACGAAGTCGAATATGGCGTCACCCAACGATTCTGGACGAAGTCCGGCGACGACCAGCCGCAGGAGCTCATTTCCTGGCGACTGGTGCAGAAGCATTATTTCGACCCCACGTTCGGTGGCGCCATTGTCAACGGCCAGCGCAACGTTCTCGAGCCGCTCGACTCCGTCTCGCCATTTGCCTTCGCGCTTGGACCCCGCAACTCCTCGCCGATCGTCAGCGACATCAGGATCACTCCTGGCGGCCTCTTTGATACGGAGCATTTGCTCGAATACGACCCGCAGCTCCGCAAAATCACCGTCATCGGTACGCTGGTGAAGATCAAGCCCTATCGCGAATTCTTCGCCACCGTTGCCCATTTCCGCTTGCAAGCCGATCCCATCCTGCAGCCGCTCTCCAATCAAGTGCGCCTGCTTGCGGGCTACGGCAGCGAAACTCGCCGCGGGTTCAACGTCACCACCGGCATTAGCTACGACTTCACGAATAGCGCCCTGCAAGAACAGCTCGTGCAGGTCAGCTACAACGGCAAATGCTGCGGCATCGCACTCGAGTACCGCCGGTTTGCTCTCGGCCAGGTGCGCACCGACAATCAATTCCGCGTCGCCTTCATAATCGCCAACATCGGCACCTTCGGAAATCTCCGCCACCAGGAAAAAATCTATTAGGTTTTTTCCGCCCTTCTCAGTGGCCTCTGTGCCTACTCAGTGTCCTCTGTGTTAAATTCCTTCTCTTTGCTTTTGCAACACAGCGCATTGACGCGCGAACCATGACCGACACGGATCTAGCCTTTGCCTCCATCGAAGATGTGGCCCTCCTCTACCGCAAACGAAAAGTGTCGCCGCTCGAAGTAACCAAGCTGATGCTGGCTCGCATCGACCAGCTCAATCCCAAAGTAAACGCCTACCTCACCGTCACGGCCGAACTCGCCCTTGCGCAAGCCAAAAAAGCCGAAGCCGAACTCTTCGCGCCGCGCGGCCGCAAAGGGCACCGCGATCGCGGCCCGCTACACGGCATCCCGATTTCGCTGAAAGACAACATCTACACCAAAGGCATTCGCACCACCGCAGGCTCCAAAATCCTCAAAGACTTCGTCCCGTTGCACGACGCCGTCGTGTGGGCCAAACTCAAGGAAGCCGGCGCCATCCTCCTCGGCAAAACCAATCTCCACGAATTCGCCTACGGAGTCACCACCAACAATCCGCACTACGGTCCCACCCGCAATCCCTGGGACCTAGCACGCATACCCGGCGGCTCCAGCGGGGGCTCCGCAGCCGCAGTAGCTACCGGCCTCTGCTACGGCAGCATCGGCACCGACACCGGTGGCTCGATTCGCATCCCGGCCTCGCTCTGCGGAATCGTCGGACTCAAGCCCGGCCTCGGGCGCGTCTCCGCAGAAGGTGTCGTGCCGCTTTCGCCCCGCCTTGATTTTGTGGGCCCGTTAGCTCGCACGGCCGTGGATGCGGCTCTTCTACTCGCTCCAATTTTCTTGCGTGGAAAAAAGGAGGCAAGCCTTTCCTCCACCCAAAAATTCTCCGCGCGGTCGCTTCTCAAACTCAGGCTCGGTCTGCCCAAGGAGCTTTTCTTCGACGTGCTTCCCGTAGATGTTTTCGTTACATTTGACGAAGCGGTTCGAGGCCTTAAGGACAAAGGCGCGAACGTCACCGAAGTCTCTATCCCCCTACTTAGCGAGACGGAAGAAGCCGGCAATCGCATCGCCTGGGCCGAAGCCACCCATTACCACCAGCAGGCCGGGTGGTTTCCCGCTCTTTCCGCCGACTACGGAGAGGACGTTCGCACGCGTCTCGAAATGGGCACGAGAATTTCCGCCACAGCATATTTAGAAGCCCTCGAAACTCGCGACAAGTTCATCCAGCAATTTCATCTGGCCATGGCCGACGCCGGTGTCGACGCCCTAGTCGCTCCGACCACGCCGATCGCCGCTCCGCTACTCGGCGAAGAAAGCACGCGCATAGGCGACGAAAATCACCCGACCCGCGCTCTCCTCCTGCGCCCGAATCGTCCAGCGAATCTAGCCGGCATCCCTGCAATTTCCGTACCCTGCGGCTTCACAGCAGCCGATCTCCCCGTCGGCCTCCAGCTAATCGGTGCCGTAACCGACGAACTTCTCCTCCTCCGCATAGCCCAAGTGGCACAGGCAATCATGCCTGTACTCCGACGACCTAACCTGTAAAATAAGGTGCGAATCACTGACGGACCAGCGACTCTGTGCTGTCGGCTTTCCATTCGCAGCCACAAATCTCTTCCCGTTTCCGCATCAGCCACGCGCCAATCACATACCCCAGCGTTCCTGTAACCATCCCTCCAAAAATATCCGCCACGTAGTGATACCGCCCCCACACCGTCGAAACGCACATGCACAACACCAGCGGCAGCATCACCCAAAACAACCATCGCCGATGCCTCCACGCGCCCCACAGCGCCGCAACCGATCCCGCCACATGCTCGGAAGGAAACGCCGCCCCGCGCACGCGCCCATAGTGCTCGATAAAATTGATCACCGCCGTAAACGGCCCGCCGTGCAATTCCCCGTGCCACGAACGCGCCATCGCGAACCACGGACTTTCGATCGGAAGGAAAACTGCAATCACATACCCGATCGCGTAGGCCACCGCCGAATACGTCATCACCGACCAATATCCGCGCCAGTCCTCCCGGTAATACAAAATTCCGCCGAGTGCCAGCAAATACACGAAATACGTCAAATACGCGAACTGCATAAACTCATTGCGCGCCGGCGTCGCGAATTGCTCCAGCCAAATCACCGGATGCACGCCGGTCAGCCAGTGATCGAAGGCAATCAGCTTCGCATCCTGCCATCGCGGCGACACCAAATGCACGAGCGCGCCCAACTCCTCAAAACAAAATAAAAAGAAGAGATGTGGATACCAGTGCCGCCAAAAATGCCAGAACCTCTGCGTCACAGTGGGACAGTCATTTCTGGCTGTCCGCTCGGTCGGTGGAGTCCAGGCATTAGCTTCGGCTCGACACAAAGCCGCGATCAGTAACGCCACGAGCATCTGCACACTGAGCAACCGCAAGGGATGCGCCAAGTTCGCCGCGAAAATCACAATCAGCGCGCTCGAAATCGCCAAATATCCCAGCGCCACCCATTCAAAGGCCCCGTAAGTCGCCGCAGCCGACGCCAATTCCTCACCTAGGCCGTTCGCGACACGCCGTGGCGAACCTGGAACCGTTAAGCACGCCCCATCACTCTGCGATCCAATGTCGGGCTGCCAAGCCGTCGCGAATTCATTTCCCCTGTACTCGCTCGCAGACATACGGTTCATCCCACTCTCCCCGATCCCAAAAGTGGCTCATCACTTCTCCGCGGCCTCTGTGCAGGCCTCTGGGAGCTCTGTGTTAAATCTTTTTCTTCGCGCCAAGTCAAAACATCCCACCCTCGCCGCCGCGCCAGTCTCTCCATCCTCCAAGAAGGATTCACCGCCGCCGCCCGCCCCACCGCTTCCAGTATCGACCGATCGCTCGAGCTGTCTCCGTACGCATAACATTGCGTCAAGTCGAATCCTTTGCAGCGTGCCAACTGCGCCACAGCGCGCGCTTTGGCCTCGCCGAACATTGCTTCACTCAAGATCCGTCCCGTCCACCGCCCGTCGCGCTGTTCCAACCGCGTAGCGCAAACCGCCACAGAGGCCGTAATCCCGCGCACGGCCAGCCGCACCACCAGCGCCAGCGCCATCTCCTGCGCCAAGGGTTCCAACGTGCCGCTCACCAAGACAATCGCGTGCCCCTGCCGCGCGTGCCACGCCACTTGGTCCACCCCTTCCGGAAAAAACCGTGGGACAGCCATTTTTGCCTGCCCCGAGCCGTGCCGAGGCGGCTGTCCTCCCTTGTGAGACTCACGTACATCCTTGGGCAAACCCCGCAAATACATCTTGTTCGCGTGTCGCACCATCTGCATTCCGCGCGGCGCCAGCCACACCGCCCGCCCCAGCCACAAAAAATAATTCTCCATCGGGATCGCACGCTGGTACCGCAATTCAGCAAAAAACCGCCGCTCCAGCGAAGGCCGCGCCAACAGCGTCCCGTCCAAATCAAAAAACGCAGCAACCCGCCCGCTTGTGTGCTGCTGTTTCATGCGATCCTCCTCGCAACCTTCTTCCCGCTGCGCGCCACCACTCCGTCCGCGAAATACTTCCATCCCTCCAGCAGCACAGGCAGCCCGCGGACGAAGCAAAATCCCGCCGTGGCCCACGTCAAAACCTGTCCCCCAGTGCTAATCAGCATCCGAACATCCGCCGTCAACTCACCGATCAGCGCGACGGGACCCCTCGCGAGCGCCAGTTCCAACCCCAAATAGCAGAAACACGAGCATTTCATCCCCGCATACAGTCCGCGGCTCCACCGCGAAGCCACCAGCGCCCGTCCCCACCAGGTCTGCAGCATCGCGTTCGCGCCCCATCCTGAATGCCCTGCGCGCATGGCCAGGCCGCGAAGAAAATCCGTCGCCGCCCCGCGCGCGAAGAAAAACACGGGCAGCCACAGCGACACCATCCCCACGACCGCGAAATAGGTGAAGTACACGTTCTCGATCATCCGGTCGCCCAAAATGTCGATCTGCGCTCCCATGGGAGTCGCCAGCTTCCTTGTTCGCGCGATGTGTCCGTCCAGCGCATCGAGTGCGATCGACGCCACTGTCAGCCCCACTGCCGTCAGGTTCGCCCACGCTCCGCGCCCAAATAGACTCACCGCCGCAAATCCCACCAGCACCCGCAACAGCGTCACCTTGTTCGGTGTCCAACCCATGTTCATCTGCAGTCCAGCCATTCACGGGGGTCGTTCTTTGGCACGCTTGAACGAATGCAACATCACGGCCAATCGTGCCCTCGTAAGCTGCGCATTTCCATGAACTTATAGCTAGCCTTACCGTCTGGAATCTCGGGCCCCGCCAGCCAAATCGTTCATCTGTCAGCAGTTCGCTACCCCGCCAAGCTGCCGTCCGTCCAATCAAGTGCTGCGCGAGTGGAATAATTTGGCCGCGAATACAAGTCATCTCTTAGCGGCCGCCTCGGATGGCGAACTGCCAAAGGCCCCAGACCAGCGAGCGCTGGCGCAAGCACCTCACGCACTTTGTGGGACAATAGGAAGTTGCACGCTAGGCGCAGCTACGCTTATAGTGCGCCGCGACGTTCGCGCGCGCTGGTAGCGACGCCGCAGTTATGGGACTGGGAATCCGAAGACGCACGACTGACGTAAGAGTGAAGGCAGCACGAATGCGAACCCAAATTCTCATGCATCTGGGGACTGACCGCGAATGACCGATGTTTCCCTCTTAGGAGCCTTCCTGGCCGGTCTGGTCTCCTTTCTCTCTCCGTGCGTACTCCCGCTCGTTCCCGGCTACATCTCCATGCTCTCCGGCATCGGCATGGAACAGCTTCGCCAGGGTCAGCCGCCCCGCGCCGGACTGTTCGCGTCCTCGCTGTCCTTCGTGATTGGCTTTTCGGTCGTCTTCATTTCCTTCGGCGCTTCGGCCAGCGCCGTCGGGACCTTCCTCCGCCAAAATCGCTCCCTGCTAGCCCCCATCGCCGGCGCGCTAATTCTTCTCTTCGGTCTGCATCTTCTCGGCATTCTCATCAAGCTGAGCGTCCGCACCGGGCTCATCCTCGGCGGCGTGCTCGCGCTTCTTGGCCTAATTGCGCTTCTTCGCGGCGGTCCACTCGTCGCTGGTCTCGGCTATGTCCACTTCTTCTCGCTTTCGCTGATTGGTTTCTTCGGTCCGGCCATGACGCGCTGGCTCAACCGCGACGTTCGCCTGCGCACCAACAGCACGCAGCCCGGGATCTGGAGCGGGTTCCTCCTCGGCTTCGCCTTCGCTTTTGGTTGGACGCCGTGCATCGGGCCCATTCTCGCGACGGTGCTTGCGCTCGCAGCAGCCAGCGACACCATCGCCCGCGGCGTTCTCCTTCTCGCCGTGTACTCCGCCGGCCTCGCCGTGCCCTTTCTGCTCACCGCACTCGGCATTAGCCAGTTCCTGCGCTTCTACCAACGCTTCCGAAAGCATCTTCACGCCGTCGAGCTCTTCAGCGGCGCGCTGCTTCTTTTTGTCGGCGGCCTGGTCTTCGTCAACCGCCTCACGTGGATGGCCGGAAAGCTTGGCTTCCTCAACAGCATCGTTCTCTGGCTGGAGAGATCCTTGACCGGAGCGAAATGAGCTTTCCACTTTTGCTGCGCACGGCTAGCTGCGAGATAATATTTTCGGGACCTAAATCTGGAGGAGTCGAAAGTTGAAGAAATCTTTGCTGGTCATCATCGCGGTTGTCGCCGTCATCGCCGCAACATATCTTGCCGACCGCGCCACGCGCCAGCCGGGGAAAGGCCAGGTTCGCCTTGCGGTGAGCAGTGCTGCCGCCAAGCCCGCCCCCGAAGTCACTCTGAAGGATCTCGACGGCAAAGATCTCTCCCTGGCTCAATACAAAGGCAAAGTAGTGCTCGTCAATTTCTGGGCCACGTGGTGTGAGCCTTGCCAAGTCGAAATTCCCTGGCTGATCGAAATGCAGCAAAAATATGCGGCCAAAGGCTTCACCATTCTGGGCATCGCCATGGACGAAGAGGGCGCAAGCGTCGTTACTCCCTGGGTTCAGAAAGAGCGCTTCGACGTCAACGGCTCGCAATCTCAGATGAACTATCCCATCGTGATTGGCAACGAAGCCGCGGCTGACAAGTTCGGCGGCTTGCTCGGCTATCCGACCAGCGTTCTGATCAGCCGCGACGGCAAAGTCATCAAGCGCATCACCGGCCTCATCAGCTACGACGAAATCTCCAAATCCATCGAGTCGCAGCTCTGATACTCTGAATGACTATGGACGAAAAAGACTTCCAACGAAAGGCCGACGCTGCCTTCGACGATCTCAAGCGCCGCTTGCTCACGCTTGGCGACGAGCATGATTTTGACGTAGAAGGCGAAAGCGGCAAGCTCGAAGTCATCTTCGAGGAACCCGAAGAAGCCAGATTCGTCGTTTCGCCAAACACACCCGTTCGCGAAATCTGGATCTCCGCCCTCTCCACCAGCTTCAAGCTCAGTTGGTCCGACTCCAAAAACGCCTTCGTCCTCGAAAAGACCGGCGAAAGTCTTCTCGACGTTATGAGCCGCGTCGTCTCTCAGCAGCTCGGCCAGCAGGTGCATTTGTGAAGCTCGCCGCCGCCATCGCCGTCACAGCGGTTCTGCTGATCATCGTCGCCGCGCTGCCATCCGCGCAGCCGCAAATTCCGTCCGGCCGCGACGTTGTCACTCCCTCCGCATACGTTTCGCTCGAACCCGTAGCCCGCGGCACTAATTTCCAACTCGCTGTCGTGCTCAAAATCCGCCAAGGCTTCCACATCAACGCGCGCAAGCCTTCCGCCGAGTACTTGATTCCCACCGATCTCCGCGCCAGTCTTCCGGCTGGTTTCAAATCCGCCGGCGAAATTTCCTACCCTCCAGGCGAACTTCACACGTTCGCCTTCACAAAAACTCCGCTCAACGTCTACCAGGATAAAGTCGTCCTCCGCGTACCGCTCGCAGCGCAATCCGACACCCCGCTCGGCGCCCAACACATTCCCCTCAAGCTCCGCTATCAAGCCTGCAGCAACGAAGTCTGCCTCCCGCCGGTCACTCTCGATGTCGACGCCGCGGTCACCGTCGCCGTAAACACCGCCAGTTCCCGCCCCGCCCATCCAGAACTTTTCCCCGCTCAGTAGCATCTTTTCTTTAGGCATTTGTTGATGACTGAAGCCCCTCGAGCATTTCGCCTTTGGCCCTATCTTCTCGGAACCCTCATAGGCCTTATCGCCGGGATCGTCCTCTTTGTCTTTCTCGGTGCCCGCCATATCGACGACCGCACCCGCGAATGGGTAATCCGCGAACTCAGCACTCGCTTCGACAGCGATGTCGAACTGCAAAGCCTCCACGTGGAAACCACGCCGCGCATGCAAGTCACCGGCGAAGGCCTGACGCTGCGCTATCGCAACCGCACCGACGTTCCGCCCTTGATCCAAATCGCGCGCTTCTCGTTCAATCTCGGCGTCCTCGGCATCATCCACGTCCCGCGCCACGTTAAGGGCGTCTATGTCGAGAACATGGTCATCACTATTCCGCCCAGCGATCCCAACGCCACTCCGCCGCCGCCCAAACGATCCGCACCTGTCCCGCGCGTCATCTTCAACGAAATCGTCTGCAACGACACCAGTCTCATCATTCTTCCCAAGAAAGCCGGCAAAGATCCTCTCAATTTCGACATCCACGATCTCGTGCTCAAAAATGTCGGCGACCAAGGGCCCTTCGATTTCCACGGCACGCTAACCAACGCCAAGCCAAAAGGCGAAATCGCCACCAAAGGCACCTTCGGCCCCTGGAACGCCGAAGATCCCGCCTCCACGCCCGTTTCGGGCGATTACAATTTCTCCGATGCCGACCTCGATCCGTTCGCCGGCATCGGCGGTACGCTTTCCTCCACCGGAAAATACACCGGCCACCTCAATCAGCTCGAAGTCCAGGGCGAAACCGACACTCCGAATTTCTCCCTCGATCCGGTCGGCCGCCCCGTCCCGCTGCATACGGAATTTTCCGCCACGGTCGACGGCACCGACGGCGACACCTACCTCCATCCCGTCCGCGCCACGCTCTTGCGTTCCCTCATCATCGCCAACGGCAGCGTCATCCGCGCCTCCGGCAAGCAAGGACACATCATCTCCCTCAACGTCTACGCACCCAACGCCCGCCTTCAGGACATCCTTCGCCTCGCCACCAAATCCACCGAACCCGTTATGACCGGCACCGTCACTCTCAGAACGAAAATGCTTCTCCCGCCAGGCAAAGAGAAAGTGATCCACCGCCTCACGCTCGACGGCGACTTCGGCGTCAACGACGCGGAATTCGCCAGCGTCGAAGTCCGCGACAAGCTCGAATCCCTCAGCCGCCACGC
>Ga0137415_10004039_pt1 | contig 14533 bp, 12 predicted proteins | sample CZODoug3_1_1_16f_FD_183082 | JGI IMG/M metagenome (GOLD analysis project Ga0137415, IMG submission 183082) | Vadose zone soil fungal communities from Angelo Coast Range Reserve, California, USA - CZODoug3_1_1_16fungal (Hybrid Assembly) | ecosystem: Environmental > Terrestrial > Soil > Vadose... | reverse complement strand
TTGAGGCGGGAGATGATCGCCAGCTTCAGCTTCATCGGCGGCTTCATCACCTCGTAGAGCACGCCGTCCACGCGGTAGCGGACGCGGAAGTCCTTCTCGTACGGCTCGACGTGGATGTCGGAGGCGCCCTTCTTGATCGCGTCGAGCAGGATCAGGTTGACGAGCTTCACCACCGGCGCGTCGGCGGCGCTCTTCTCCAGGTCGTTGATGTCGAGGCTGCCGTCCTCGTCGTGCTCGACGGAGATCTCGTTCTCGTCGAACCCCTCCATCACCTCGTCGTAGGAGGGGCCCTTCTCCGCGTAGTACTTCTCCAGCGCTTCCTTGATGGCCTGCTCGCTGGCGACGACGACTTCGACGTTGTAGCCGGTGAGGAACTTGATGTCGTCGATGGCGTAGATGTTCGAGGGGTCGCTCATCGCCAGGATCAGCGAGGCGCCGGCCCGGTTGACCGGAATGCACTGGTGTTTCTCGGCGACTTCCTTGGGGACGAGCTTCACCACCTCGCCGTCGATGTCGAATTCCTTCAGGTTGATGGAGGGGACGCCGTACTGTTTCGAGAGGAAGTTGGTGAGCTCCGACTCCTCGATGAAGCCGAGCTTCGTGAGGTGGTAACCGATCCGGCCGCCGGCCTTCTTCTGGTCGTCCTGCGCCTTCTGCAGCTGCTGCAGAGAGATGAGGTTTTCGCGGACCAGTAGCTCGCCGAGACGTCCAGCCATGCCTTGCACCCCGCGCGGTTTGAGGCGTCGAGTATAGGCGCACGCTCGCCGGCAAGGCGAGAAAGCAGGCGAACTCCTTGGGGGATTTTCGGGTACGAAGTGCTCCGCAATGCTACACGCCGAGCAGCCTGCGCGCCTGGATGACGTCCTGCGTTATCTGCGCCTTCAGGGCCTCGATGCCGGGGAACCGGCGCTCCTCGCGTAGCCGGTGCACGAACTCGACGCGCACGCGCCGATCATAGATGTCCTGCGCGAAGTCGAGAAGGTGGACCTCGAGCGAGAGCGGCGGTTGCCCGGCCGCGCCCGCCAATGCGACATCGGGACGAAACGTGGGATTGAGACCGAGATTCGCCGCCCCGGCGATCGGCGGACCATCGGGGAGCAGGCGCGCGCGCACGGCGTAGACGCCGACCGCGGGAAGGAGTTCGTTCGTGGTGCGGATGTTCGCCGTTGGCAAGCCCAGTTTGCGCCCGCGGCCCGCGCCCCGCACCACGTCGCCGTCCAGGTCGAATGGCCGGCCGAGCAGCATGCTCGCAGCCTCCACGCGGCCCTCGAGCACGAACTCGCGCACTTTCGTGCTCGAGCAGACGAGCCCGTTGACCGCGACCGGCGGGACGACGTGCAGGCGCACTCCGCGTTCGGCGAGCGAGACGCGCAACGTCTCCACGGTCCCCGCACGCGCCTTTCCGTACGTGAAGTCCTGGCCGACCACCACTTCGCCGATGCCGGTGCCGACGACCATCTCCACGAACGAGATCGGGGAATTGGCGGCGAAGGCCGCGTCGAAGGCCTGCTCTACCAGATCCGAGATGCCGCACCCGGCGATCAGCTCCCGCTTGCGCGGCTTGTCGCAGATCAACGGAGGCGCGTAGCGCGGCGCGAGCAAGCGCGCAGGATGGGGCTCGAACGTCAAGGCGCTTGCCGGACCCCGGGCGTTGCGGCGTACCGCGGCAAACAGCGCCTGGTGGCCGAGATGCACGCCGTCGAAGTTTCCGATGGCCATCGCGCCGCCTTTGAGCGCCCCGGTCGCCGCGGCGAGGCCTGGGTGGATTCGCATCGCCGGGGGTTGCGGGCTCATGGCGAACGCCGTCCCCGCGCGGTGAGACGGACGCGCGCCGCCCCACGGTGGCCGTCTGCGGTCGTGCGCGTGGCCGCGCTGGCCGCTCGCCTGAGCGCGTCCGGGCCGAACGCAACGGGCAACAGCGCCCCGACGTTCGTGGTCACGCTCCGCCCTCCGCTCGCCGCATAGACGACGGGCGTTCGCGGTGCGCAGAATTCCGCGAGCACCTGACGGCAACCGCCGCAGGGAGCTGCGGGCTGGTCCTCGCCGGCCACGACAGCGACGGCGTCGATGCGGCGATGCCCGGCGGCGACCGCCATCGCCACCGCATTGCGCTCGGCGCAGACGCTCAGCGGGTAGGCGCTGTTCTCCACGTTTCCCGCAGCGAAGACCCGCCCGCCCGCGAGCACGGCCGCTCCGACCTGGAATCCCGAGTACGGCGCGTATGCCTTCGCGCGCGCGCGGCTCGCGGCACGCAGCAACGCCGGCAGCGAAGTCATCGCAGGCCCTGGCGCGGCGGAACGGCCGCGAATGCGCGGGGAACGAAGGCGCGCAGCAGGTCGAGGAACTTGCCCTCCATTGCCCGCGCCACCTCCACCACCTCCTGATGCGTCAGCGGATGCGGCGAGATGCCGGCGGCGAGATTGGTGATGCAGGAGATCCCGGCCACCGGAACACCCATCTGCGCTGCCACGATCACCTCGGGAACGGTGCTCATTCCCACCGCGTCGGCGCCGAACGAGCGGGCCATGCGGATCTCCGCGGGCGTCTCGTAGCTGGGGCCGTTCATCTGGATGTACACGCCTGCCCGCAACGCCTGCCCCACGCTCCGGGCCGCTTCCTCGAGCGCACGGGCAAGCCGCGCATCGTAGGCGTGGGTCAGGTCGGGAAAGCGCGGGCCCAGCCTGTCCTCGTTGGCCCCGGTCAGCGGATTGCGGCCGGTGAAGTTGATGTGGTCGGTGATTCGCATCAGGTCGCCCGGCGCGAACGAGGGATTGCAGGCGCCGGCTGCGTTCGTCACCACCAGCGCCCGCGCTCCGAGCGCGCCAAGGGCGCGGGCCGGGAATGCGACGGTCGCCGCATCGTGCCCCTCATAGGCATGGATGCGGCCTTGCAGCGCAAGCACGGGAATTTGTGCCACTTTTCCGTACACGAGCCGGCCCCGATGACCCGGCACCGTCGCCCGGGGAAATCCCGGCAACTCTGCGAACGGGAGCGCGCGCGCCCCCTCGAGCGAATCGGCGAAGCCGCCCAGGCCCGACCCGAGCACGACCGCCAGGGCGGACTCGCCTTCCGGCAAGCGGAGTCCCTCTCGCGCAACCCGTGCGCATGCGAGGGCCAGCTCGGTCCAGGAAGGCATCGGGGCTGCTCTACCACGCCCGCCGGAAGGCGTCCGCCATTCCGCGTGTTAAACAAGTCCCATGCACGAACTGGTCGAGATGATGAAGACCGGCGGCGCGGTGATGGTCGTCACCAAGCTGATCATCCTCGCCGGCTCCGTCGCGGCGGTGATCATCGGCATCGAGCGCTCGCTGTTCCTGCGCGGGTTCTCGGCCAAGGCGCGCGAGCTGCACGAGCAGATCATCCGCGCGCTGCTGCGCGGCGATGCTGCCATCGCCCTCCATGAGTCCGATCGCTCCCACATCGCGACCGTCGCGCTCTACAGGGCAGCGTTCGACCGGGCGAACCGGCAGGAGCGGATCGCGGATGCGGTCGATCGCGCCCGCCGCGAGGTGATCCAGGCGCTCCGCGCTCCCCTCTGGGTGCTCGGCACGCTTGGAGCCGTGATGCCGTTCGTCGGCCTCTTCGGGACTGTCGTGGGCATCCTCGGATCGTTCCGGCAGATCAGCCTCACCGGCCAGAGCGGATTTGCGGTGGTTGCGCCGGCGATCTCGGAAGCCCTGATCACCACGGCGGGCGGCATCGCGGTGGCGGTCGAAGCCGTCATCCTCTTCAACGTCTTCCAGGCGCGGATCTCCAGGGAGGCGTTCGACCTCACGCTGCGCGCCGACGAGCTCACCGAGGTGGTGATGGACCACGCCGGTGAGATCTCCGCCGCCATGCAGGCGCCCCGCTCGGCTCCCGCGCCGCACCCGGAGGCGCGCGCGGCCGTCGCCCAAGGGCACGCCTAGATGGCCGTCTCGGGACCCGGCCGCTCGAGCCACCACGACGAGGAGGAGTTCGGGCCTTCGGTCTTCAGCGACATCAACATCACGCCGCTCACGGACATCTTCCTCGTGCTGCTGATCATCTTCATGGTCGGCAGCAGCATCGTGGTGGAGCAGGCGCAGGGCGGGGGGACCGGCGTGCGCGTCGACCTTCCCAAGGGCGCGGCGAAGGAGCTGCAGGTCCAGGCTCGCGACTTTCCCGTCGCGGTGCTGAAGGACGGGACGGTGGTGACGGAGGGGAAGGCGATCGATCTCGATGCGCTGCGGGAGAGATTCCAGAAGCTCGTGCGCGACGCGCCGGAGGCGCAGGTGATCATCCAGGCGGACGCCGGGGTGTCGCACGGGCGGGTCGTGGAAGTCATGGAGGTCGCGAAGGTCGTGGGAGTGCAGAGACTCGCGATCGCCACCGAGGCGCAGTAAGGTCCTAACCCTCTTCCTCCGCGGGGATGCCGCGTGTCGCGGAGTCGAGGACGGATTCGAGCTTGGAGAGGAGATCTTCGTTGCCGTCCTGGGAGTAGCGGGAAAGATTGGACTCGAATTCGGGGATGCGGCGGAGGAATTCGGCGAGCCTGGGCTCCGTGATCTCCTCGGCGCAGAGACCGTAGCCCTCTTTTTCCAGATAGCGCGCGTTCAGGATCTGCTCGAACTGCTTTGCGACGGGCTCCGCCAGCAGGGGCTTGTGCAGGTAGACCGCTTCTCCCATCAGGGTGAATCCGCCGTTTGCGATGACGCCGCGGGCGGTGCGCAGATCTTCGATGAAGGCGGGCTCGCTGAACGGCTTGTAGATGAGGTTGCCGTCGCGCTCTTCCCCCTGGAGCTCGCGGCGCAGCCCGTACACGCGGCACTCCAGCCCGGTCTGCTTCAGCATCTCGGGAAGCCGCTGGTTGGTGGTGTACGTCTGGTAGACGAGCAGGTGCGATCCTCGCTCGCTCCCGGCGGCGAGAATCTCCGGCCGGAGGACCGGCGGGTGGAGCGAGGTCCGCTTCTTGCGGATCGGCGGGCGGAAGAAAGTGGTGATCAGGTAGTGGTACGCGCCGGGCACCTTCGCCTTGATGATCCCCTTGGCGATCTGGAAGGAAGCTTCGTGCCCCGCGATCATCTCCTTCTCGTGGCGGCAGCGGTTGACGATCTGCATGTTGTCGACGGAGATCACCGGGACGCCGTGGTTCACGGCGTACAGGTAGCTCCAGCTCTCGAAGTCGCTGATCACCGCGTCGGGACGGAAGCTCTCCGCGATCTCGAAGTAGGTCTTGATGTTCTGCGGCCATCCGCCGGTGAGGGCGCCCTTCACGTTCTCGAGGAGCGTGCGGAAGTTCCGCACTTCGTTGTCTTCGGTGACGATCGTGAAACCCCAGATCTTCTTCACTTGAAGATGGTCGCTGGCCCGCTTCGCCAGGTAGTCGTGGGCGCGGCCGGAGACCACCACCTGAACGTCGTGCCGCTGCACCAGCTCGTCGAGGACGACACGAGAACGGATGGCGTGTCCCATGCCCTCGCCGACCACGCCATAGAGGATCCGCATGCGCGCAACTCTCCTACGCGATTCGCTCCAGGACCAGGGGCCGCTCGCCAGGCTCCGCGCCGATGGCCACGGCGGCGCGCAAGCGGCCCTCGCCGGCATCCAGGCGCGCCGCGGTCCTGGCGTGCAGCTCGGCGAGCACTTCTCCGGCAACCACTTCGTCCCCGACGCGCTTGCGCAGCAGCAGCCCCGCCGCGGGATCGACGGCGTCCTCCTTGCGTGCGCGGCCTGCGCCGAGCTCGACGGCGGCGAGACCGACCAGCTCCGCATCGAGCGCGCCGAGCACGCCCGACCGGTCCGCGATCACTTCACGACGCAGTCGCGGCTGTGGCAGGCGCGAGGGATCGTCGGCGACGCGCGGATCGCCGCCCTGCGCTTCGATCAGCTGGGCAAACCGGCGCAGGGCGCTTCCATCGGCGAGCGATGCCTCCAGGCGCGCGCGAGCGACGCGCGCGTCGGCGACCCCGCCGAGCCGCAACATCTCGACGCCGAGCAGCAGCGTCAGCTCCCGGACGTCGTCGGGGCCCCCACCGCGCAGGACGTCGATCGCTTCGCGCACCTCGACGGCATTTCCCACCGCGCTGCCGAGCGGCGCGTCCATGCGCGAGAGCAACGCGACACAATCGCGCCCCACCGCCCTGCAGAGGTCGACCATGGTTCGCGCGAGGAGCCGGGCGTCCTGCGTCGTCTTCATGAATGCGCCCCGCCCGACCTTCACGTCGAGCACCAGCGCATCGATCCCTTCCGCCAGTTTCTTGCTCAGGATGCTGGAAGCGATCAACGGCACCGATTCCACGGTCGCCGTGGCATCGCGCAGCGCGTACAGCTTGCGATCGGCCGGCGCGATCTCGGCGGTCTGGCCGATCAGGCATACCCCGAGCCGATCCACCAGCTCGGCGAACCGCGCGGCTGGCAGATCGACGCGGAACCCGGGGATGCTCTCCAGCTTGTCCAGCGTGCCGCCGGTGTGTCCGAGCCCTCTGCCCGACACCATCGGAACGCGCACGCCGCAGACGGCGACGAGCGGCGCGAGCGGAAGCGAGATCTTGTCGCCCACGCCGCCGGTGGAATGCTTGTCGACCTTGCGCCCTTCGATGCGCGACAGATCGAGCACCTCCCCGGAGTGCAACATGGCGTCGAGCCAGTGCGGCAGCTCGGCGCGCAGATCCATCCCGCGGAAGAAGACCGCCATGAGGAACGCCGCGAGCTGCTCGTCCGCGATCTCCCCGTTGGTGGCTCCGCGGACGATGAACCGGAGCTCCTCCGGGCTGAGAACGCCGCCATCGCGCTTCTTGCGGATCAGGTCGTAAGCGCGCATGAAGCCTTTTAGCCGGTTTCCGCCCTGGTGCGGGAGGGATACAACGCCGTCCGTGAACATCGAGCCGGGACCCGGGGCGCAGGCCTTTTCCGACGAGCTGGCTGCGCGCCTGCAGGAAGCGATCGGGAGGCGGAAAGAGTTCCGCACGCACCATCTGCGCGAGGACGGCACTCCGCGATGGACCAACCGCCTCGCGCTCGAGAGCTCGCCGTACCTGCTCCAGCACGCGCACAATCCCGTCGATTGGCGCCCGTGGGGCGACGAGGCGTTCGCGGAGGCGCGCGCGCTCAATCGGTCCGTCTTTCTCAGCATCGGCTACGCCACCTGCCACTGGTGTCACGTGATGGAGGAGGAGTCGTTCGAGGCCGAGGACATCGCCCGCATGCTGAACGAGCGGTTCATCCCGGTGAAGGTCGATCGCGAAGAGCGCCCGGACGTCGATGCCATCTACATGCAAGCGGTTCAGTTGCTCACGCAGCAGGGCGGCTGGCCGATGAGCGTGTTCCTCACGCCGGATCGCAAGCCGTTCTTCGCAGGCACCTACTTCCCGGCCCGGGACGGACAGCGGGGCGCCCGGGTCGGATTCGCCACCCTCCTGCTCGAGCTCGACCGTGTCTGGCAGGAGGAGCGCAGCCGCGCGACGCATTCCGCGGAGCAGATCGCCCAGGCGGTGCAGCACAGCCTCGCGGCGGACGCGTCCACCGGGCTGCCCGAGCTGCACGTGCTCCACGGCGCGATGAGCTACTACGCGCAGGTGTTCGATGCCCGCGAGGGAGGCATCCGGCGCGCGCCGAAGTTCCCCTCCACCATGAATGTTCGCTTCCTCCTCCGCTACTGGAAGCGCACGGGGGACGAGCAAGCGTTGGCGATGGCGCGGCTGACGCTGGAGAAGATGGCGCTCGGTGGCATCTACGACCAGGTGGGCGGCGGGTTCCATCGCTACTCCACCGATGCGCGGTGGCTCGTCCCCCATTTCGAGAAGATGCTGTACGACAACGCGCTCTTGACGCTGGCGTACACCGAGGGCTGGCAAGCGACGCGGGAGCCGTTCTTCCAGCGGATCGCCAGCGAGGTGCTCGATTACGTCGCGCGCGAGATGACGGATGCCTCGGGCGCATTCTGGTCGGCGACCGACGCCGACAGCGAAGGCGAGGAGGGGACGTTCTTCGTCTGGACCCCCGCGCAGCTTCGCGAAGCGCTCGGCGACGCGGACGGCAAGAGGGCGGCGGAGCTGTTCCGCGCCACCGACGAAGGCAATTTCGAGGGAAGCAACGTGCTTTCGCTGGCGCGCGTCCCGGACCGCGATGAGTTGGCGTTCCTGCAGCAGATCCGGCCGGAGCTGTATGCGGCCCGCGCGCGCCGTCCTCCGCCGCTCACCGACACGAAGATCCTGACCGCCTGGAACGGCCTGATGATCTCCGCCTTCGCCCGCGCCGGTCTCGCCTTCGCGCGCGAAGATTACCTCGAGCGCGCCGCGCGCGCCGCAGACGCGCTGCTGCGGATACACGAAAGCGGCGGCGTCCTGCGCCGCACCGGCCGCCACCCGGGCATGCTCGAAGATCATGCTTTTTTCGCGGCCGGCCTGGTGGACTTGTTCGAAGCCACCGGCGAGTGTCGTTGGCTCGCGGCGGCGCGCAGTCTGCACGAGGCGCTCGCGCAGCGGTTCGCGCATCCGGACGGCGGGTTCTTCCGGACGCCGGCGGAGCACGAGGCGCTGCTGGCGCGCGAGAAGCCGGCGTACGACGGCGCGGAACCCACGGGCAACTCGGTCGCCGCCCTCACCCTGCTCCGCCTCGAGGCGCTGACCGGCGAGGCGGGCTGGCGCGAGCAGGCGGAGAAGCTGCTGCGTTCGTTCGGATCGTTGCTCGCGGGCGCGCCCGCCGCGCTCGGCGAGATGCTGCTGGCGGTCGACTTCCTCCTCGCCGAGCCGCGCGAAGTGGTGCTGGTCCGGCCGGCGCAAGGGAACGACCGGGACCTGCTCGATGTCGTCCGGACGCGGTTCGCGCCCTGGCAGGTGCTCATCCGTCACCAGCAGGGTTCAACGCCGGCGACGCCACTGGCGCAGGACCGCCCCGCGCAGAAAGAAAAGACGACGGCTTACGTCTGCGTGCGAGGGGCCTGCCAGCTGCCGGTGACGGAGCCGGAGCCGTTCGCCGCCTTGCTCGATCGCATCCCCCGGGAGACGGCCGCATCCTAGCCGCATGCTGTTCGAGGCCCTGCAACTCCGAGACGTGGTGCTGCCCAACCGCATTGTCGTCTCGCCCATGTGCCAGTACTCGAGCGAGGACGGCTTCGCGAACGATTGGCATTTCGTGCACCTCGGCTCGCGCGCGGTCGGCGGCGCTGGGCTGGTGCTCACCGAAGCGAGCGCCGTGACTCCGGAGGGGCGCATCTCGCCGCAGGACCTCGGGATCTGGAAAGACGAGCACATCGCAGGGCTCGAGCGGATCGTGAAGTTCATCGACGCGCGCGGCGCCGTCGCCGGCATGCAGCTCGCGCACGCAGGCCGCAAGGCATCGACGCAAATACCGTGGAAGGGGAGCCGTACGCTCGCTCCCGGGGAAGACGGCGGCTTCCGCCCGATCTACGCGCCCAGCCCGATCCCGTTCAAGGCGGAAGACCCTGCGCCCGAGGAACTGGACTCGAAAGGCATCGCCCGCATCGTCAAGTCGTTCGGCGACGCCGCCGAACGCGCGCTCCGCGCGGGATTCCGTGTGCTCGAGCTGCACGCCGCCCACGGCTACCTGCTGCACGAATTCCTTTCGCCGCTGTCGAACCGGCGAGGCGACGCGTACGGCGGCCCGTTCGAAAACCGGATCCGTGCGCTGCTGGAGGTGACGCGGGCGGTGCGCGCTCGTTGGCCGGAGCGCTTTCCTCTGTTCGTGCGCATCTCGGCGACGGACTGGGCGGAGGAAGGCTGGGACATCGAGCAGTCGATCGAGCTCGCGAGGCGGCTGGCCTCGGAGGGCGTGGACCTGATCGATTGTTCCTCGGGCGGGCTGGTGCCCGGAGTGAAAGTCCCCGTCGGGCCGGGTTACCAGACGCCGTTTGCGGAGCGGATCCGCCGGGAGGCTGCAATCGCCACCGGCGCCGTCGGAATGATCCGGGAGGCATTCCAGGCCGAGCACGTCCTTCGCACGCAGCAGGCGGACGTGGTCGTCCTCGCCCGCCAGCTTCTCCGCGATCCGTACTGGCCGCTGGCCGCCGCGCGGCAGCTCGGCGCGAACGTACGCTGGCCGGTGCAGTACGAGCGGGCACGGGACTGACCGGCGCTATTTTGCTTCCAACCGTTTCCGCGGGTTCCCAGACGCGCGCGCCGTGGCCATGGTCCCGCACAAAGGAGGAAGTGATGAGTATCGGTAAATTGGTAGGAACGATTCTGGTGACGGGCGCCCTGGCGGCAGCCGGCGCCCTGGCACAGACGGGAGGAGGTACGAGCGCCGGCTCCGTCGGCGGCGGAACCAGCGCGGGCACGGCCACGAACCCGTCGGACACCGGGACAGCGACAGGAACCGGGACTGGCACCGCCGGAACTGCGACGCCCGGCACGACCGGTGAGGACACGCGGACGGGAGCTGGCGGCACCGTGAGCGGATCGACGACGGGCTCGTCGGACACGAATGCGACCGGCAGCGCCACGACGGGCGCCAGCCCGAGCACGAACCCGACCACGAACCCGAACACGGGCGCGAGCTCGAGCGGAAGCGCGACCACCGGGACCTCGACGGACAACTCCCCGACCACCGGTTCGTCGACGAGCACGTCGCCGACCACGGGCGTTGGAGCCGGCACGTCCTCGAGCGACACCAGCAACACCTCGAGCGGCACCGGCAGCGTCGGCGCGGGAACCTCGAGCCCGGGAGTCGACAGCTCCGGCTCGACGGGCACCGACACCACGAACAACCCGAACAGCTCGACGGATTCGCAGAATCCGAAATAGCAGGACGGGAGCTCGGGTTCGCGGCATCGGCCTTGCGCCGGTGCCGCGTTGATTTTCATCATCGGCGTGAGGAAGGCCGCGTTCCGACGCCGCCCTGATACAGTGCGCGGCAATGAAGCGGATTGCCCTGTGCGTTTGCTTGATTGCGCTCCTGGGCTGCAGGAAGAAGCAGGCCCCGCACACCATCGGGCTCGCAGTGGACGTCGGGGGCCGGGGCGATCAGTCGTTCAACGACGGGGCGCTGCGGGGGCTCGAGATCATGGCCGCCGGCCTGCGCTACACGGCGCGCGGCTACGAACGGCTGGGCGAAGCGGAGTACCGGGCGCTGCTGCCATCGGATCTGCGCGAGATGCCCTTTCCGCATCTCGCCATCCCCGAGCCTCTCGTTCTTTCCGGCAAGGCCCAGGAGGATTACGAGCCCAACCTGCAGCTCCTGGTCGATCAGGGGGCCGAGCTGGTGGTCGCCGTCGGTTTCATGATGGAACCGGCGACGCGCGCCGTCTCCGCGCGCAACCCGAACGCTCGATTCCTGCTCATCGACAGTCCCCTGCTGGACGCATCGGGCAGACCGACCACCGCCCCGAACGTCCGCGCCGTCGTCTTTCGCGAGAACGAAGGAACCTTCCTCGCCGGCGTCCTCGCAGGAACACTCACCGCGGGCAAGATCGGATTCGTCGGCGGGATGCAGCTCCCGCTGATCCGGAAGTTCGAGGCCGGATTCCGCGCCGGGGTGAGGCAGGCGAATCCATCCGCCGAGGTCCTCGTGGCGTACACCGGCACGTTCGATGACGAGAGGAAGGGGATCGAGGTGGGACACGACCTCTACCAGCGCGGCTGCGACATCGTGTTCCACGCGGCGGGTCTCGATGGCCTCGGCGTGATCAAGGCGGCGCAACAGGCAGGCAAGCTGGTGATCGGCGTCGACAGCGATCAGTCGCACGTCGCTCCCGGGAACGTCCTCACCAGCATGGTGAAGCACGTGGACGTCGCGGTGTACCTGGCGGTGAAAGACGTGCTGGAGAAGAAATTCTCCGGCGGCGATATCGTGCTCGGCCTGCGAGAGGGCGGAGTCGGACTCGCTCCGATCGGCGGGATGGTCCCCGCTCCGCGGCGCGAAGCGATCGTCCTCGAGCTCGAAAAGCTGCGCGCGCAGATCGTGGGAGGGCAGCTGACGGTCCCATCCACCCTCGACGAGCTGGCGAAGTTCGTGGCGGCGCGCCCGTGAACGCGCTCGAGCTATCAGGGATCGTCAAGCGCTTCGGGCCGCTCACCGCCCTGGACGGCGTCTCGCTTGCGGTCGCGGCCGGCGAAGTCCTCGGGCTTGTCGGCGAGAACGGCGCGGGAAAGTCGACACTGGTCTCTGTGGCCTGCGGTCTCTACAGCGCCGACGGCGGCGAGGTGCGCGCGGACGGACGCGAGCTCCCGCCAGGCGATCCGCGGGCGGCCATCGATGCAGGGCTCGGCGTGGTCTACCAGCATTTCATGCTCGTGCCGCCGCTCACCGTCTGGGAGAACGTCATCCTCGGGCGCGAGCCGCGCCGGCTGGGCGCCATCGATCGGCGCCGCGCCCGCAGCGAAGTCTCCGCCGTCGCGCGCAGATCCGGCCTCTCCCTCGATGTGGATGTGCCCGCCGGCGATCTTTCCGTCGCCGCGCAGCAGCGGGTCGAGATCGTGAAGCAGCTCTGGCGCGGCGCGCGGGTGCTCATCCTCGACGAGCCGACGGCGCTGCTCTCGCCGCAGGAGGCGGCCGCGCTGGTCGAGATCGTGCGCGCGCTGGCGGCCGAGGGGCGCGCGGTCCTCTTCGTCTCGCACAAGCTTCGTGAGGTGCTCGGGGCGGCTGATCGGATCGCGGTGATCCGGCGAGGCCGGCTGGTGCAGGTGACGCCGCGCTCCCAGACGGACGCGCAGCAGCTCGCCGAGGCAATGACGGGCGGCGGGCGCGCCGGTGCGGCCCGACCGCGGCGGCCGTCTCGCGACGGCGCAGTCGTCCTGCAAGCCCGCGAGCTCGCCGGCATGTCGGAGCACGGCGGGCCAGGCCTGCGGGGACTGTCGTTCCATGTCCGCAGCGGCGAGATCCTCGGGGTGGCAGGCGTGGACGGCAACGGCCAGACCGAGCTCGCCGAGGTCCTGACGGGGCTGCGGCCCGTGCAGGGTGTGCTGACTCTCGATGGCGACCCCGCTTTTCACGGCGATCCAGCAGCGGCGCGCCGCGCGGGAGTTGCCCACCTTCCCGAGGATCCCCGCCGCCGCGCGCTCTGTCTTCCGCTCAGCGTGGAGGAGAACCTGGCACTCGGGCGCCACGCGCAGGCGCCGTATGCGCTCGGCTTTCTCATCGATCGCGCTGGACGGCGCGAGATGGCGCAAAAACTGATCGAGCAATTCGACGTGCGCCCTCCGGAACCGTCGGCGCGGACGGCGAACCTTTCCGGCGGGAACCAGCAGAAGCTCGTGGCCGCGCGCGAGCTCTCGGGAGGCAGTGCGCCTCGCCTGGTCGTCGCCGTCCACCCGACGCGGGGACTCGACCCGGGGGCCACCCGCCGGGTGCACGAAGCGCTGCGCGATGCGCGCGATCGGGGCGCCGCGGTCCTGATCATCTCATTCGATCTCGACGAGCTGCGCGCCCTCTCCGATCGCATCCTGGTGCTCTTTGAGGGCCGTCCGGCCGGCGAGGCGCCGCCGTACGCGTCCGACGAGCAACTCGGCCGCATGATGCTGGGCCAGGTGCCCGCGCGTGCCTGAGCTGCGCGCCCGACTCTTCGCTCCCGCGCGCGACACGCTCTGGGGCGCCTTCGCCGCGCTGATCCTTTCCCTGCTCATCAGCTTCGTCGCCATCGCGGCATCGGGGCGGGACGCTGTGATGGGCTTCGCCGACCTGCTGTCCGGCGCATTCGGAGGACCCGGTCCGCTGGGCGAAACGGCGATCAAGTCCGCGGTCCTGGTGCTCACCGGGCTCTCGGTGGCCGTGGCGTTCACGGTCGGCCTGTTCAACATCGGGGCGGAAGGCCAGCTCATCTGGGGCGCTCTCGCCGCCGCGGTGATCGGGCAACGCGACCTTCCGGGCGCGATGGCCCTCAGCCTGCTCGGCGCGGCCGTCGCGGGCGCCGGGTGGGGATTGCTCGCTGGCTGGCTGAAGGTTCGCCGCGGAGTGCACGAGGTGATCAGCACGATCCTGCTCAACTGGATCGCCATCCACCTCGTCCACGGGTGGCTCGTCGCAGGTCCGCTGGCCGCGGCTGGTTCGGGAGCCATGGTCAGCATCGCCGGCACCGAGCCGGTCAGGGCTTCCGCCTGCCTGCCCCGGCTGTTCGCCGGGAGCCGGCTCGATCTCGGATTTCCCCTCGCGCTGGCCGTCTCAGCGGCGGTCTGGTTCCTCCTCACGCGGACGGTGCGCGGCTTCGAATGGCGGGCGGTCGGCGCCGGGCGCGATGCCGCGCGGGCGAGCGGCATCCCTTCCTCCCGGCGCATCTGCGAGGGAATGGCGCTCTCCGGGGCTCTCGCCGGAATGGCCGGCGCGCTGCTCATCCTGGGGACCGAGCACAAGTATCCCGGCGTCTTCCGCACGGGTTATGGCTTCGACGGCATCGCCGTCGCGCTCGTCGGCGGCGGCACCGCGCTGGGCACGACGGCCGCGGCGGTCGTGTTCGGCGCGCTCCGCGCCGGCTCCACCCGCTTGCAACTGGTCGGCGTCCACCCGTCGTTCGCGGAGTTGACGCAAGGTCTCGCCGTCCTTCTGGTGGCGGCGCCGCGAATCTTCCGGCCGCTTCTGGCGCGGCTGCGCGGCCGTCCCTCCCCCGCCGCCAGCGCGCCGCCGG
>Ga0137415_10004038_pt1 | contig 14534 bp, 9 predicted proteins | sample CZODoug3_1_1_16f_FD_183082 | JGI IMG/M metagenome (GOLD analysis project Ga0137415, IMG submission 183082) | Vadose zone soil fungal communities from Angelo Coast Range Reserve, California, USA - CZODoug3_1_1_16fungal (Hybrid Assembly) | ecosystem: Environmental > Terrestrial > Soil > Vadose... | reverse complement strand
AACCGGCCGGTACTGATCCTGGGGCTCCCGGCGCTCGTGCTCTACCTCTTCGCCGTGTGGGCGGCGATCGTCGCGGTCCTCGCGTGGGCCGCGCGGGGATCCGGAGGTGAGGACGCGCCGTGACGTGGCACTCTCAGACGCCGATCGTCGCGATCCTGCTCGCGTACCTCTGCTTCCTCTTCGTCGTCGCCGCCGCGGCCGAGCGCTTCGGGCGGCGGCTCGCCGCGCCCCGTCTCCGGACCGGCACCTACGTCCTCGCGGTCTCGGTGTACTGCACGGCCTGGACCTTCTACGGGAGCGTCGGGCTCGCCGCGAACCGCGGTCTCGAGTTCCTCACGATCTACCTCGGCCCGGCGCTGGTCGCGCTGATGTGGCCGACCGTGTTGAAGAAGCTCGTGCGCGTGGCGAAAGAGCAGCGGATCACGACGATCTCGGACTTCGTGGGCAGCCGTTACGGCAAGTCGGCGCCGCTCGGCACGCTGGTCGCCGCGCTCGTGGTCTGCGGGATGATCCCGTATATCGCGCTTCAGCTGAAGGCCGTGTCGGTCTCGTTCCAGCTCATGCTGGGCGACTCGGTGCTCTCCGGGTTCGACCCGACGCTGCTCGTCGCCGGGACGCTGGCGCTGTTCGGGATCCTGTTCGGCGCGCGGAACCTGGACTTCACCCGACAGCAGACGGGCCTCATGACCGCCGTCGCGGTCGAGTCGATCGTCAAGCTCGTCGCGTTCCTGCTCGTGGGCGTGTACGTCACGTGGGGCCTCTTCGGGGGCTTCGGGGACATCTTCGGCCGGATTGCGCAGAGCCGCTGGGCCGAGCTCCTCACGCTCGGCGCGCCGCCGGCCGCCTCCTACACGCGCTGGGCGACGATGCTCGTGATCTCGATGCTCGCGGTCATGCTGCTCCCGCGGCAGTTCCACGTGCTCGTCGTGCAGAACCCGCGCGAGCGCGACGTGCAGACCGCCGCGTGGGCGTTCCCGCTCTACCTGCTCGCGATCAACGTGTTCGTCCTGCCGATCGCCTTCGGCGGCCTCCTCACGTTCGGCGACGGGACCGCCGCCGACAGCTTCATCCTGGCGCTGCCGCTCCGGGCCGACGCGGGCTTCGTCGCGATCACGACGTTCCTGGGCGGGTTTTCCGCGGCGACCGCGATGATCGTCGTGGACTCGCTCGCGCTCTCGAAGATGATCTCCAACGACATCGTGCTGCCGTTCATCCTGCGACGGCGCCGCTTCGAGGAGGTCTACTGGGCCAGCCTCGCCTCGACGCGCCTCGGCATCCTCGTGGTCGTGACGCTCGGCTTCGTCTGGGCACGCCTCGAGGCGGGCCAGGTCCTGCTCGTGGAGATGGGGCTGCTCTCGTTCATCGCCGTGTCCCAGGTCGCTCCGGCCGTGCTCCTGGGCCTCTACTGGCGTCGCGGCAACCGGAAGGGCGCGTTCGCCGGGATCTCGCTGGGCTTTGCGCTTTGGTTCTACACGCTCATCATTCCCGCGTTCCAGAAGGAGGGACTCGTTCCGGCGTCGATGCTGGCGGCGGGGCCCCTCGGCCTCGCGTGGCTCCGGCCGACGGCACTGTTCGGCCTCGAGGGGCTCGACGCGATGAGCCACGGCGTCTTCTGGTCGCTCTTCGCGAACATCGTCGCCTACCTCGTCGTGTCCGTCTTCACGGCGCAGGACGCGGACGAGCGCGGCCAGGCCGCGGCGTTCGTCGGGCTCGCCGAGAAGGCCGAGCCCTCCCCCACGCCGGCGATCCTCTCGGTGCCCGAAATCGAGCGGCTCCTCCATCTCTACGTCCCGGCGGAGGAGGCCGACGCGATCCTCCGCGAGCTGCTCGGCGGCAAGGCGCCGCGCCAGCTCTCGGTGCCCGAGCTCCTGGACCTGCGTATCCGTCTCGAGCGCATGCTCGCGGCCTCGCTCGGCGCGGCCGCGGCCCGGTACATCATCGAGGACCGCTTCACGATCTCGAAGGGGGAGGCGCAGCAGCTCGTCGAGTCCTTCCAGACGATGCAGCGCTCGCTCGGCAAGAGCGAGCGACTGCTCGCGTCCGTGGTCGAGTCGGTCGCCGACTGCATCTTCACGACCGACGTCGAGGGGCGCCTCATCACGATCAACCCCGCGGGGCGACGGCTCCTGGGCCACGCGCCCACGTCGACGCCCGCCCTCACGTACCTCGACGTCCTCGACGAGGCCGACCGGCGGCGGGCGGGGCGCGCGATCGAGCGCGCGGTCGGCGAGGGGCGGCCGTGGGTCGGGACGGTGACCGGCCTCACACGCGCCAAGCGCCGCTTCCCGGCGCATCTCGCCATCTCCTGCGTCTTCGACGAGCACCGGCAGGTACTCGGCACGGTCGGGGTGCTGCGCGACCTCACCGAGCAGGTGGCGACGCAGCAGCGGCTCATCCAGCGCGAGAAGCTCGCCTCGCTCGGCGAGATGGCCGCCGGTGTGGCCCACGAGATCCGGAACCCGCTCGGCGGCATCAAGATGGCGACCACGCTCCTGTCGTCCGCCGCCGTGGAGGACCGGCGGATCTCCCAGGAAATGGCGCAGTCAATCCTCTCCGGCATCAAGGAGATCGAGGCGATCATCGCGGATCTCCTGGACTATGCGCGCGAGACGCGGCTCGACTGCCAGGAGTACGCGCTGGGGCGCATCCTCGCCCCGGTCGTCGAGTCGTGCGCCGCCGAGGGCCGCGAGCGCGGCGTGCGCGTCGAGGCCCACGGGCTCGACGCCGAGCTGGTCGCCGCGGTGGATGGCCCGCGTCTCCGGCAGGTCTTCGCCAACGTGATGAAGAATGCCCTCGAGGCGACGGAGCGCCAGCTCGGCGGGCACGTGGGCGTGCGCCTCCAGTCGCGGGGCGCCGCGGTCGTCGTCGAGGTCGCCGACAACGGCGTGGGCATCCAGCCGGAGCACCGCGAGAAGATCTTCCTGCCCTTCTACACCACGAAGCCGACGGGCACCGGGCTCGGCATGGCGATCGTGAAGAAGATCATGGACCTGCACGGCGGCGAGATCGAGATCGACAGCGCGCCCGGCCGCGGGACGACCATCCGGCTGGTCATCCCGCGGTCGCCGCTGCCGGCAGCCGTCGAGGTCGCTTAGGGGGTCCCCCATGAAGCAGCGCATCCTCATCGTCGAGGACGACGAGATCTTCCTGCGTCCGCTGCAGCGCACCGTGGAGATCGCGGGCTACGAGGCCCTCGTCGCCTCCAGCGGCGAGGAGGCGGTGGAGCTGCTGAAGAACGACGACGTGGACCTCATGCTGACCGACAAGCGGCTCCCGGGGATCGACGGCGTCGAGCTGGTGCGGCGGATGAAGGCGGACCATCCCGACCTCGCGGTCGTGGTGATGACCGCGTACGGCACGATCGGCTCGGCGGTCGAGGCGATGCGGCTCGGAGCCGAGGACTATCTCGTCAAGCCGTTCGACACCGCCGAGGTCCTCATGGTCCTGCGCCGCGCGATCGAGTTCCACGAGCTGAAGGCCGCGAGCCGCGCGACCCTCCGGCGGAACCAGGAGCGCTTCACGCTGAAGAACATCGTCGCGCAGAGCCGGGCGATGCAAGACGTCTTCGAGCTCCTCTCGTCCGTCGCCGGGCTCGATACGACCGTGCTGATCCACGGCGAGACGGGCGTGGGCAAGGAGCTGCTCGCGCGCTCGCTGCACTTCTCGGGCGCTCGGCGCGACAAGCCGTTCGCGGCCGTGAACTGCGCGGCGATTCCCGAGGAGCTCTTCGAGTCCGAGCTGTTCGGCTTCCGGCGGGGCGCCTTCACCGGCGCCGCCGAGACGCGGCGCGGCCTCCTGCAGGCGGCCCACGGCGGCACGCTGCTCTTCGACGAGATCGGCGAGATGCCGCCCGGGCTCCAGTCCAAGCTCCTGCGCGTCATCGAGGAGAAGCGTGTCACCTCGATCGGCTCGGACCGGCCCGTCGAGATCGACGTGCGCTTCATCGCGACGACGAACAAGGACCTCCAGGCCGAGGTGGAGCGTGGCGCCTTCCGGCGCGACCTCTTCTACCGGCTCTCGGTTATGCCGGTGCGGGTGCCCCCGCTGCGTGAGCGCGCCGGCGACATCCCGCTCCTCGCGCAGCACTTCCTCGAGCAGAGCGCCCGGCGCTCGAAGAAGACGGTGCACACGATCGCCCCGGAGGCCATGCAGGCGCTGTGCCGCTACGCGTGGCCCGGCAACGTGCGCGAACTGGAGAACGTGATCGAGCGCGCGGTGATCGTCGCGAAGGGGGACACGCTCGCCGACGTCGAGCGCTTCCTCGCGGGCGAGGGAGGGCGGCCGCAGGTGGACCTCGCGCTGCCGTTCCGCGAGGCGAAGGCGCGCGTGATCGAGGAGTTCGAGCGTGCCTACGTCACGGGCGTGCTCGAGGCCGAGGGCGGAAAGCTCACGGCCGCCGCGAAGCATGCCGATATGGATCCGAAGAACTTCTACGAGAAACTGATCCGCTACGGCCTGCGCCGGCCCTCCGCGGGGCTCGGCGAATGAGGTAGAATCCTCCACCAGCGAGGCGAGCCATGGCACAGTCGAAGACGAAGGTGGACGTTCCGATCGAGGCGCTGCTCAAAGAGAAGCGGAAATTTCCGCCGCCCAAGGCGTTCGTGAGGCGGGCGATCGTCACCAAGAAATCGGTCTACGCCGAGGGGGCGAGGAACCCGGTCAGGTTCTGGGAGCAGCGCGCGAAAGAGCTCCACTGGTTCAAGCCGTGGACGAAGGCGCTCGAGTGGAAGCCGCCCTACGCCAAATGGTTCATCGGCGGGAAGCTCAACGTCGCCTACAACTGCCTCGATCGGCACGTCACCGGCGCGCGCAAGACGAAGGCCGCGCTGATCTGGGAAGGCGAGCCGGGCGACGGTCGCGTGCTCACCTACTGGGACCTCTACCGTGAGGTGAGCCGGTTCGCCGCGGCGCTCAAGCGGCGCGGGGTGAAGAAGGGCGATCGCGTCACGATCTACAGGCCGATGGTGCCCGAGCTGCCGATCGCGATGCTGGCCTGCGCTCGGATCGGCGCGGCGCACAGCGTGATCTTCGGCGGCTTCTCGCCGGAGGCCGTGCGCGAGCGCATCCACGACGCCGACTCGTCGCTGGTCATCACCGCCGACGGGGGCTGGCGGCGCGGCTCGATCGTCCCGCTCAAGAAGAACACGGACGAGGCGCTGCGCGGCGCGCCGGGCGTCAAGACCGTCATCGTGCTCAAGCGCACGGGCCAGCCGGTGGACATGCAGAACGGCCGCGACGTCTGGTGGGATGAGTTCGTCAAGGGCGCGCCCGACCGCTGCCCAGCGGAGCCGATGGACTCCGAGGACCTGCTCTACCTCCTCTACACCTCGGGCTCGACGGGCAAGCCGAAGGGCATCATCCACACGACCGGCGGCTATCTCACCGGCGTGACCGCCACGCACAAGTGGATCTTCGACTTGCACGAGGACGACGTCTACTGGTGCACCGCGGACATCGGCTGGGTGACGGGCCACTCGTACATCGTCTACGGGCCCCTCGCCAACGGCGCGACGACCGTGATGTACGAGGGCACGCCCGACTACCCGGACAAGGACCGCTTCTGGCGGGTCGTCGAGAAATACGGGATCACGATCTGCTACACGGCGCCCACCGCGATCCGCACGTTCATGAAGTGGGGCGATGCGTACCCGAAGCGCTGCGACCTGTCAAGCCTGCGCCTGCTCGGGACGGTCGGCGAGCCGATCAACCCCGAGGCATGGGTCTGGTACTGGAAGGTCATCGGCGGCGGCCGGTGCCCGGTGGTCGACACGTGGTGGCAGACGGAGACGGGCCACATCCTGATCACGCCTCTGCCCGGCCTCACGACGCTCAAGCCCGGCTCGGCGACGCTGCCGTTTCCAGGTATCGACGCCGAGGTCTTCGACGAGAAGGGGCGCCCGGCAAAATCGGGCTACCTGGTGATCCGCAAACCCTGGCCGGGGATGCTGCGTGGCATCTGGGGCGACCCCGACCGCTTCGTGAAGCAGTACTGGTCCAAGTACGACGACATCTACTTCACCGGCGACGGTGCCAAGCGCGACGAGGACGGCTACTTCTGGCTCCTGGGCCGGGTGGACGACGTGATGAACGTCTCGGGCCATCGCGTCTCGACGATGGAGGTCGAGTCGGCGCTCGTGGACCACAAGTCGGTCGCCGAGGCCGCCGTCATCGGCAAAAACCACGACATCAAGGGCCAGGCGATCGCGGCATTCGTCACGGTGAAGAGCGGCGTGGATGCGACCCCCGCGCTCATGGACGAGCTCAAGCAGCACGTCACCAAGAAGATCGGCTCCCTCGCGCGGCCCGACGACGTGATCTTCTCGGCGGAGCTGCCGAAGACGCGGAGCGGGAAGATCATGCGCCGGCTCCTGCGCGACATCGCGGAGGGCCGGGCGCTCGGCGATACGACGACGCTCGCGGATCCGAACGTCGTCGCACAGCTCAAGACCAAGTACGAGGAGCAGGAGAGCTAGCCGAAGCCCGACGTGCCGCACCTCGCCGCAGCGACCATCACGCGCTGCGGCAAGGTTCGAACACCACGCAATTCTTGGTGCCGGCACCACGGCTCGTTATCATCACCGTACTGGGTCCCATGAAAATCAATTCGTTAGCCTCGCCCGCCCTTGGCACAGCGCCTGCACTCCACACGCGCGGCATGATGAGGCGCCACGTCGCGGCATCGAACACGCATTCAGGCGAGCGACTTCAAGTTTCGGGTTCAGAGAACACATGAGCACTGCGGCTCAGGCGGCCTGCGCAGCGCCATCGGTCACCGCGGTGGGCCGTGAGTCGAAACCGCCGTCCAACAGGGGGGCCTATGCCGGCAGCTAAAGTTCCACTCAAAGAGCTTCGCCGCGTCGTCATTGCCGCATCCGTCGGCAACATCATCGAGTGGTACGACTTCTACATCTTCGGAAGCCTGGCCTCGATCCTCGCGGTCAAGTTCTTCGAGAAGGGCCACCCGGTGGCGGCCTTCCTCAGCACCGTCGCGATCTTCTCGGTCGGCTTCCTGATCCGGCCGCTCGGGGCGTTCCTGTTCGGCTGGCTCGGCGACAAGGTGGGCCGGAAGTACACGTTCATCGTCACGCTGACCGGCATGGGCGTGGGGACGGCCCTCATCGGCTTCGTTCCCAGCTACGCGTCAATCGGGCTCGCCGCGGCCTTCATCCTCTTCGGCCTCCGCCTGATCCAGGGACTCTGCCTCGGCGGCGAGTACGGCGGCGCCATCACCTACGTCGCTGAGCACATCGAGGACGAGAAGCGCGGGTATTACACCGGCTGGCTCCAGACGTCGCCCACGCTCGGCATTGTCCTGTCGCTGGCGGTTATCATCGGTATCCGGACCTATCTGGGCGTCGAAGCTTTCAACGACTGGGGCTGGCGCGTGCCGTTCATCATCTCGCTCCTCCTCGTCGCCATCGCTATCTGGATCCGGCTCTCGCTGGGTGAAACGCCGATCTTCCAGGACATCAAGGCCAGGGGCCGGACCGCGACCAATCCGTGGCGCGAGGCCTTCATGAGCAGCAACTTCAAGTACGTGGTCATCGCCAGCGTGGTCGTGCTGGGGCAGGGGTGCGTGTGGTACAGCGGCCAGTTCTGGGCGCTGTTTTACCTCCAATCGGTCAAGAAGCTCGACGTGCTGACCTCCAGCTATATCATCGGCATCGCGCTGCTGATCGCGACCCCGACGCTCATCTTCTGGGGCTGGCTCTCGGACAGGATCGGCCGGAAGCCGATCATTCTCGGCGGCATGGCCCTGGCCTCTCTCACGTACTACCCGCTCTACACGGCGCTCGGCGTTTACGCCGATCCCAAGACCCTGAACTTCACGATGGCGGTGATCATCGTCGTGATCCTGGTCAACTACGTCGGCATGACGTATGGACCGATCGGGGCGTTCCTGGCGGAGTTCTTCCCCGGGCGCATCCGCTACACTTCGGTGTCAGTGCCCTATCACATCGGCAACGGTTGGGGCGGCGGTCTCGTGCCCATCATCACCACATTTGCCTACGCCAAGGCGGTGGAGAAGGGCTCCAGCGACCCCCTCTTCTGGGCCCTGGTCTATCCCATCGCCCTTCCTGCGATCATGTTCCTGATCGCGATCTTCGTGATGCCGGAGACACGCAAGCACAGCATCTGGGAGGAAGGCGCGATCGAGGCGACGCGCGCGAAAGCCAAAGCGTAACTGACGGCTGACGGCGAGACGGGGTCCGGGAGGCGTTCACGTCTTCCGGACCCCGTCGTCGTCAGCACACCCTACTAGCGACGCGAGGTCGATATGGCCAAGGCCGCAGGACGCGACGAGCCCATCCAGGCGTTGCTCAAGGAAGATCGTAAGTTTCGCCCACCCAAGGCGTTCGTGAAGCGGGCGCTCGTCAAGAGCGAGGCGGTTTATCGCGAGGCGGCGAGGAACCCGGTGCGGTTCTGGGAGCAGCGCGCGAAGGAGCTCACCTGGTTCAAGCCGTGGAAGAAGGCGCTCGAGTGGAAGCCGCCGTACGCCAAGTGGTTCGTGGGCGGCAAGCTCAACGTCGCCTACAACTGTCTCGATCGCCACGTGCAGGGGCCGCGTCGCACCAAGGCCGCGCTGATCTGGGAAGGGGAGCCCGGCGACACGCGCACGCTGACCTACTGGGACCTGCACCGCGAGGTCCAGCGCTTCGCGGCGGCGCTCAAGCGCCACGGCGTCCGCAAGGGCGACCGCATCACCATCTACATGCCGATGGTCCCCGAGGTCGCCATCGCGATGCTCGCGTGCGCCCGGATCGGCGCCGCGCACTCCGTGATCTTCGGCGGCTTCTCGCCGGAGTCCGTGCGCGACCGCATCCACGACGCCAACTCCTCGCTGGTCATCACCGCCGACGGCGGCTACCGGCGCGGCTCGACGGTGCCGCTCAAGAAGAACACCGACGAGGCGCTCAAGGAGTGTCCCGGTGTGAAGAGCGTCATCGTGCTCAAGCGGACCGGCGAGCCCGTCAACATGCAGCACGGCCGCGACATCTGGTGGGACGATTTCGTCAAGGGCGTCGAGGCGAAGTGCCCCGCCGAGCCCATGGACTCGGAAGATCTCCTCTACCTGCTCTACACGTCGGGCTCGACGGGCAAGCCGAAAGGCATCATCCACACCACGGGCGGCTACCTCACCGGCATCACGGCCACCCACAAGTGGGTCTTCGACATCCACGAGGACGACGTCTACTGGTGCACGGCCGACGTCGGCTGGGTCACCGGCCACTCGTACGTCGTGTACGGCCCGCTCGCGAACGGCGCCACGACCGTCATGTACGAGGGCACGCCCGACTTCCCCGACAAGGACCGCTTCTGGCGGATCATCGAGAAGCACGGCATCACGATCTGCTACACGGCGCCGACGGCCATCCGCACGTTCATGAAATGGGGCGAGGAGTATCCGCGGCGTTGCGACCTCTCCTCGCTGCGGCTGCTCGGCAGCGTCGGTGAGCCGATCAATCCCGAGGCGTGGGTCTGGTACTGGAAGGTCATCGGCGGCGGCCGCTGCCCCGTGGTGGACACGTGGTGGCAGACGGAGACCGGCCACATCCTCATCACGCCGCTGCCCGGCGTGACCGTGCTCAAGCCGGGCTCGGCCACGAAGCCGTTCCCCGGCATCGATGCCGCGGTGCTGGACGAGCGGGGGCGTGAGGCCAAGGCCGGCTACCTGGTGATCCGCAAGCCGTGGCCCGGCATGCTGCGCGGGATCTGGGGCGATCCGGACCGCTACGTGAAGCAGTACTGGTCCAACTACAAGGACATCTATTTCACCGGCGACGGCGCCAAGATCGACAAGGACGGCTACTTCTGGCTGCTGGGCCGCGTGGACGACGTGATGAATGTCTCCGGCCACCGCGTGTCCACCATGGAAGTCGAGTCCGCGCTGGTTGACCACAAGTCTGTCGCCGAGGCCGCTGTCATCGGCAAGAACCACGACATCAAGGGGCAGGCGATCGCGGCCTTCGTCACCGTCAAAGGCGGCATCGACGGCACGGCTGCCCTGATGGACGAGCTCAAGTCGCACGTGGCCAAGAAGATCGGCGCGCTGGCCCGGCCGGACGACATCATCTTCTCGGCCGAGCTGCCCAAGACCCGCTCCGGCAAGATCATGCGGCGGCTGCTGCGAGACATCGCGGAGGGCCGGGCCCTGGGCGACACCACGACGCTGGCCGACCCCGCCGTGGTCGCGTCGCTCAAGACGAAGTACGAGGACCAGGAGGGCTGACGCGGCTGCCTGTTTCCTGGCCAGTTGTGTCAGCCTGGACTACGGAAACTGTCCGGTCTCCGGGCACTCTGCCCAGGAACGGGCCCCCCGTAGCCCTATGGTCAGAGCCCACATCGTTGTTTTCCCGAGTGAATTCCAACACCACCTCCTCCGTCTGAGGTACGGCATAGGGGTTGCACCTACCGCGGCCCCGAGGCACACGGAGGCGACACAATGGACATCCGGAAGCGGCTGGAGACGGATCTGAAAGAAGTGGTGGGTCGGCTGCGCCAGATGGGTGGGTCTGCGGCCCTCGAAGAGCTGCTCGGCCCGGGCGAGCACTGGGCGTACGCCGATGAGGTCGACGAGATCCAGGCCAACGAGCGGCGCGAGATCGGGTTCGCCACGCGCGAACTGCTGGTGGAGCGGGTCAACCGCATCACCGCCGCCCTCGACCGCCTGAATGTCGGCGAGTACGGGACGTGCGTGGAGTGCGGCGAGAAGATCGCTCCCGCTCGGCTGCGTGCGCTACCGGAAGTTCAGACCTGCGTGCGTTGCCAGGACCGCCTGGAGCGGCGTGGCCGCCAGCTCGAGCTCGAGCCCGTCGAGGTCGAGGCCGGCGCCGACGACGACTAGACAGCCCTCTCGCGATTGCATCACGGGGCCGGGATCGCTCCCGGCCCCGTTTTTTTGCCGGCCCTATTTTTCTGTAGGCTAGGGCCGTGCGCACGCCCGTGCTCGACGCGCTCCGTCCGCTCGTCCGCGGCGCGTCCCGTCTGTACTTCGGCCTCGACCTGCGCGGCACCGAGCACATCCCGGCCCGAGGCGCGCTCGTCGTCACGCCAAACCATCAGACCTTCGCCGACCCGGTGCTGGTCACCATCCCGATCCGGCGCCGCGTCTATTACATGGCCTGGCGGCGGCTGTTCCAGGTGCCGCTGCTGGGCCGCGCGATCCGCCTGCTGCGCGCGTTCCCCGTCGATCTGGACGGACGCGATCCGGGCGCGGTGCGCGAGGCCCGCCGCCGCCTGGTGGACGAAGACGGCGTCGTGATGATCTTCCCGGAGGGCGGGCGCAGCGTCGATGGCAGGCTCGGTCGATTTCACCTCGGCGCGTTCCGGCTGGCTGCCTCGCTCGGGGTCCCTGTGCTGCCCGTGACGATCTCGGGTGGCCACGAAGCCTGGCCGCCTGGGCGCCGCTTCCCGCGCCGCGGTCGGATCACGATCACCTACCATCCGGCGCTGGCCGTGAATCCGACGACCGACTCACGCGCCGCCGCCCACGACCTCGCCGACCGCGTGCGTACGGCAATTGCCAGCGCGCTCTAGAGGAGCGCCACAGCTCCATCGGAGTGGTGCGATAGATCTACGGCAGTTAGAGGGGCGTCACGGCTTTGCCGGGGCGCTCCGAACGCTGGGGGTTTAGAGGGGCGTCACGGCTTTGCCGGGGCGCTCCGAACGCTGGGGGGTGTGGGGGGCCATCTCGGGGCCCCCCACGTTCAGTTGGTGCGCTCTTCCACGCGGTAGCCGGAGGCTTCCAGGCGGCGCTTCACGGCGGCGATCTGCTCGGGGCCGGATGTCTCCAGCGTCAGCTCGACCTCTGTCTGGCCGATCGCGGCGTGCGGCGAGAACGCGCGGTCGTGGAGGATCTGTAATATATTGGCGCGCTCCTCGGCGATGACCGCGGTGAGCCGGGCCAGCGCGCCCGGGACGTCGCGCAGCAGGACGCCCAGGCGGACGAGGCGTCCGTCCTTCACGAGGCCGCGCTCGATGATGCGCGCGAGCGTGGTGACGTCGATGTTGCCGCCCGAGACGACCAGCGCCACGCGGCGGCCTTCGAGGTCGAGGCCCCGATTGAGCAGCGCGGCCAGCGGCGCGGCGCCCGCGCCCTCGACGACCGTCTTCTCGATCTCGAGCAGGAGGAGCACGGCGTTGGCCAGCTCCTCCTCGTTCACCGTCACCACCCGATCCACCCACTGGCGGGCCAGCTCGAGCGTCAGCGCGCCCACCTGGCGCACGGCGATGCCATCGGCGATCGTCGCGCCGGCGTCCACACGCACCCGCTCGCCGCGCTCGAGCGAGCGCGACATCGCCGGCAGGGCGGCCGACTGCACCCCGATCACGCGGACGTCGGGCCGCTTGGCCTTGACGGCCAGCGCCACGCCGCCGATGAGCCCGCCGCCGCCCACGGGGACGAGCACGGCTTCCACGTCGGGCAGCTGCTCGAGCAGCTCCAGCCCGAGTGTGCCCTGGCCGGCGATGACCCGCGGATCGTCGAACGGATGGACGAAGAGCTGGCCGCGCTCGGTGCCGAGCGCCCGCGCCAGCTCGTAGGCCTCGTCGAAGTTGCTTCCGTACAGGATCACCTCGGCGCCGTACCGGCGCGCCGAGGTGACTTTGATGAGCGGCGCGTACTCGGGCATGACGATCGTGGCGGGAATGTCGAGCCGCTCGGCGTGGAACGCGACGGCAAGACCGTGGTTGCCGGCGCTGGCGGCGATGACGCCCGTGCGCCGCGCGTCGGGGCCCAGCTGGAGCAGGAGGTTGGCGGCGCCGCGCTCCTTGAACGAGCCCGTCATCTGGAGGTTCTCGAGCTTCACGAAGCAGCGCGCGCGCGTGAGCTCCGAGAGCGTTTGCGAGTACGGGCAGGGCGTCTCGACGATGGCGTCGCGGAGCCGGAGCCGGGCGGTCTCGATGGCGGCGACGTCGACGGTGCCGGTCAGGGCGTCCATCAGAAGGGCAGCGCCGGGGCGCCGAGCGTCGGCGTCATCCAGCCCACGGGCATGAGCGGCGTCGAGTGCGCGTAACCGATGCGGCCGCGCCAGTCCACCACGATGAGCCCGCCCTCGCCGCGGCCTTCCTCGACCAGCAGGTCCACCGAGACCTTGGCGGCGTAGTCGGGTTCGTCGGCTTCCTTGAGATATTCGAGTGCGCGGCGCGCCAGCACCACGCGGATGATCGCCTCGCCGTCGCCGGTGCACGAGACGCCGCCCAGCGAGCTGTCGGCGTAGGTGCCGGCGCCGATCAGCGCGCTGTCGCCCACGCGCCCCGCTCGCTTGCCGAGGGTGCCGCCGGTCGACGTCGCCGCGGCCACCGTGCCGTGGCGGTCGAGGGCGGTGGCGCCGACGGTGCCGGGCACGGTGCCGCCCGGCGTCGCGCCGCGGCGCTCGGCGAGGCGCTTGCGCTGGCGCTCGGTGACGAGCGTCGCCGGATCGCACTCCGCGACGCCGGCGGCGCGCGCGAACGCGTGCGCGCCGTCGGCGACGAGCAGGACGTGACGGCCGTCGTCCAGCACGCGCCGCGCGAGGCTCACCGGGTTGGCGACGCGGCTCACGGCGGCGACGGCGCCGCAGGCAAGGCGGTCGCCCTCCATGATCGAGGCATCCATCTCGACCCGGCCGTCCTCGGTCAGCGCCGAGCCGCGGCCCGCGTTGAAGCGGGGATCGTCCTCGAGACTGCGCACCGCCGCCTCGACGGCGTCGAGCGCCCGGCCGCCTGCGGCGAGCACCGCCCAGCCGGCGCTCACGGCCGTGCGCATCCCGAGGCGCAGCTCATCGGCGTCCGCGACGGCCGCGCCGGCGCCGCCGTGGACGATGATCGAGGGCACGCGACGGCCGTGCGCGCGCGCGACGTCCGATGGCGTCATGGCAATCACCGTGGCACAATCCGGCCGCCTTGCAAAGCCCGACGCCGCTGGAGCGGCTCAACGCGCGGATCGTGCGCTGCCGCCGCTGCGCGCGCCTCGTCGCGCACCGCGAGGCGGCGGCCGCCGCGCCGCCGCGTCGGTACGCGGACCAGCGCTACTGGGCCCGGCCGCTGCCGGGCTTCGGCGACCCGCGGGCGCGGCTGCTGCTGGTCGGCCTTGCACCGGCGGCTCACGGCGGCAACCGCACGGGCCGCATGTTCACCGGCGACCGCAGCGGCGACTGGCTTTTCGAGGCGCTCCACCACGCGGGGTTCGCCAATCAGCCGACCTCGGCCCACGCCGCCGATGGCCTGCGGCTGCGCGACGCCTACATCACGGCGACGATCCGCTGTGCGCCGCCGGCCAACAAGCCGCTGCCGACCGAGATCCTGGCCTGCCGTCCGTATCTTCTCGACGAGCTGCGCCTGCTCGACCGGGTGCGCGTCGTCGTCGGCCTGGGACGCATCGGCTGGGAGGCCTATCTGCGCGCCCGCCGCGCGCTGGGCAAGGCGCCGCCGGCCGCGCGCCCCGTGTTTGCGCACGGTGTCGCCAGCGACCTCGGTGACGGCGTCACGCTCCTCGCCTGCTACCACCCGAGCCAGCAGAACACCTTCACCGGCAAGCTCACGCGCCCGATGCT
>Ga0137415_10004037_pt1 | contig 14536 bp, 5 predicted proteins | sample CZODoug3_1_1_16f_FD_183082 | JGI IMG/M metagenome (GOLD analysis project Ga0137415, IMG submission 183082) | Vadose zone soil fungal communities from Angelo Coast Range Reserve, California, USA - CZODoug3_1_1_16fungal (Hybrid Assembly) | ecosystem: Environmental > Terrestrial > Soil > Vadose... | reverse complement strand
TGTACTACACGACCGGCGGCAGCAGCCTGGCCAGCACCTATGGCGCCGACCGCGCCACCTTGTTGGGCTATGCCAGCACGCCCAGCTTCGTTTCGGGCCTGGAAACACGTCTGACCGCGACGGGCAGCAGCTTCGCGCTCGACAGCAACCTGACGGTGTCGGGCGGCCTCAAGGTCACGGCTTCGACCGGCAGCCTGTCGGTCAACAATGCGATCACTGCCGGCGGCGCGATCAATCTCAGCGCCGCCACCACGCTCACGATCGGCGCCGCGATTTCGGGTGGCACCGTGCTGGCCCAGGCCGGCACCAATCTCACCCTGAGCAGCAGTGCCACCGTCTCCGCCAGCCAAACCGGCACCAGCCTGCAGTTGGTGGCGGGCAGTGCTTTCATCGACAATTCCGGCAACAGCGCAGCGCTCACCAGCGCCGGCCGCTGGCTGGTCTATTCGGCATCCCCGGGCGCCGACACATTCGGCAGCCTCAACAGCGCCAACACGGCGGTGTGGAACGCCCATTATGGCGACACGATCAGCCAGAGCGGCAACCGCTATGTCTTCGCCGCCCAGCCCACGGCCACGGTTTCGGTCGGCACGCCGGCCACCAAGACCTATGGCGACAGCATCAGCTTCAATGGCACCTACCTGACGGCCTCCGGTCTTGATGCCGGTGTCGCCGGCGCCTATCTGGCGGATACGGCGACATCGATCTTCGCCGACCTGCCGATCTTCATCTCGGCGGGCACAGCCGTCACCGCCAATGTCGGCAGCTATGATGTGCTCCTGGGCGGCGGCACCGCCGCCAACGGCTATGCCATCACGCTGTCCAACGTGACGCCGGGCACCCTGACGGTGAACCAGCGTGCCCTGACGGTGACAGGCGACGCCTATACCCGCCATTACGGCGACGTCAATGCCGCGACCATCACCGCGACCGGCGACAACCTGGTCAATGGCGACACGATCGCGACAGTCGATATCACCGGCCCCACCGCCACCTCGACCAGCGACGTCGGCACCTATGCCTATACGCCTGGCAATGCCGCCTTCTCGAGCGGCTCCGCTGGCAACTACAGCATCAGCTACGTCAATGGCGCGCTGAACGTGACCGCGCGCCCGATCACGGTGACAGCGGATGCGCAGACCCGTAGCTATGGCGACGCCAATCCGGCGCTGACCTTCACCGGCTCCAGCCTAGGGGCCGGTACGGCGATAGCGGGCGCACTGACGGTGTCCGCGGACGCGACCACGGATGTGGGCAGCTATGGAATCGGGCAGGGCACGGTCGATAACGCCCACAACAGCAACTACGACATCACTTATTCCGGGGCGAATCTCGGCATCACCGCCCGCCCGGTCACGGTGACGGCGGACGCCCAGACCCGCTATTATGGCGACGCCAATCCCGCCCTGACCTTCACCAACACCAGCCTGGGTGCGGGCACGGCCCTGGTGGGCGCGCTGTCCACCCTGGTGTCGTCGAGCGGCTATGTCGGCAGCTACGGCATCAATGCCGGTACGCTGACCACGGCGAACAATCCCAATTACACGATCAGCTATGTTGGCGCAGCCCTGGACGTGACCGCGCGCCCGATCACCCTGACCGGCGACCTGGTCAGCCGCCATTACGGCGACGCCGATCCCGGCGCCGCCACCGGCAGCGTCACGCTCGGCAGCCTGGCCAATGGCGACACGATTTCGGCCATCGACGTGCTGTCACCCACCGCGTCCGCGACCAGCGATGTCGGCAACGCCTATAGCTATACCCCGGGCAATGCGGCCTTCTCCGCGGGTGTGGCGAGCAACTATGCCATCAGCTATGCCGATGGCGCACTGCATGTGACGGCCCGCCCCATCACGGTGACGGCGGATGCGCAGACCCGGCATTATGGCGACGCCAATCCCGCGCTGACCTTCACCAGTTCCAGCCTGGGGGCCGGCACCGCGCTGACGGGTGTGCTGGATACCACGGCAACCGCGACCAGCGATGTGGGCAGCTATGGCATCGGCGCCGGCACGCTGACCATGGCGAACAATCCCAACTATGCCATCACCTATGTCGGCGCCGACCTGGGCGTGACGGCCCGCCCGATCACCGTGACGGCCGATCACCTCAACATGACCTATGGCGATTCCCTGCCGGCGCTGACCTACAGCAACAGCAGCCTGGGCGCGGGCGCGGCACTGACGGGCGGGCTCGACGTGCCGGCCGGTCCCACGAGCGATGTGGGCAGCTACGCCCTCACCATCGGTTCGCTGGCGACCTTCAATCCGAACTATGCGATCAATTTTGTCAGCGCCAATCTGGATATCGGCGCCCGTGCCGTCACGGTGACGGCGGATGCCCGGACCCGCATCTATGGCGACCTCAATCCGGCCTTCACCTTCACCAGCACCAGCCTGGGCGCCGGCACGGCGCTGCTGGGCGCGCTGACCACTCTGGCGTCGGTGACCAGCGATGTGGGCAGCTATGCCATCGGCGCCGGTACGCTGACCACAGCGAACAATCCCAACTACACGGTCAGCTATGTTGGCGCGAACCTGGACGTGACCGCGCGCCCGATCACCCTGACCGGCGACCTGATCACCCGCTATTACGGCGACACCAATGCCACGGCCGCCACCGGCAGCGTGACGCTTGGCAATCTGGTCAATGGCGATACGATTTCGAGCATCGACGTGCTGTCGCCCACCGCGTCACCGGCCAGCGATGTCGGCAGTGCCTATAGCTATACCGCAGGCAATGCGGCCTTCTCCGCGGGTGAAGCGAGCAACTATGCCATCACCTATGCAGACGGTGCGCTGCATGTGACGGCCCGTCCGGTGACGGTGACGGCGGATGCCAAGACCAAGGTCTATGGCGACGCCAATCCCACGCTGACCTTCACCAATTCCAGCCTGGGCGCGGGCACCGCGCTGGCCGGTTCGCTGGAGACCCTGGCGGACGGCACGACGGCGGTGGGCAGCTACGCCATCAATGCCGGCACACTGACCACGGCGAACAATTCCAACTATGCCATCACCTATGTCGGCGCGAACCTGGGCGTGACCGCCCGCCCGATCACCGTGACCGGCGACCTGACCGTGCGCGATTACGGCGACGCCAACCCCGCCACATCGACCGGCACCATCAGCCTGGGCAACCTGGTCAATGGCGACACGCTGTCGACCGTCGAGCTGGTATCAGCGACCGCGTCGGCGATCAGCAACGTCGGCAACGGCTATACCTATACCGGGGGCAATGCCGCCTTCTCCGCAGGCGCGGTAAGCAACTATGCCATCACCTATGCCGATGGCGCCCTGCATGTGACGCCGCGTGTGGTAACCGTGGTTGCCGCCTCCCAGAGCCGCCTTTATGGCGACACCAATCCGGCCTTCACCTTCACCAGCACCAGCCTGGGCGCGGGCGCGGCGCTGCAAGGCGCGCTCACCACCCTGGCCAGCGCGGGCAGCGATGTTGGCAGCTACGCCATTACCCAGGGCACGCTGACCACGGCGAACAATTCCAATTACACGATCAGCTATGTCGCTGCGAATTTTGGCGTCACGCCCCGCGCCGTGACGGTCACGGCCGACGCCAAGTCGCGCATTTACGGCGACGCCAACCCGGCGCTGACCTTCACCAGCACCAGCCTGGGTGCGGGCACCGCGCTGGCTGGCGCGCTCACCACCCTGGCGGGCGGCGTCAGCGGGGTGGGCGGCTACGCCATCGCTGCCGGCACCCTGACCACGGCGAACAATCCCAATTATGTCGTCAGCTATGCGGGCGCCAACCTGGATGTCACCGCCCGGCCGCTGACCGTGACGGCCGATGCCATCAGCCGCCTGTATGGCGACGCCAATCCGGCCCTGACCCAGACCATCAATGGCCTGGTCAATGGCGACACCGTGACCGGCGTGCTGGCGACCTTGGCCGATGCGACCAGCCATGTCGGCAGCCATGCCATCAACCAGGGCACCCTGGCGGCATCTGCCAACTACACCATCGCCTTTACTCCCGGCACCCTGTCGGTGACCGCGCGGCCGATCACCGTAACCGCCGATGCCGCCAGCCGGTTCTATGGCAATACCAATCCGGCGCTGACCTTCACCACCTCCAGCCTGGGTGCGGGCACCGCGCTGACGGGGTCGCTTGCCACCGCCGCGACGGCAGCCAGCGATGTCGGCAGCTATGCCATCACCGGGGGCAACCTGCTCGGCGCCAACAGCGACTATGCCATCACCTACAACGGCGCTGCGCTGACGATCGCGGCGCGTCCCGTCACCGTGACGGCCGACGGCGCATCGCGCATCTATGGCGATGCAAACCCGACCTTCACCTTCACCAGCTCCAGCCTGGGCGCGGGAGCCGCGCTTCAGGGCGTGCTCACCACCCTGGCCAGCGGCACCAGCGGTATCGGCAGCTATGCCATCACCCAGGGCAGCCTGTCCGGCGCCAACAACCCGAACTATGCGATCACCTTCGCCGGCGCGAACCTCGCCATCACGCCGCGCGCCCTGACGATTACCGCTAACGATCTGAGCCGGCTCTATGGCGCCGCCAACCCGGCGCTGACTCAGACCATCAGCGGCCTGGTCAATGGCAATGCCGTGACAGGCGCGGCCGCGACCAGCGCCGGCGCCACTTCGAGTGTCGGCAGTTATGCCATTACCCAGGGCAGCCTGGCGGCTGGCGCCAACTATACCATCAGCTTCACCGGCGGCACCTTGAGCATCACGCCCGCCCTGCTGACCGTCACCGCCGCCAGCGCCAGCAAGACCTATGGCGACAGCGCCAGCCTGACCGGCTTCCTCGCCAGCGGCCTGCTGAACAGCGACAGCATCTCCAGTGTGGTGCTGACCAGCGCGGGCACCGGCGCGGGCGCGAATGCCGGCTCCTATGCGATCCAGGCGGCCAATGCCGCCGGCAGCGGTCTGGGCAATTACATCATCTCCTATCAGCAGGGCACCCTGAGCGTGACGCCGCGCGCCTTGACGATCACCGCTAACGATCTGAGCCGTCTCTATGGTGCCGCCAATCCGGCGCTGACCCAGACCATCAGCGGCCTGGTCAATGGCGACACCCTGACGGGCGCGGCCGCGACCAGTGCCGGCGCCGCTTCGAATGTCGGCAGCTATGCCATCACCCTCGGCAGTCTGGCGGCTGGCGCCAACTATACCGTCAGCTTCACCGGTGGCACCTTGAGCATCACGCCCGCGCCGCTCACCATCGCAGCGGACGACATCTCGGCCCAAACCCTGGCGCTGGCCAACCCGACCGCGACCCTCACGGGCCTGGTCGCCGGCGATACCAGCGCGGTTGTCAGCGGGCTGCAGTTCGCTCTGGTGCCGGTAGACGGCAGCGCCATCGCCTATGCCGTGGTGCCTTCGGGTGCCCTGGCGCGCAATTACAGCATCGCCTATGTCAACGGCCAGCTGACGGTGGTGCCGACCAATCCCACCACCGATTTCATCGCCCCGATCATCGTCACGGGCGCTTTGCCGCCGATGACCAGTGTTGTCACAGGCACGCCGCCCGCAAGCCATGTTACGATGCCTGACCAGTCCGGTGCAGGCACGGGATCCGGGGCTGGCGATGGTGGGAATGGCGACGGCGGTGACGGCGACGAGAAGAAGCAGGCCCGCGCGGCATCTGGTGGCTTTGTCCGGGCGTCCCTGAGATGAGCAGATTTTTTTGTAATGCATCTTCCCTGGTGCTGTGCGGTCTGCTGACCGGCATCCCGGCGCAGGCACAGGACTTCAAGGACATCGCGCCCAAGCAGCCGGTGCCCGAAAAGCCCGCCGGCACACTGACCACCACGACGCCCGCGCCCCAGGCGCCGGCCGCACAGGATCCGGCCAAGCAGCTGCTGGCGGAGCTGAAGGGCCTTCGGCTGGTGGGTAGCCCTTCGCGCATCGAACGCAACGGCGTCAGCAAACCGGGCCTCACGATCGAGGCCTTGCCGCTGCTGGCCGACGCCGAGGTCCGCGCCCGCCTGGCCGCCTTTGTCGGGAAGCCGTTGCTGGCAGGTGACCTGCCCAGGATTACCCAGGTGGTTGTCGCCTGGTACCGCGCCCACAACCGACCGGTGGTTTCGGTGAGCTTCCCCGAACAGGACGTCAATGCCGGCGTGCTGCAGGGCGTGGTCACGGAATCGAAGGTCGGCAAGGTGCGCTTCGACGGCAACAACTGGTTTTCGACCGGCCTGCTGGAGAGTGAAACCGAAACCCGGCCGGGAGGGCCGATCGAACTTGACCGGCTGAAGCGCGATCTCAACCGGCTGAACGCCAATCCCTTCCGCACCGTCAATGCCGTGCTGGCAAAGGGCGTGGCCGACGGGACCACCGACATCAACATGCATGTCGACGATCGCCTGCCGCTGCGCATCTATGGCAGCATCGACAATAGCGGCCTGCCGGTGACGGGGCGCGACCGCTACAGCCTGGGCCTCAACTGGGGCAACCTGTTCGGGCTGGACCAGCAGCTGTCCTACCAGTTCAGCACCAGTCCCGATCTGTGGCGCACGCGCAACCGCGGTCCCGGCCTGTCGAACGATCCGCGCTTCGTGGCGCATTCGCTCACCTATATGGCGCCTTTGCCCTGGGGCGACACCCTCAGCGTTTTCGGCAGCTATGTGCAGCAGGTGCCAAACCTGGGTCCCGATTTCGGCCAGGTCGGCCACAACACCCAGATCAGCGCACGCTACGCCCATGACCTGCCGGACTGGTGGTCGCTGACGCAGCAGTTCCAGTTCGGTTTCGATTACAAGCGCTCCGACAACAACCTGGCCTTCGGCGGCGTTTCGGTGTTTGCCGCCACCACCAATGTCGAGCAATTCCTGGCCATCTACAGCGGCACGCGCCAGGATGACTGGGGCCAGACCTCGCTGGTCAACAATTTCGTATTCAGCCCCGGTGGGCTTTCGGACGGCAACAACACGGCGGTCTTCCAGGCCTCCGGCGTGGCGGGCGCCAACGCGTCCTATGTCTATGACAATGTGCAGATCACGCGCGTCACGCCGCTGCCGCATGACCTGAGCTGGATCGTGCGTCTCAGCGGCCAGCTGGCCAGCACCGAACTGTTGCCCAGCGAACAGCTGGGCGCGGGCGGCACCGACAGCGTGCGCGGCTATGATCCGCGCGTCATCAACGGCAGCCAGGGCGCCCTGGTCAGCACCGAGTTGCGCAGCCCCGCTTTCTCGCCGCTGCACGATTTCGTCACGCCGGACGTGGCCGACAACGCCCAGCTGCTGGCGTTCTACGACTATGGTTACGTTGCCTACAAAGGCCCGCAGCAGAACCTGCCGGACAATTCCCAGATCCAGAGCGTCGGCGTCGGCCTGCGCTATGGCATTGGCCGCTATCTCGATGCCCGCTTCGACTATGGCTGGCAGCTCCAAACCGCGCCCGGCGCGAGTTCGCGCGGCAATCTCGCCATGGTTTCGGTGACCATGGGCTACTGACGCCTATCACGGGCTGGTATATATAGTGTCGCGGAGGACCGGGGCCGGCTGTGATCAAGACTGCCTTGACGGACACAGCACCGGTTTCGCACCATGTTCTGCTGGCCATGCTGACCCTGGTGGGGGTCGTGAATTATCTCGACCGGCAGATCCTGGGCTTGCTGCTGCCGCTGATAAAGGCCGAATTCCACCTCAGTGACACCGCACTGGGACTTCTGGCAGGCCCCACTTTCGCGCTGATCTATGGCCTGATGGGCATTCCGCTCGCCCTGCTGGCCGATCGCGGCAACCGCCGCACCATCATCGCGGCATCGCTGGTGCTGTTCAGCCTCACCACCCTGGCATGCGGCCTGGCGACCAATTTTCTCCAACTCATATGTGCGCGCTTCGGGACCGGCATGGGCGAAGCGGGCATCACACCTGCTGTCAACGCGGTGATATCCGACCTGTACGCGCCCAGGCATCGCACCGGGGCGCTGGCGGTCTATTCGGCGAGCGGCAATATCGGCATGCTGCTGGCCTTCTTCGGCGGCGGCTTGATCGCACAGCATTGGGGCTGGAGGGCGGCTTTCGTGTTGGCCGGCCTGCTGGGGTTTGCCGTTGTTCTGGCGTTCCTGCTGATGGTGCGCGAGCCCGCGCGGCGGCATGCCGTGCCGGTCAAGCCAAGCCTGCTGGCGACCCTCCGACTCCTATGGACGCGCCGGGCCTTCCGGTTCATCGCCGCAGGTACGGGGCTCGTCTCCATCAGCGGCTATTCCGCACTGGCCTTTGTGCCGTCCTTCCTGGTGCGCTCCCACCACATGACGCCCGCCACGGTGGGGCTCACCCTGGCGCTGATGGTGGGTATCTTCGGGCTGGCAGGCACCATGCTGCCGGGCCTTCTGGCGGACCGCTTTGGCCGGGGTGACGTGCGCTGGGGTCTGTATGCCGCCGTGCTGGGAATCGCCTGCGCCATGCCCTTTCATCCTGTGTTCTTTCTGGCGAATGATCTTCACATCGCGCTGGCCGCGATGGTGGTGCCGAGTTTCTTTGCCAGCACCTTCCTGGGCCCCAGCTATGCCGCCGTGCAGGGGCTGGCGCCACCCGGCATGCGGGCACAGGCCGCGGCGTTGCTGCTGCTGATCCTCACTCTGGTCGGCCTGGGGCTGGGACCGCAATTGGTCGGCATCGCCAGCGATCTCCTGCAGCCCCGATTTGGCGCCGACGCCCTGCGCTATGCGCTGTTGATCGCCGTGATGCCCAGTATCCTTGCCGCCTGGTGTTTCTGGCAGGCGACCCGCACCTTGCCGAAAGAGATCGCGATCACTGAACTGATGACTTGAGCCACAGAGGCTTGCGTGTGCAACACCCGCAACAGGAATCGCATGGCGCGGAACCAGCGTAACACAGCCAACCTCTTGATCGGACTCGGAGAAAGAGTGGTTGTGGATGCAGCCTCTATCGAACCCTGCTCCGGCCATCTTCCTGTTAAACAGGGAAATATCAGGGAATTTTTGTCTTTTCGGGCGGCTCTGGGCGCTTCGTGCCGCAAAAGCCCTTGAATTGCAGTTGCTTGGGGAAAAATCCCTGTCAATCCTAGCAGGCAATTTTGCGTGCCAAGCAGGGAACGATTCAGACGCATCAGGGACGGCCGAGTTAAATTCAGACAGGTCAGCCAGGGCGGCAACACTGAGGACCGCGCTCCTCGAATGGCCACTCCTTCCGCCCATTCAGGAGTAAGAAGCAAGAACGCTATCAGGGTTTCTCCGTCTAAAACCGTCTTACCGTTAATAGGACTACGAACAAGTCTAGAAATAGAAGGGGCGGCCTGGAAACAGGCAAAAAGCCCGTAATCAGGGAAATGTCGGGGGAGTATGGGGGGACGTTCGATAGATGAGTGGTTTGTGAACGAAGTTCTTCCCTTGGAGCCAATGCTCACGCGATTTTTGCAGCGCAACCGTTGCAGTGCGGCGGAAATTGCCGATCTGAGCCAGGAGACTTATGCGCGCATCTATGAAACGGCGCATCGTGAGCGGCCGGTTTTGGTCAAGCCGTTCCTGTTCCAGATTGCTCGCAATCTCATGATAGATCGTTTGCGCAAACAAAGCGTGGTTTCTCTGGAATCCATGACAGATATCGACTGGATGAACGTTCCGGATGATACGCCGTTACCCGAGAGGCAGGTTGCCGCCCGTCAAGAGATCCGTCTGCTGCAGGCCGCCCTGGATGATCTCCCGCCACGCTGCCGGCAGATCGTCATAATGTTGCGGGTGGATGGCCTTTCGCAAAAAGAAGTCGCTCGCCAATTAGGCATCACTATCGAGACCGTTGAAACACAAATTGCCAAAGGCATACGTCTTCTCGCCCAGGCGATTGTTGGGCGGCGGGGCACGGTGACAATGGAGGCGCGGCGCTACAATTTTCTTAGGAAGCCGCGTGATGCCCGCTAACGATATTGAAACGCAGGCGTCGATATGGCTGGCGCGCGAAATTCGTGGATTGACCCCCGAAGAGCTCAGCTCGCTGCAAAATTGGCTCGCAGAGTCTAGCCTGCACAAGGTCTCCTACCTCCGTTTGAACTCAGCTTGGCAACGCGCGGGTCGCCTGGCGGCACTGAAAAAGCCACCAATGCGTCCTGCACATGCGCAAGGTAGCTCATGGTCCAGGTTCTGCATTCCTGCTTTTGCCGCGATCGCGCTTGTTCTGCTTTATGGCGGCAAGACTTATCTAACTTCGAGCCAGCCGAATGGGCAAGCCTATGCGACTGATCTTGGCCGAATGAAGACTTATCAGCTCGCTGACGGCACGCGGATGGAGCTGAACAGCAATACTCGTGTACGTGCCGATGTCACCACAAAACAGCGCATTGTCACGCTTGAATCCGGTGAGGCCTATTTTGATGTGGCGCACGACGCGCGGCACCCCTTTGTGGTCTATGCTGCCAACCGGCGCATTACCGATCTGGGTACAAAGTTCTCTGTTTTTCTCAATGGCGATAATGTTCGGGTTCTGGTCCGCGAAGGGCGGGTGCGCGTGGACATGCAGCCAGGCTCCGCTGGGGTGGGGCCAGTCGAAGCCGAGGCCGGGCACGTGGTGATCGCTCAGGGTATGGAGACCATGGTTCTCGCCAAACCGGACCACGAGATCGCCAACGATCTCAGTTGGCGCAGCGGCATGCTGGTTTTTGACCAGCGGCCACTCGCGGAAGTGGCGGAAGAATTCAACCGCTATAATGCCAAGCACATTATTGTCGAGGGCAGTGCTCGAAAAATCCACATCGGAGGCAGCTTCAAGGCCGATAATGTGAATATATTTGTCCTGCTTCTGCACCAGGGCTTTGGACTTTCGGTGAACGATCAGGGCGACAGAATCGTGGTGACGCGATAAGATGAGGGAAATGCGATATTCAAAGCGCATAGAAAAATAATAGCCATGTCGGCGCCCGGGGGGCGTTTTTGGAGCGTTCGAAAATACTGAAAGCATTGCTTTCACATGCGTTGTGGTCCTGCGCGTTCGTCGGATTGTTGATTCCGCGCAATGCGCTGGCACAGCCCCCCGTGGATATTCCGGCGCAAAGCCTCAAGGGCGCGCTCGATGATTACATCAAGCAGACCGGCATTCAGCTTATCTACAATGCCGACGAAATCACCGCCACTATCAGTAAAGGCGCGCGAGGTGTCCCTGCTGACAAGGCATTGAGCCAGATGTTGGAAAATACTGGCATGACCGCCATTCGTGACGGTTCTGGCGCCGTTGTTATAACGCGTGTCAGGCACAGCGACATTAGTCCCGTTAATATGAATACAGAATCGGTCCTGGTAACCGGATCGCGCATTCGTCACGGCAATGATTTTGCCCCTCCGGCGGTGACCACTGTTACGACGGAGCAACTGTTCCGGACGGCACCATCCAATGTGCCAGATGCTCTCAACAAGTTGCCTATCTTTGCGCCCTCGCAAACGAGCAATAGCACCGCCAGCGGCGCCAACGGCAAGGGCTCGCATCCGCCGGGGAATTTCATGGATTTGCGCGGACTTGGGCCTATTCGCACCCTGATCTTAGAGGATGGCCATCGCATTCCAGCGACTTGGTTCGACGGAACCATCGATGTGAATACTCTCCCTCAAATGCTGATGCAGCGCGTGGATATTGTCGCCGGCGGTGCATCAGCTGTTTATGGCTCGGATGCCGTGAGCGGTGTGGTGAATTTCATTTTTGACCACAAGTTCAATGGTCTGAAGAGCGTCGTCCAGGCCGGCATCTCCAACTATGGGGACGCGCCGTCCTACCGCGTCGGGCTGGCCGGTGGAATAGAGTTGCTCAGCGACCGTGGACACATAGAGTTCAGTGCCGAAGTGTACAACCGGGATAAAATTCTCAATCAGGGGAGCCGGCCCTACGGCAATCTTTCCACTCAGATTGTTGGTAGCGGTACGCTCGCCAGCCCCTATATGCTCGCCAACAATGTATATATCAGTAACACGGCCTTTGGTGGACTGGTAACCAATGGGCCGTTGGCGGGTTTGCAATTCCTGCCCACCGGTGTCCTAGTACCTTTCAATCCCGGCACCCCGACAGCGACAACTAATCTGAGCATTGGGGGAGACGGTGGTTGGCTGCGCAACGAGGACATGAGTCCCTCACTGCTGACGGTCCAGACCTTCGCGCGCGCTGACTACGACTTGGCGAATGCCACCCATCTCTATATTCAAGCTGGATTTTCCCAGACGCGAAGCAATGTTCGAAGTCAGAATTTGGTTCAGACTGCCGGGTCGAACGCCATTACCGTCTATAGCGGCAACGCTTTTCTGCTGCCGGACTATCAGGCGGTTCTGACCGCAACGGGAACCCCTAACTTCAATCTCAACCGCTATGACGAGGATTTCGGCAATCGCATCACTTTCGTCACGCAGACGGAAGCTCTTGCCGTCACCGCAGGTCTGACGGGTGTTTTTTCCAGCCGTTATAACTGGGAACTGTATTTCACGCATGGCGAGGGGCGTACGAAGCAGGCGTCCTTCAACAATGTGAATAGCGAGCGTTTCTACGCGGCAGTTGATGCGATTGTCGCGCCGCAGGGCAATACGATTGGCATTCCCGCGGGTACGATCATATGTCGGACAACGTTGGTGGCGCCAGGGCTTTATCCTGGGTGCATTCCGATTGATATGTTTGGCGACGGCGCGCCATCGCAGGTGGCCAGAGACTATGTCGTCGGCACCACCTGGTGGGCGGCGCGCAATACCATGGACGATTTCGCTGCCAATGTCACAGGCGAGTTGTTTGAGACATGGGCTGGCCCGGTCAAGGCGGCAATCGGCATTGAATATCGCACACAAGGCCTGAACGAGACGACGAATGTTTCGGATAACACCTTCAATCCCGCGGGGCTGCGGGGGAATTTCGCAGCCGGCACCCTCAAGTGGACCAAGGATATCGCGGCGCCAGCACATGGCGCCAATTCTGTCAGGGAAAACAATGTCGAAGTAACCATGCCCCTGCTCAAGGACTTGCCGCTTTCCCGCAGTCTGACGGTCAATGGGGCCTTTCGGTATGCCAACTACAGCACTTCGGGTGACGCCGATACCTGGAAGCTCGGCCTGGAGTGGCAATTGCTAGATGACCTGCACTTACGGGCGATTCAGTCGCGCGACATTCGCGCACCAACCATGTTTGACCTCTACCAGGGCTCGCAGGTCACCATTGTCGGCCACCAGGACCTGCTGACCAGCTCGGGTGGGTCAGTAAATCTGCAGGCGCAGGGCAACCCCAATCTGGTAGCGGAGGTGTCGCGCAATAACATGGTGGGCTTTACTTACCAGCCCAGTTGGCTGCGTCGCTTCTCAGCGTCTGCTGACTATTATCACATATCCATCAGCAACGCGATCGGCTTGGTTTCCGGCGCCTCTCCGGATGTGGAGAACAATTGCAATGAATCCGGCGGCACGTCACCTTTCTGCCAGTACATCATCCGGCCGCGACCCATTTCTGACGTCAGCCTGGCCAACTATCCTATACTGCTGACCTCCCAGAAATTGAACCTGGCCGCGACAAAGGTGGAGGGCATCGATTTTGAGTTCGGTTACACAGCGGATCTTGACGAAATTAATTCGTCACTGGCTGGAGATCTGAGCGCGCGCCTTTTTTGGGCGCACCAGCCTATGCTCAAGACTCAATCTTTGCCTGGCGCGGTGGTTCTGAACATGGCCGGCGCGGCGCAGGCACCCCGTGACCGCGTGACTGTCATTATGAATTATACGAGGGGACCATTCAGTTTCGACCTGCTGGAACGCTACCAGGCAAGTTTCCGCCAGAGCTCGAATTCGACTCTTGTCTATGCCATTTCCCATGTCCGTCCCTACTTCCAGACAGACATTGATCTCTCCTATGATTTTTCGGCCTTCGGACATCCTGTCATCGGGTTCCTAAGCATAAATAATGCCTTCAATGCACAAGGGGGGCTCTATCAGACCAGTGGCTTCACGGGAAATCCCGGATTGAATTACCCGGTGGGGCCGGGCGCGGACATTTTTGGTCGCTATTTCATTATCGGGCTGCGGCTTAACACGGAATGAAACAATCCCGCGGCACGGCGCATAACGCGAAGAAGATTAGAAGACATGCCGCCACGAAGAAAATGACAAGAAATCGAAGAAATCTTTCAGGGTTTTCGACGGGCCACCCGTCTTAATAATTAAGAGACGAATAACATTGAGGGCGGATCTGCGAAGCAGGCAGTGTCCAAGGTTGCTTTTGCTGGTGTGACAAGAGTTTTCGCACTTGCAAACGTAGCCATTGTTTGGGCAGCGGCCGATACAAAACACCAATAATTTAGAGCTGAGTGACGCCGGACTGCCAATCTCCCGTTGGGGGGATTTCATCTTGCATGAAGTGAGCCCGGCAGAAATGCCGTGTTTGGCGCGCGTGCGCTGTTCCATGTTTTCAACGAGCCATCCAAGGCTTGCAATTTCTGGGGGGAAGCGATGTATCGCAAATATCTGAAACTGGGTGTCTCGACCTTGGCCATCGTCATTGGCGCCGAGTGGTCCGCCCATGCGCAGGGCACGGTTCAGACAACCGAGCAGGTCGTCGTCACCGGCTCCCGCGTCATTACGAACG
>Ga0137415_10004036_pt1 | contig 14537 bp, 10 predicted proteins | sample CZODoug3_1_1_16f_FD_183082 | JGI IMG/M metagenome (GOLD analysis project Ga0137415, IMG submission 183082) | Vadose zone soil fungal communities from Angelo Coast Range Reserve, California, USA - CZODoug3_1_1_16fungal (Hybrid Assembly) | ecosystem: Environmental > Terrestrial > Soil > Vadose... | reverse complement strand
CAATGGCAATGGGAAATGTTCCCACGGCAACCGTGTTCACGACCGAGTTGGTCGCCGTACTGATGACGGAGACGCTGGCTGAATTACAATTTGCGACGTAAATGAAAGATCCGTCTGGCGTGAGGGCCAAGCCAACGGGGTTGGCGCCTGCTGGAATTCTGCCTACGACAGTGTTGGTAGCGGTGTTGATCACTGAAACTGTATTGGAAGAGTAGTTGGCAACGTATGCAGTTTTTCCATTCGGAGTAAGGGCGATGGCGTAGGGTGTGTTCTGAACTGGAATGGTCGCGACTATCGTATTGGTGCTCGTTTTAATGACCGCGACGGCATTCGCATAATAGTCGACGATGTAAGCGAAAGTGCCGGCTTGGTTCAGCGCCACCACCAACGGGCCGCCGGGCACTGGAATCGTCTTCACAACCGTGTTGTTGCTCGTGTCGACGACTGAAACCGTGTTTGCTGTGTAATTTGCAACGTAAGCGTAGTTCGTCTTGGCCTGGGCTATGGACACAACGACCGATACGGCCGTAGCAATAACTAGCCACGTTCTGAGAGCGCCCATCATTGCCTCCAGTTAGAATCGCTGAAAATTTGGATGTGGCCCGGGGAAAGGTTGAAGAAGCCTGCTGCCATTCTCCTCTATTGTGGCCACCACTCTGAACGTCCGGTAATCCGCTGTCAATAACAATAGTGTGAAATAAACGTGACAAAGTTGTGTGCCTGGGTTCTGCGCCCTCTGTGTATGATCCGCACCACTCCAACCCTTTTAGTCTGCACTTTTTCATCACAACCAGCCTGTGACCGCCATCGCAAACTCCCACTCGCTGGGCGACCCAGCCCGCGCGGGAGTAAGATCTGCTAGGCGCGGGATCGGCCGATCAGCAAGTCAAGAAAAATCGCGGCCAGATAGTCGCACACTGTGAAAAGTGGGTGCAAAGAGTTCGTCTCGAAGCCGAGTTACATTTCGGGTCAATTCTCACCCTTGAGAGCCACTCAAATCCTCCTCATCATCAATCACTTACACCAGATTTCACTCCGTCCAATTCCCCCCTCGGCTCCAATAAGATTTAGGTAATTCGCCAGCAAAACAGGCCCTCCCAAAGCACTCTTAGCCTCTTTAGCCGCCCATGGTCGAGTTACTATGTGCTCATGGAGACCATTCCAGAGGTTGACCACAAACACCGTCGGCTTCATCTCCATCGGGAACCTTCCTCAGCTTAACGAGGCTTCGGTCGGAGCGCATACGAACTCGATTGTTTCCCTTTCCCGGTTGCGATAGCATGATTGTGCTCTTGCGGTTCTCCCACCTCATTGCTTTCCCCACCCGTGAACCAGGCATGTGCCGCAATGTGTGTGCAACTTAACGTGGTGGCGCGCAAGGCCATACAATATATAGTGTTATATTGCTTGACCCGGGTGTGATTTCGCCGTTACAGTAGCTTAACTTTGTGCCCGCCCGCTCCAGCCCGGGACGGCATTGATTGACGGAATACGGGCTTGGCGGGCGGACGAACCTGCTTAGTAACTAGGCTCGGAACGGCTTGCTGGCCGGCATCAAAGTATTTGGCGCGCTCATGGAGTCTCAAGGAGTCAACGTTGCTCAAACTGAAGAAGCTTCATGTTCTCGGCTTTAAGTCGTTCTGTGACCGTACGGAGCTGAAGTTCCACGGCGACGGCATTGCGGCCATCATCGGGCCGAATGGCTGCGGCAAGTCCAATATTGCCGACGCCATTTCATGGGTACTTGGCGAGCAGTCGGCCAAAACCCTGCGCGGTGCGCGCATGGAAGATGTGATCTTCGCCGGCACCCGCGATCGCAAGCCTACCGGCATGGCTGAGGTGTCGTTAACCCTGATCGATCCCGAGGTGTATCCGGGCTCCGACCTCAACGCTCCCACTGAAATCGAGATTCACGACGAGATGCCGGAAGGTGCGGCCGCAGAGCTTCTCGCGGACGCAAACATTGTGGACGATTGGGACGAGGCCGCAATTCGTGCTCGCGCCGCCGAAGAGACGGCCAGCGCTGCCGATGAAGCGCAACCGGGCAGAACGGCAGAAGTCGCGGTGTTACGCCCCCGGGCAAATAGTCTGGCCGACGCCTTCCCGGACGACGAGCCAGCGTTCGCATCGTTCGGAAATTCCGGCGGTGCCGTCGTAGCGATTGCGTCCGCCGCGGTCAGCGGTCCGCAGGTGGTCCTCAAAATCCGCCGCCGCAAATTCAGTCAGCGGCAATTCCGCGCCGGCGAAATCGTGGTCACTCGCAGGCTCTTCCGCTCAGGCGACAGCGAATATCTGCTCAACGGCAAGCTCTGCCGCTTGCGCGACATTCAGGAACTTTTCATGGGCACCGGCCTCGGGCCGGAATCCTACGCGCTGATTGAACAGGGACGCATCGGCCAGATTCTGAGCAGCCGCCCCACCGACCGGCGCGCAATTCTCGAAGAAGCTGCCGGCATCACTAAATTCAAAACCAAAAAGCGGCTCGCCGAAGCGCGTTTGGAAGAGGCGAAACTGAATCTGGCACGCGTGAACGATATCTTCGACGAAGTAACTCGGCAAATGAATTCGCTGAAGCGTCAGGCATCCAAGGCCGAGCGCTACGCCAAGCTCCGAGAAGAGTTGCGAGCCAAGCTGCGCGTGGTGCTGGCCAGCAAGTTTGCCGCACTCGATCAAGAAAGCGCTGAGCTTGAGGCCCAACTCAATGCTCTTGCCGATGAGATGCGCCACCGCACCGAAGCCGTGCAAGGGCTTGAGGCTGAGCACGGTGAGCGCACGCAGCGCGGTTACTCCATCGAGCGAGAGCTGCGCGAGAATCGCGATCGGCTGAGCCAGATTACACTGGAAATCGATCGCGCCCAGGCTCGTCGGCGGCACAACCAGGAGCGCTGCGCTGAATTGATGGTACGCTCGGCTTCGGCCGAGGCTGAACTAGCGCAAGCTCGCCATCGCCTGACCGCACTCGAATCCGAGCGCGATTCCAACCGTGAAGTGCTGGAATCAGCCAGCGCCGATCTTGCCGCTGCCAGGAACGATTTCGCACTCTCTCAGCAAGAAGCCACGGCAGTTGCGGAAAGCCTCGCCCGTCTCGAACAGCAGCAGGAAGAATCGCGAGTGGCCATTTTTGACATCGTCTCATCGGCATCGCGCGAACGTAATCAGCTTGCGCAAGCGGCGGAACGAATGGCCAGTGTCGACCGCGAAGCGCGCCGGCTCGAAGCCGAGATCGGCAACGCCAATCTACAGGTGGAAGCCTTCGGCGGTCAGCGTGGCCAACTCGCACTCGAATTTGAGACGGTTTCCGAACGCGTCAGCGGCATCACCGAAGAGCTCAGCCAACTCCGCCGCTTGATCGAAAACAAACGTCGGGACGAAACCCAGGCCAAGGGACATCTCGACGTTCTCCGCGCCGAGTTTGCCACTGCGCTGGGCAAGAAAGGTTCACTCGAAGCCGTCATCGCCGAGCACGGATATTCCACTGAGTCTGTTCGCCGCCTCTTCCAATCCGGAGTGATGCAAAGCGGCCTGGCCCCGGTGGGCGTGCTTGCCGACTTCCTTGAGGTAGAGCCCAGGTTTGAGCGCGTGGTGGAAGACTTTCTGCGCGACGAATTGAACTACATCGTGGTCAAATCATGGGATGCAGCCGACGAAGGCCTGCGCCTGCTGCGCACCGATGTCGATGGACGCGCGACATTTCTCGTTCATCCCGAAGACTCGCAAGCCAAGTTCTCCTTTGTGCTCGATGAGGCTGCGCATTCCGCCCCGCCGGCAGCGTCGATTGTCCCGCTCAAGCACACGATTCGAGTGCTCGACGGTTTCGGCAAGTCGCTCGAAGTCATTTTGCCGAAGCTGCGTGATGGATACATCGTGCCTGAGAGTGGCGTCGCCCGCGGCCTCGCCCTGGAGAATCCTGACGCATTCTTTTTGTCACAATCGGGCGAGTGCTTCCACAACGTGACGGTGACTGGCGGTAAGCAGCGCGCTGAGGGACCACTGTCTATGAAGCGCGAGCTTCGCGAGGTTACCCGGCAACTGGAAGACTTGGAGCGTGCCCTGCGCGATGGAGAAATGCGCGTGCTCACCTGGGGCCGCGAACTTAAAGATCTCAGTTCCCTGCTGGAGCGGCTCGAAGCAGAAAAGCGCCAGGCTGAACACCAGGCCATGACCTCGGGCCATCTGCTCCAGCAACTCGAGTCTGAAATTGCCCGTGTCAGCGAACGCCTCGGAGTTTCCCAGGGCGAGTTACAGCGGCTGGCAGAAGAGCGTTCCGAACAGCATAGCCTGATTCATGCCCGGCAGTCCGAGATTGCCGCCCTCGAGGAAAGACGCGAGCAATGGGAGCGGCAGATTGCCACAGCCCAGGAATCGCTCTCCGCACTGCGGCAGCGTCGCGAGCAAGCCACTCAGACAACGGCGCAGCATGCGGCCCGGGTCGGAGGTCTCGAAGAGCGCCACCGCTCGGCTGCCACAGTATTGGAGCGCATCGATTCGCTGTTCTCGGAGATGGACGAGCGCGTGCACGCCCTGAGATCGCAGATCGACGCGGCGGCTGCCGAAAAGCTGCAGCGCGAAGTTGAGAGCGATCAATTGGAGCAACAGGCGGCCGACCTCGAAGCCGAGCGCAACGCCAGTCAGGCCCGCGAAAGCCTTCTGCAGTTTGAATCGGAGCAACTGCGCGCTCGCCTGGCAGAAATCGACGAGCTTCTCCGCAATGCCCGCCAGCTTCTGGATCAGGCTCGCGACCGTCGCGGCGACATCTCCGCAGTAGCCGCCAAGTTGCAATCTGACGCGCAATACATGTCGCAGACTTGCCTGAACGAACTCGGCATCGAGCGTGAAACCCTGATGGCCGATGCCAGCCTTCCCATGGTTAGCGGAGAGCAGCTTGCCGCCGAAGATCAGGCCCATCGCGAAATGCGGGCGAAGCTCGAAGCCATGGGCCCGGTGAACATGATGGCACTCGAGGAGTACAAAGAAACCGCGGAGCGCCATTCGTTCCTCGAAACTCAGCGCGCAGACCTTGTCAGTTCCATCGAGAACACCACCGCCACCATCCGCGAAATCGACGAATTCTCACGCCAAAAGTTTGCCGAGGCCTTTACCCGCATCAATGAAAACTTCCAGATGACCTTTAAGAAGCTTTTCGGCGGAGGAAATGCCTTCATGAGGCTTACCGACGAAGAGAACAGCGCCGAAAGCGGTATCGACGTGGTGGCCTCGCCGCCCGGCAAGCGGCTGCAGAGCGTGCTACTGCTCTCCGGTGGTGAGAAGGCACTGACGGCGCTGGCTCTGTTAGTCGGAATCTTCCAGTACGCGCCCAGCCCGTTCTGTATCCTGGACGAAGTCGATGCTCCGCTTGACGAAGCCAATATCGGTCGCTTCACTGAACTGGTGAAGGAAATGAGCGTGCAGACCCAATTTGTGCTCATTACCCATAGCAAGAAGACGATGAGCATCGCGCCCGTGCTGTATGGTGTCACCATGCAAGAACCGGGGGTTTCCAAGTTGGTGTCCGTGCGCTTTGGAGCGACTGCCTAGTCACAAATCGAACTGCCCACAGACCGGACGCATCTCACCGTCGTCCGCTTGTTGTCCGCAAAACGCAACCCCGGCGGACCTCCAGGGCTTGGAGCGTCAATTGACGAGCGTCAATTGACCCTGTCCGGGCCGACCTCGTCGGTACGCGATCCAGGTATCCCTCGCCTGCGCAATGGTTGGCGGACCGTGATTGGCGGACCGTGGTTGCCAGACCATGATTGGCGGACCAGGCGGTCATGCCTGCGCCTGTTCGCCTCAAACTGAAATCTTTCCAGATATCCACTCTCGTCCTCAGCTTTTCCACAATTGTTTTCTTCGAGAATCAATCCGAACACCCCTCCCTTTGAGTTCCCGGCTGTCAACTTTTTTCTCTTCAAGGAGATAAAAGCACTCTTGCCAACCAGTGAATTTGTTTCGTTGACAAATTTTTCTGAGGGGCTAGAATACGCCACGCTCTCTTGCCTGTAGAATTTCAACATGAACCCCGAACTTCTCGATACCGTCCTTTTGCAAACTGACTTCCCGGACCTTCAACTCCACGCCAGCGGCAAGGTGAGAGACGTTTACCAACTCGATGACGATCGCCTGCTGTTTGTCGCCACCGACCGTATCTCTGCCTTTGACTATGTCCTGGCCACGGGCATCCCGCATAAGGGACGCGTGTTAAGCCAGATTTCCTTGTTCTGGTTCGATTTTCTGTCGGACATCGTGCCCAGCCACGTCATCACGGCCGACGTTGACCGCTATCCCCAGGCGGTCCGCAAGTACGCCGACCAACTGCAGGGACGCTCCATGCTGGTACAGCGCGCGGAGATGTTTCCCGTGGAATGCGTAGTACGGGGCTTCATTTCAGGCTCCGCCTGGAAGGAGTACAAAGCGACGGGGAAGGTCTGCGGCACCCAATTACCTGGCGGTCTACGTGAGTCCGATGCTTTCCCCGAGCCCATTTTCACCCCGGCCACGAAGGCGGTGACCGGCCACGACGAAAACATTCCCTTCGAACAGATGTGTAAGATCGTGGGCAGCGAAACTGCTGAGCAGCTTCGCGACATTACCCTGAACATATACAGGAAAGCCGCGGCCTATGCACGCCAGCGCGGCATCATCATCGCCGACACCAAGTTTGAATTTGGCCGCACCGCCCAGGGGATCACCCTGGCGGATGAAGTGCTCACGCCGGATTCTTCCCGCTTCTGGCCCGCAGACCAGTACAGGCCGGGCCAGCCGCAGGCGTCTTATGACAAGCAGTACGTTCGCGATTATCTCGAAAAAATTCGCTGGAACAAGCAGCCGCCTGCGCCCGCCTTGCCCCTTGAGGTGGCCCGTGGGACCAGCGAAAAATACCTCGAGGCCTATTTCCAGTTGACCGGGTACAGACTGGATGTGTAACCGTTCGGCCGCCCACCGGAGAAATGCATGAGCGGGGCGGATTGGATCATTTTTGCATTGCTGCTGCTGAACGTGGTTTCCGCAGCCATCCAGGGTTTCTTCGCTGAGGCCCTGAGTATGGCGGGATTGATTATAGGATACATCGTGGCCGCCTGGCAGTATCCCCGCCTGGCGGCGTGGTTGTCATCATTTTTCAAGTCGGAGTTGTTGGCTGACATTTTCGGCTTCCTCATCATCTTTTTTGTCATCGTCCTGCTGTTCGGTATCGCCAGCAGGATCGCGCGCTGGGTGATGAAAGAGGCCGGGTTAAGCGGCTTCGACCGGTTCCTGGGCGGAGTGCTGGGATTGCTGAAAGGCGGACTGATGGTGGCCGTCATCCTGATGGGCCTGACGGCATTCACTCCGACCTCAAAGCTCCTGGAGGATTCACAACTGGCGCCTTACTTTCTAGTTGCGGGAAGGGCTGCAATCTGGGTTGCACCGTCAGACTTCCGAGCCCGTTTCTATGAGGGCCTGGACCTGCTGCACCGAGCTCCTCGCGATTTGACCGGCGCTCCCGCTTCACGTTCGAAATAGATGCGGTAAGAACAGAAATTCAAACCGAAAAGAGAGACGCATCGTGAAAGATCAATTGGAAGCACTCGTCTTGCAGATGTACAAGAGCAACATTCTTTATTCCGAAGGCGTACGTGAGTTCAAGAAGCGATTCATACTCACCGTGCTTCAGGAAAACAAGGGCAACCAGTGCCGCGCCGCGCGCGAACTGGGCATGCACCGCAATACTCTCAGCCGTACTATCTCCGAGTTGAAGATAGACGTTCGTCAGCTCCGCGATGGCGTCAAGCGTCCTCCACGCAGTGCGCGCCCTTTGTCCATGGAAAAGAAAGCGGCTCGCTAAATGAGTCGGTTCTGAACCCGGGAACTGGGGAACCCAGAAAACTCCAGGGCAAAACCAAAGGCAGCCCTCTCGCGGCTGCCCGTTTCACTCCCTTTCAGCGTGCCCCTGTCACTGCGCCGCCCGCTTGCGGCGAACCGGAGGCTTCTTCTTGGGCGTAGCGGCAGGCGCCTTCTTGGTGAGGAGCACACCTTTGTCCATGGATATCAGGAACGAATCCTTGGTGTAAGTCTCCGGTGTTCCCTCAAAGTCGATGGTAGTCCCTTCTTTGGGTAGCAATCTGGCGGGAATCGGAGCGGACATGGTCAGCTCCACATCCGCCTTATTCGCGTCGATGTCATCCAGGCTGGCAGCCAGCGTCAGCTTGGTAGGGGAAGAACTGATTACTTTTGCGCCGCCCAACTGCACCGCTTTTCCCTTGATGGCGTTGAAAACCGTGTCAGCATCTTGCTGCTTGCCCACGGTAAGAATTAATTCCCACTCGGCGAAGTCCATCTTGGTTGGATCCTTGGACTTGACCAGATCCGCGGCCTGATCGGCGGGGGTCGGCGCCGGCTTAATCGTGAAATCCGCCGGCATCGTCGGACTCGCCTTCGCCTTGGCCACCAAATCTGTCCAGCCATCGTCTCCGCCGTGATACTTCACGTATTGTCGCTTTATGTAAGGCTCAATCTGCGCAGCCACTTGTGGCGTGGGCGCAATCGCAAGAGCGCGAGCCCCATACCAAATGCCATTGATCGAATCTTGTGGAGTGGCCTGCAGATAAGCCAGAGCGAGAGGGTAGACGATGCTGAAGTCCTGCGGGTTCGCGTCGGCAGCCACCTTAAGGCTTTTCTGCGCTGTCGCGTAATCTTTGTCCTGCAACGCAGCAATACCAACCGCTGCGTTGAAGATTCCTGACATCTGGTCTTTCATCTTCTGAAAGTCCGTGTCGGAAGTACCTTCGGGCTTGTTAAATTTCGGAAGTGCGTCTAAACCCATCTGGCCAAACTTCTTGGCGTCCGCCAGGTTCTGCTGAGGATTCTGTCCCGCCTGCGCCATCGTCCGCTTTAGATAGGCGAGCAACGCCAGTGCGCGCACGTTATTGGGGTCGGCCTGCACCAGCTTGGTGGCGGCGTCCAGCGTTTTGGCCTGATTCCCGGTTTGTTGGTAGGTCCCCATCAAAATTTCGAGCGCCTGGGTCTTCATGACGCTGTTGGGATACTGGGCAAGAAATGCTTCCAGGCCGCTGATCTTCGCAGCCGGATCGTTTTGCTGCACCGCGCCCACGTAGGCGTTGTATTCGGCCGGGTCTTTGATTACCGGCGCTTGCGACGGTGATGCGCCAGGTTGTCCTTGCGCGGGCTGCGCTGGTTGCCCTGGGGGCTGCTGTGCCGGCTGCGCAACCTGACCCGCTGCTACTACAGCAAACCCAAGCACCGCCGTGACCAGAATCTTTTTCATCAGTGTTGCTCCTTAGGATCTCCGGGAATTGACTTTTAGAAGGACTTACGGAATCGTCACAACGACTTCTCCGCCTCGACCGCGATTCGAGCTCTCAAATTCTGCTGGAATGGTCTCGGGCTTCCGCACCGCCCACAAAAATAGGGCACACTTGCTCGGATGCCAGGCAGTGGACCCCTTTTTACGGGTTCGCCGGATTATAAGTACCTCTCCCGCCGAAGGCAAGCCACTTCCCCATCATCCTCCACTTTATTGTTAAGATGCGGATACCACATCCGCCGGATGGCCTGTTTTCGCTGTGCATCGAACGAATTAACCGCTGGAGACCATGGGTGAAGTCAGAACGAGCTTTGGACACGCAAGTCGCAATCATCACCGGCGCAGGCCGCGGTATTGGCGCGGCCATAGCGCGCAAACTCGCCAGCATGGGTGCAACCGCGGTGTTGTGCGGACGCACGCGCGCCGCCCTGGAAAACACGGCGCAGGCCATCGCCCAGAGTCAGGGCAGATCTGAAATCATTGCTTGCGATGTGACTCAGATCAGCTCCGTGGAGGCCGCCGCCAAGCAGGTTGAATCGGCATTGGGCAGAATCGACATTCTGGTCAATAACGCCGGAATTGGCGGATTCGGTGGCCCGCTGCATCAGTTGCCGCCAGACGCCTGGGAGCAGATTCTCAACACCAATCTGCGGGGCGTTTTCTATACCATTCGTGCCTTCGCACCCCTGATGATGAAAGCGCGGTCGGGCCACATCATCAACATCTCGTCGCTGGCCGGGAAGAACGCGCTACCCAACGGAGCCGCCTACGCCGCCTCCAAGTGGGGATTGAACGGCCTGACGTATTCTGTCGCCGAAGAACTGCGCGGACACAACATCCGCGTGAGTGTGATTTGTCCCGGCTCCGTCAATACCGAATTGAGCCCGCACACGGGCAAAGATCCCATGAAGATGCTTCAGCCGGAAGACGTGGCCCACGCGGTGGAGATGCTGGTGACGCAGGCTCCGCAGTCATTCGTGAGTGAGATTCTTTTGCGGCCCACGCAGAAACCGTGACATCTCGCGACCAGGAATCTGTTGCTATTTCTTGAACAGGTTCTCAAATGCCTGACGCGCGTCGTTCGGACGCAGGCTGGCGGGCGTGGAAGTTTCTTTTTCTCTGGTCACGCGAATCTCGTAGAAAGCGCACTCATTCCGAGCGTCCTTTCGTCGAATCCGCTCTGTGATCGGTTGCATGCACTCGAACCGGCTGCCCGGATCGAAATACGCACACTGCTTGCAGGAATGCAGTTCAAATCCGCACTTGAGACACTTATCGCCCGCCGGAGTGGGCAGCACCGTGCCGCATTGGGTGCAGCGCGAGACCGCGCGAGTGCCCGGCAGATTCACGGGTCTGGGACCGAACGTGTTGTCTTTCTTCGGCGGCGGTGCCCCGGATTTTTCTCCTGCTCCACGGCGCGGTTCAGCGTCGCGGTCCTGATAACCATGTTGACGGTATTTGGCTGCCACAAAACCCTCCCAGCAACGTGGCTGGTATTGTCTCCCCGAGACGCCGGCGCAGCAAGTCTTCGACTATCCAGCCTGTTTCTGCTCGGCACTCGGGTACTAGGTACGCGACGCTGCGATTTACAATGAAACCATGATTCACGAAATACTGCCGGTCGGCCCGCTACAGTGCAACTGCTCCATTATCGGAGATGAAGCCACGCGCGAAGCCATGGTGATCGACCCCGGCGACGACATCGACGACGTTCTCGCTATCCTCCGCAAGCATAATCTCGAAGTCAAGCAAATCGTCGTCACTCACGCTCACATCGATCACGTGGGCGGAGCGATGAAGCTGCGCGCCGCCACCGGCGCCCCCATTTTGCTCAACCAGAATGACCTTGCCCTACTCAAAATGCTGGACATGCAAGCTGCCTGGGTCGGCATGGCCGCTCCCGGCCATGTCGAAATCGACCAAAGCGTCGGCAGCGCCGACACGGTCGAAGCGGGCTCGCTCCGCGCCAATGTGCTGCATACCCCAGGACATACCGAAGGCAGCATCTGCCTATACTTCCCGGCGGAGAATAAGCTCATCGCCGGCGACACGTTGTTTGCCGGCTCCATCGGGCGCACCGACCTTCCCGGCGGATCGTTCGAGAAGATCATTCGATCGTTGCATCAGACCGTTCTCGCCCTGCCGGACGATACCGTCGTCGTTCCCGGCCACGGTCCCCTCACCACCATCGGAGAAGAACGTGAGAGCAATCCGTTCCTGGTGAAAAAGTAGAATTGTGGATGGTGCAGCATTTTAGATTCTCATTCAACAATCAACAATTTCAAGCACTCGGCGAATCCCCTCTGCGAATTCATCCTTGGGTCCAATCAGGCTCAGCACGAGATGCCCCTCCCCGGGGAAATCGTAAAAATGTCCCGGGTGCACCAGCACCGATTTGCTGCGCAAGAGTTCGATCGTCAGATCTTCATCCGACCCGGTTACTGGCACCCGAAGTACCGCGTACCATCCCCCCTCCACACCCAAGCGTTGGCAGGCTTTCCGAGCAGCAAGCTGCCGGTCAAGCTCAGTCAGATTGGCCAGCACACGAGCCACAAGCTGCTTCTGAATACTCTTCCGCTGTTGTAGCAAAATCGGCACCGCCCACTGCATCGGCGCATTCATAGACAAATATGTATCGGCAATAACCTCCAGCCGTGCCACCGCATCTTTCCATTGTGCCTTCGGTCCACTCACGACCATCCACGCCACTTTCATCTGTGGCAATGCTGATACTTTGGACAGCCCACTCAGAGTGAACGTCAGCACCTCGCGATTGAGCGCGAGACTCGACCGCGACCTACCGTCGTGAGCGTAATCGAGAAAAACTTCATCCACCACCAACGCTAAATCATGCTCAGCGCAAAATCGATTCAATGGGTCTCGCTCCTTCGGCTTAAGGTATGAGCCGGTGGGATTGTTAGGATGCACCACCACCACCGCACGCGTGAGTGGGCCGACCGCCTTCGGCATTGACGGAAAGTCGATCTGCCAGCCGTGATCGTAAATGAGCGGGTACGGAACCAACTTGACGTCCTGAAGATCAGCCAGAAATTCAAACAGCGGGTAGCTGGGCTTGGGAATCAGAACTTCATCCCCGGGATTGCATAGCAGCCGGAAAACATACGAGTAACCTTCACTGGTGCTCGTGGTCAGGATCAACCGTTCCGGATCGAGCTCGGTCGTGGCGTGCTGCTCGCCATAGTAGCCACTCACCGCCTCGCGCGCCTCGAGCAAACCTTTGGGCTGGGGATCGTAATCCATTGCCCGGGGCGACGATAGCGCGGCCAGAATCGCCGCTTGGTCGTAATCCAATCCCGCGCGGGTTGGATTCGAGATGGTGAGGTCGAGCACTTGCCTTCCCGCCGCGCGCACCTGTTCCAATGCCTTGGTAAAACGATTGCGCGTGAGCTTCCAGTTGGTGCGATCGGAGAACATGAACGGGTGAGCGGCTCCTCAGTCGCAACCGCGCTACGGGAAAAACACCGCCTACGGTTCGAGGTAGAATCCCAACTCCTGCGGTGGGGTCAGTGCCTTGGTGGCGTAGTACTGTCGGCGTACCTGGCGCACCGCCACAATTTTCGCCTGAAATTCGCGCGCCAGGTTGTCGTAGCGCACCAGAACATTGTCGAGCCAGTACGGACGATCTTCCTGCAACCACGCTTTGCGGTACATTTCGCGCACCCGCGTCGTGGAGTCCCGCAAGTCTTCCAGGCGCGCGTTGATCGCGGTGATTTCTTCCAGGTCATTCCCCACTCGGTCTTCGTCGGTTTGATTCTGAAAGGCATCCCAATAGAACTTGTTGATTTCCTGCGTGAATTGAATCTTCATGCCCAGGGTATCAAAGCGCCACGCTGCCACTTCCAAATCCCCGAGCGTGTCCGAGTTCACCCGCGCCTTGGCGCGATTGCGGTAGAGCGCTTCCAGCGCATGTTCGGCTCCGAGGCGGATGTCCCTCGCCGCGGGCGAAAGTCTCTGCATCAGTTTTGATCCCTCCCGCGTAAATGGATCGGCCCAGAACAGGTCGTCCGTATCTTCACGGATGTCAACCTTGGCCAAGGCTTGGTGCGCCTGATCCAGGCTGTTCAGCGCGTCGCGGAAGCTGTTGTCGTCATTCCGATAAAACGTCCAATCATAAGCATCTTTGAAGTTATCGATATTTGCTTCTCCAGCCTGCCATCCTGCTGCCGCGCCAAATGTCAGAGCTGGCCATGCCATCTCGTACAAAGACTCTCCATCATCATTCCACGTGGTGTTGAGCATGCCCTCAGCGCCCAGCTTTTGCCCATCGCGCACGAAGTTTCGAATGTTTACGAAGGCCACATCGAAGTCAGGCCAGATCTGGTTCCAGGTCTGCGTACCGGGCGCCACCATCACCTCTAAACCCGCATCCCGATAAGGCTTGATAATGTTGTCGAAGCTGGGCTTCGCGTCATACTCCCAGGGCACGGCGATCACATCCTTAGGCAAAATGCCCAGCAGCTGCGGATACTTCACCGCAATGTCTCCCCAGAACATGAGCTGCTTGTGGTAGGGCTCGAGGATTCCACTTACCTTCTGCAGATGTTCGAGATAGACACGTCCCACGCCAACTTCCTTAACCCGGTCGACGGTTTGACCTTGCCCCAATTCGAAAGTCTCATCCGCGCCAATGTGAAGGAATGGTCCGGGAAAGAGCGGGACCAGCTCGGCATAGAAACTCTTGATGATGTCGTACGACTGCTCTTTGGTGGGAGTCAGCACATGTCCATGCGGACGCTCAGCCACGTCAGAATAAATCTCATATTTCAGCATATGGTGCAGATGCCCGAATGCCTGCTGCTCAGGAAGAACCGTCACATGAAACTTCTTCGCGTACTCGACCAAAGTCTTGATTTCCTCGGGCGTCAGTGCCGCCTCTTTCGGCGCCATCAGCGGCTGACTGGCAAAATCGAACACGTGCTCCATGTACAGTCCGAACAGATTGATCTTGTACGACGCCAGTGTCCGAATCTGTTTCTTCATGAACTCCATCGTAGGAATCGGACCGCGGCTTACGTCGTCCTGCATTCCACGCCAGGGCATGCTCGGCCAGTCGCGAATGGCCACAGCCGGGCATGCGAGACGGTTCCCCTCCGGACGAAGCAATTGGCGCAATGTCTGCACTCCATAAAACAGTCCTTGTCCCGTATGGGCAGCGACGATGAGGTGAGATTTGTCCGCGTACAGCACGTAGCCCTGGTCGCCAATGGAATCGTCG
>Ga0137415_10004035_pt1 | contig 14542 bp, 8 predicted proteins | sample CZODoug3_1_1_16f_FD_183082 | JGI IMG/M metagenome (GOLD analysis project Ga0137415, IMG submission 183082) | Vadose zone soil fungal communities from Angelo Coast Range Reserve, California, USA - CZODoug3_1_1_16fungal (Hybrid Assembly) | ecosystem: Environmental > Terrestrial > Soil > Vadose... | reverse complement strand
GCAAAGCGAGCGCGAGGAGGAGACCCGCGACTGAGCGGAGCGAGGGAGCGCAGTTGGGGGCTTCGGGTGCCCGCTAAGCGCAAGCGTGCGGGCGGGGAAAGCGAGCGTAGCCGCCGAAGGGAATCCTCTCCGCCGTACCGGAACGGACAAAGAGGCGAGAGCCGAACTATTGTGCGGGCTCTAGGATCTTATGAAGCGTGTTGATAGCGGGCTTGGGCAAAGTCTGAATCAGACCGCGGGGCCAGCGGATCCTTACGCTGTCGATGTTGCTCCGGTCACCGAGCCCGAAGTGCACCGTGCGGCTCGATTGGGCGAGGTAGCCGCCCGCGGGACTCACCTCGCGCACCATCACCTTGTTCCCGACCCAGAGTCGAACTACCGCGCCGATCGCATCGCGGTTGCTCTTGGTTCCCGTCAGTCGGAATTCCACGTAGTTCTGACGGGGAAACCGATTCGCGAAAAAATAAGGGCGATCATTGAAATTGTTGGTCACGATGTCGAGTCGGCCGTCGCCGTCGAAGTCGGCAACCGCGGCGCTCCGCGAGCTTCGTGCAGCCCGCTGACCCCCGATATTTGTTTCTTGGTAGATGCCACCCGTCGGTGGCTCGATGCCAAGTGAGGCGGCCCGGTCGCGGAACGTACCGTCGCCTTTGTTCATCATCAGCTGGTTGGGCCAATAGTAGAACGGATAGCCCATCCCGGAGGTAATGAACACGTCTTCGTTTCCGTCATTATCGTAGTCGCCGGCCGCAATGCCCCAGGGCCAGAACGTCTCGAGGCCGGCGGCGATTGCCGTCTCGGTGAATTTTCCCTGCCCCAGATTGCGATAAAGAGCGTTGCCGAACAGCAGCTCGTCGTAATTCTTGCCTTCCATCGCAAACTCTTGCCGTTGGTGATCGATGAAGCCGGGGGCTGCCTCGTTCACCGTTGGACCTGCGGGGGACAGGAATCTCCGATGCTGTGTCTGAGTCGCCAGTTCGAGAGAAGTGTGGCGTGAATCGAGCCCCGTCCACATGTCCGAGTGCATGTCCACGACGAAGAGATCGAGCCGCCCATCGCCATCGTAGTCGAATACCTTGCTCCCGATCGCTCCGTGTGGAGTCGGACCGAGAGTTTCTGCCGTGACGTCGGCGAAGGTGCCGTCGCCGTTGTTCTTGTACAGTTGGCCCCGGCCGAACATGCTCGGCACGAACAAATCGAGGAATCCATCCTCGTTGTAATCGAAGATGGCCACGTCACCCGCCCACCCGCGGCCTCGGAGGCCGGCCTTGGCGGTGACGTCGGTGAAAGTTCCATCACCATTGTTGTGATACAGAATGTTGTACTCGACTGGACTGGTCATCAGGCTTCCGAGGCTGGCTTTCCCCTCGTAGTTCCCGCCCGCGAAATCGAAGGAGTCAGTGGTCCAGTGAGCGGTGTTGGTGAGATACAGATCCAGGTAGCCGTCGTTGTCGTAGTCAAAGAAGACCGGGGTCTGCGAGTGTCCGACGTGGCTCACGCCCGCTTTCGCGGTAACGTTCTCGAAGGTGCCGTCCCCACGGTTGTGAAAGAGCACGTTGCCTCCGCGGGTGCTGGTCACGAAGAGGTCGGCCCATCCGTCGTTGTCGTAATCGGCGAACGTCGCGCCGACGGAAACCCGGTCGCCCAGGCCGACCCCGGCCTTCGCTGTTACGTCCTCGAAGGTGCCGTCCCCGCGATTGCGGTAGAGGGCGTTCGAGCCGTGCTGGTTGAGGAAGTAGATGTCGTCGCGACCATCGTTGTCGTAGTCTCCGACCGCCAGGCCCGCGCCGTGATCATACAGATTGATGCGGAATCGCTCTCCCTGTTCTCTCGACAAGAAGTTCATCCGAAACGCGATGCCCGCTTGCTGAGCGCGCTCTTGAAACCCCGATCCTCCACGGGATCCAGTGCTCTTGTTCCGGTCGAGGAGTAAATCGCCGGCAATCAAAACGACTACGACGAACGCCACCGCGAGCGCCGGCGCGACCGCGCGCGATCTTGTTTCGTCAGACATATGCGGGATACTCCGGAGAAGAAAACGTCGCGCCCAATCGAAAGCTATTCCCGAGGGGGCCAGCGCGACCAGATGCCTGGTCTCCGGAGTCTATCCTCGACGCCGTCCTTGGGAAGCCTTCGCCGTCGGTCGTCTCGATTTCCTGGAGGCGTTCGTGGCCTTCGATCTCCTCGACCTCTTCAATATTGTCGGTGCCGTCGACTGGCTCGATCCGTTCGATCTCTTCCGGGTCGATGCCGTCGACGCGCTCGATCCGTTCGACCTCTTCGCCGCTTTGGATTTCCTCGATGACTTCAACGCGGTAGATGTCTTCGAACCGGTCGATTCACTACGCCCCTTGGATCCATTCGATCCACCGGCTTCCGAGCGACTCTCCGAATGAGGCTCCCGTGCGTAGCCGTGGCTCGCGAGCCTGTGTCCCGACATCTCGTAGCCGAAAGCCGACATGTCTCCGACTCCAGTCGCATCGATCCAGTTGTTGTAGAACTGAAAGAGCGAGCACACGGTTATCGCGTCGTAGAGCGCCTCATCCGACCAACCAGCCTTGCGCGCCACATCCACGTCTTCCTGCCCAATCGACGTCGAGTCGCGAACCATTTTTCTGATGAAGGCGTAAAGCGTCCGGTCCTTTTCCGAGATCGGCGCGTTGTCGAGATCGTTCATGACACTCTGCACCAGAGCGCGATCCCCGTGAAGCTCCGCCGCGACCGCGGCGTGGGAGCCAATTCAGAAAAGGCACTCGTTGAGCTTCGATGTGAACGCCGCGATGAGCTCGCGCTGCCAGGGCGGTAGCGGCGATGGGCCGCGCATAACGCTGTGCGTGAACAGCGACAGGTGCTGTGTTCGCTCGGGCTTGAACGCGAAAAGATGCAGGATCTGCGGAATCGGGATGCCCGCTCCCCGCATCTGCTTAAACATTGTCGCGTGCGGCTCAGCCGCATCGTGATTCTCCACGACGGACAAATACATTGGCTTCATATGATCTCTTCTCCCATGTAGCGGGATTTTATTCCGATGCATCGTGCCTCGCAACGGACTCAACCGCAACTGCGAGAAGAGCTAAGGTAGGAGGTTGGAGGTACTAGGTGCGAGGCGGGAGGTAACGCGCACCACATTGCGCTTCTACCTCCGACCTCGTCCCTAGCACCTCGCACCCACCACCTAACTCTTCTCGCAGTTGTAGTTAACCCCCCCGCCTAGCCCTTCTCGCACTTGCAGTTTACACCCGGGTTACCACCGCAACGCCTCCTTGAATGACAGTCTGACCGGGATTCTTTCTTGACATTTGCTTCACCAGACAGCATTAATGGCCACCGCGTTTTGATCCGAGTCTGGACGAACCGCCGATTCCGGGCATCCCGGATGCATCGGCGATGTTCGCGCGCCCCGAACGAAACGCAAAAAAAATTGAGCGCGGTTAAAGTCCCATTCACCACCCGTGGAGGACCTCCGTATGGCAGCTGTTCGTCGTCTCACTCTCGCACTAGTGGTCGGCCTTTTAGTGTCGACTCGACTGGGTGCACAAACCCCGGTCCCACCCACAGGAACAATCACAGGAAGAGTCCTTGACGCCGGGACACAGCAACCCGTCGCCGATGTCAGCGTCTTCGTCGAAGGCACCCGACGAGGCGCTGTCACCGCGGCCGACGGTAGCTTCACCATTGGTGGCGTCCCCTCCGGCTCGCAGACAGTGCGAGCCCGTCGCATCGGGTTCGGCGCGCCCCTTCAGGTGGTCGTCGTCCCCAACGGCGGATCGGTCAGCGTACTCTTCGCGCTCGACCGCAAAGCCGCGGTCCTCGAGGAAGTCGTAACCACCGGTTACGGCACCCAGCGGCGACTCGCGATTACCGGATCGGTCTCAACTGTCGACGCTGACCAGGCAAGAGTCGCCGTTCCGACCAACGTCACCCAGCTCTTCGAGGGTCGCGCGAGCGGCGTCCAGGTCACGCAGAACAACGGTGAGCCAGGCGCTGGTGCACACATTCTGATACGCGGCGGTACCTCGATCAGCGCCAGCAACGAACCGCTCTACGTGATCGATGGCGTCGCGGTCTCTGGCGATCAGGTAGAGCCCGGCGGTATCGGCGTCAGCGGTGACCCGCCGCTTCCGCGCAATCCGCTCAACATGCTCAATCCGTCGGACATTCAATCAGTCACGATCCTCAAGGACGCAGCGGCCGCCGCGATTTACGGGGCACGGGCCGCCAACGGCGTTGTTCTGATCGAGACCAAGAGAGGAACGACCGGCGGACCGAGCATCGAGTACAACTTCTCGGGTGGCATTGGAACGGCGCCAAGGCGTCTCGATGTTCTGAATGGCCAGCAGTATCGCGACTTCATCTCGTCCCAGGTCGCCAAAGGCGTTCTACCAGCAGCGGCTTTGGCTGGGGAAGGCGCCGCGAATACGAACTGGGAAAATGAGCTGATGCGGCACGGCCCGACGATCAATCACGATCTTTCCTTCTCGGGCGGCTCCGCCAACACGACGTACCGCGCCTCACTCAATTACTTCGACCAGGAAGGGGTCGTGGTTGCCAACGGGCTTAAGCGCTATCAGGCCCGCATCAACGGGACCCACCAGGCGATCGACGGAAGGCTCCGCCTCGCTCTGAACCTGACCGGGTCGCACGTCGTCAACGACTACCTCGCGTTCAACGAGAACACCGGATTCGAAGGCGGTGTTTTCGTGAACATGGTGAACTTCAATCCGACGCATCCGGTCACGGTCACCGATCCGGCCACGGGGGTCACCACTTATTTCGAGATCGCCCCGGGCGCGCAATCGGTGCGCAATCCAGTCGCAATCGCCAATCAGATTCTCGACAAGGGCATCTCGGACCGGACACTCGGCAACACGTCCGTCGACTACGACATCTTCCCTAGCTTGACGGCACGCGTGAATATCGGAGTAGACCGGACAAATGGTGCGCGAAATAATTACTGGCCCAGAACGAGCCCGATCGGTGCTGCGTTCAACGGACTTGCCAATCGGGCGAGCCAGGACAACACCGCCAAGCAGCTCGGGACCCTTCTCACCTTCCACCCGACCCTTTCGACCTCGCGTGATCTGGAGATCATCGGCGGCTACGAGTTCAGCCAGAACACAGTCAACGGCTTCGGCGTCCAGACCCGCAACTACGTGACCGACGCGTTCACCTTCAACAGTCTCGGTAGCGGAAACACGGTCGAGCCTCCGTACGCATTCAAAACCGACAGCCGCATTGTCTCCTTCTTTTCCAGAGCGAACCTGGGATTGGCTGAGAAGTACTTCCTCACGTACGTGATAAGAAAGGATGGCGCGTCTGAGTTCGGTGCCAACCACAAGTGGGCAGTCTTTCCGGCGATCTCCGGCTCGTGGCGTCTGAGCCAGGAATCGTGGATGCGCACCGGTCCGCTCAGCGAGCTGAGACTGCGCGCTGGTTGGGGAAGACAGGGAAATCCGGCCGTACCGCCGTATTCGTCCCTGATTCTCCTCGGAGCAGACGGTGGCTCGCGCTACGCATTTGGCGACCAGGCCGTCACGGGCGTGACGCCGCAGCGTAACGCCAATCCCGATCTCAAGTGGGAAGAGACCGCTCAAACGAACATTGCGCTCGACTACGGCATCCTGAACAACCGCTTGAATGGAAGCCTCGAGTACTACGTCAAGAACACCCACGACCTGCTACTCACCGTGCAGGTTCCGCAGCCGGCGGTTGTCGGTGACCGTCTCGAGAACATCGGACGAATCCGGAACAAGGGTGTCGAGTTCTCACTTGACGGTCAGGTGCTGCAGCGCAGCGCCCTCAACCTGTCAGCGGGCTTCGTATTCTCGCACGACAACAACGAAGTCGTCGACCTTGGCGGAAGAACCTTCATTCCCGACGCTCTAGCCAGCGGTCAGGGACAATCGAATCAGTTCACCCAGCGCATCATGCCGGGCCAGCCGCTCGGTACGTTCTTTGGGCCGGTTTTCACCGGTGTGAACGCGACTGGCCAGCAGCTGTTCAATAAATACACCGTCACCCGCGACGCGAATGGAAACGAGACCAGTCGCGTGCTGGCCGGCACCACGATATCCCCGGGTGGCGACGACTACGTCATCCTCGGCAACGCCACTCCGAAGTACAGTCTTGGCCTCCACACCAACGGCACCTGGAAGGCGTTCGACTTCAGCGCGCTGATCAACCGGGTCTCGGGCCAAAAGATCTTCAACAACACGGCGCTGGTGTACTCAACCAAGGGTAACGCGCTCCAGGACAAGAATTTCCTGGTGGCTGCCCTCAACGATCCGACGGGCATTAAGGAGCCGGCCATCTATTCGTCGCGCTGGATCGAAGATGGATCGTTCACCCGGCTGGCGAACATCACGGTCGGCTACACGTTCAACATGCCAGGATTTACCGGCATCGCCAGAGGCTCACGCGTCTACCTATCGGGCGACAACCTGCATCTCTGGACACCTTACACAGGCTACGATCCTGAAGTCCATTCCCAGTTGCCCGGGATTGCACCCCGCGGCATCGATTACCTCCACTACCCACGTCCTCGTACCTGGACGGGAGGTCTCCGTGTCGCTTTCTAGGAGCACAATCATGAACAGGAAATTCGGAGCGGCCGCTGCGGCGTTCGCTCTGCTCGTCCTCTTTCCCGCGTGCACGGACCTTGTAGAGGTTCCGCAAAGCGCCATCACTCCGGAGAACTTCTACCGGAACGAAGGCGAAGTCATCAGCGGTCTCGCGTCGGTGTACGCCCAGTTGAGATCTACCGACGACGAGTACTACAACACCTCGGAAGTCAGCACCGACGAGTTGATCGTCCCGACTCGCGGACAGGACTGGTACGACAACGGAAAGTGGCTCGACATCCACCGTCAGACGTTCACTCCGACCAGTCCCGCTGGCCTCGATAACATCAACTCCGCGTGGGTGAACATGTTCCAGGGCGTTGCCCGCGCAAACGTCGTGTTGAATGGCATTGCCAACACTAGCTTTAGCGGCAAGGCGACGGTCACGGCGGAGCTGCGTGTGCTGCGAGCCTGGTATTACTTCCTGCTGATGGATTTGTTCGGTGGCGTTCCGGTTGTCACCGATGTTTCGATCCAGGCTCGCCCGCAGGCTGCGCGTGACTCGGTCTTCCGGTTCATCGAGAGCGAGCTCAAGGCTGCCCGCCCGGACCTTCCGAAAACATGGGCATCCAACATGAACGGCCGCCTCACTCAGGGCGCAGTCGATGCGATACTGGCGAGCCTGTATCTCAACGCGCAGGTATTCACGGGCACTGTGAGCGCGACCGGTCTGGCGCCTGGCGCGGCGCGTTGGCAGGACGCGGTCACTGAGGCAAACCTCGTGATCAACTCGGGGACCTACAGTCTTGCAACGGACGCCTCGGCAGCTTGTACCCCGACGCCGGGGTGCGGATGGCGGTCGAACTTTACCGCGGACAATTTCAAATCACCCGAAATCATCTTTGCCGTCAAGTACCTGAACCAGAGTGGTTTGGGACTGAACTTCCTGATGCGGACCCTGCACTACAATCAGTACGACAGTCCCGCGCCATGGAACGGCTTCTCTACTCTGGCCGACACATACGCTGCGTTTGATCCGGCCGATCAGCGACGACAGATCTTCCTCGCTGGACCACAGATAAACCTCGTTACCGGACAGCCGGCAAAGGATCGCCAGGGCAATCCACTGGTCTTCGACCCGAACATTCCGGATGTCACCGCCGCGACCGAGGGTCAAGGTGTACGTATTGATAAGTGGCCGGTCGACCCTGCGCACGTACAGCAGGACAATGGCAACGACTATGCTTTCTTCCGCCTCGCCGAGATGTATCTGATCAGGGCGGAGGCTCAAAACGAGCTGGGGAACACGGCGGCGGCCATTGTGGACCTCAATCTGGTCCGTAACCGCGTATTCTCACCGGCCAAGCCGACCACTGCAGTGACGCAGGCACAGGTGCGCGCTGCAATCCTGAACGAGCGTCTGTTCGAGTTCACCTGGGAAGGCAAGAGGCGGCAGGATCTGGTCAGGGCGAACCAGTTCACCTCAGGAACCTGGTACGCGAAGACCACCAACCTTCCGTACAAAGTCCTGATGCCGATTCCTCAGACTCAGATCGAAACCAATCCCCAGCTAAAGCAGAACCCGGGATACTAGTTCCAGCAGTCGAACTTTTCTCTTTTCATCATGGCCTGCTCTCTTCGGGGAGCAGGCCATGATGCGCAAAGGTGGTCAACATTTCATGAATTCGGCCTTGAGGCTGAGGCTCTGCTATTTTCTTCCCGCGTTCTATCTCGTTACGGCATGCACCGGCAGCGAACAACAGCAGAAAGTCGCCAGCGGTAGAACCGCTGCCCCACCGGTAGACGGTCGTCTCTTCACGCTGCTTCCCTCCAGCTACACCGGCGTGCGCTTCGAGAATCGCGTCGACTTCACGCCGGAGACCAACGTCTTCACCTACCGCAACTTCTATAATGGCGGAGGGGTCGCGGCCGGCGACTTGAATGGAGATGGACTTCCCGAGGTGATGCTCACCTCGAGCCAGCACGGGAACAAGCTTTATCTGAACAAAGGCCACTTCCAGTTTCAGGACATCACCGATGAAGCGGGTGTCGGCGGCAAGGGACTCTGGGCAACCGGCGTCACCTTCGCGGATGTAAACGGCGACGGCCTGCTGGACATCTACGTCTGCTACGCCGGAAACATCCCCGGCAAGCGCCGCGCGAACGAGCTGTACATCAATCAAGGCCTCGACAAGAACGGCGTGCCGACGTTCAAGGAAGAGGCGGAGCAGTACGGGCTGGCGGACGAGGGACCCTCGACCCAGGCAACGTTCTTCGACTACGACCGCGACGGCTACCTCGACATGTTCCTGGTCAACAACTCCTACCGCCCGGCCAACAGCTTCGGCATCCGCAACATCCGCAACGTTCGGGACAAGCTCGGCGGACAAAAGCTGTTCCACAACGATGGCAACGGACACTTCACCGACGTCAGCGCGAAGGCCGGCATCTACGGCAGCGAGATCGCATTCGGGCTCGGCGTCGTGGTGAGCGACGTCAATCGCGACGGCTGGCCGGACATCTACGTCTCGAACGATTTCTTCGAGCGAGATTACCTGTACATCAACAACCACGACGGAACGTTCGACGAGCGGCTCGACAGGGAGATGCCCTATCTCTCCTACTTCTCGATGGGCCTCGACATCGCCGACATCAACAACGACGGCTGGCCAGACATCTACACCACCGACATGCTGCCGGCGGACGAGTACCGGTTGAGAACGACCTCGTCGTTCGAAGGATGGGAGCCGTACCAGGCGAAGGTCAAAAACGGATTCCACTATCAGCTGATGCGCAACATGCTGCAGCTGAATAACGGCAATGGAACGTTCAGCGACATTGGCCAGATGGCCGGCGTTGCGCGCACCGACTGGAGCTGGAGCGCGCTGCTCACGGACTTCGACCTCGACGGAAACAAGGACATCTACGTCACGAACGGGATCGCCAAGGATGTGACCTCGCAGGATTACGTTGCGTTCCTCGCGAATCAGCAGACGATGCTCGCGGCGACGAAGGGGAAGAAAGTCGACTTCAAAAGCCTCACCGACGCCATGACCTCGACCAGGCTCGAGCACTACGCGTTTCACAACAACGGCGATCTCACCTTCAGCGACGTGACCGCGAGCTGGGGTTTGGACAAGCCGAGTTTTGGAAATGGCGCCGTGTACGCCGATCTGGATGGCGATGGCGCACCCGATTTGATCGTGAACAACACCAACGACGAGGCCTTCGTCTATCGCAACAACGCCCGCTCACTGGACAAGGACAATCACTATCTGCAGGTGAAGCTCGACGGCGAAGGACATAACAGATTCGCGGTCGGTTCGAAGGTGACACTTCGGAATGGGAAGGCGACGTTTTTTCAGGAGCTGTCGCCCGTGCGTGGCTTCCAGTCCAGCGTCGATTACATCCTGACCTTCGGACTCGGCAAGATCGACACGGTACAATCCGTAACGGTGGATTGGCCGGACGGACGCGTGAGCGACGTGAAGAACGTCGCGGCGAACAAACGCATCACCGTGAGGCAATCTGAAGCGGTGAAGGCAGGAAGAGCGGGGCCCGGTGATACAGCTAGACCGGCGAAGCAGCTCGTTACCGACATCACCCAGCGGACAACGCTTCCGTTCGTTCATCATGAGAACGAGTACGTCGATTTCGACCGGGAGCCTTTGATGCCGAAGATGCTCTCGACCGAGGGTCCGCTGATGGCGGTTGCGGACGTCAACGGTGATGGACTCGACGACATATTCATCGGCGGCGCCAAGGACCAGCCCAGCGCAATCCTGCTCCAGCAGCAGGATGGCAGCTTCGTGAAGAGCAACGAGAAGCTCCTGGCCGAAGACAGTGTCTCAGAGGACATCGGCGCAGTCTTCTTCGACGCGAATGGAGACGGGCATCCCGATCTCTACGTCGTCACGGGCGGCACCGAGTTCTCGGAGGCGTCGTCGGCACTGGAGGACCGGCTCTACCTGAATGATGGCAAAGGGAATTTCAGGAAGGCGGTCGGCGCTCTTCCGCCGCTGGCGCTCAGCGGCTCGCGCGTTGCAGCTGCTGATTTCGATGGCGATGGTGCGATCGATCTATTCGTCGGCGGCCGCAGCGTTCCTGGACGCTACGGTATCGATCCGCAGAGCGTGCTGCTCAAGAACGACGGTCGGGGACACTTCACCGACGTGACTGATAAAGCTGCTCCGGGTCTATCGCACATTGGCATGGTGACCGATGCCGTCTGGAAGGACATCGATGGCGACGGACGCCCGGATCTGATAGTAGTGGGTGAGTGGATGCCGATCACGATCTTCCACAACGCCGGTCACGGAAAGCTTGTGAAATTGAATGTGCCGGGCCTCGAGAAGAGCAACGGCTGGTGGAACCGGATTATCGCGGGCGACTTCACCGGTCACGGCAGAGTCGATTTCATAGTGGGCAATCTCGGGCTCAACACCCGTCTCCAGGCGAAGGAGAGCGAGCCGGTTACGATGTACGTGAAGGATTTCGCGCACAGTGGGTTCGTCCAGCAGATCATCTCTTACTACCACGACGGCAAATCGTACCCGCTGGAGCTGCGCGACGAACTGATCCGGTCGCTGCCACTCCTGAAGGACCGTTACGTCAATTACAGGGATTACGCCAGGCAGACGTTCGCTGACGTGTTTCCCAGGAAGGATCTCGAGGACGCGGTGGTCAGGAATGCGTACACGTTCTCGACGTCGCTCGTGAGGAACAACGGCGACGGAACGTTCACGCTGGTCCCGCTCCCGCTCGAAGCCCAGATAGCTCCCATCTACGGAATTGTCGCCACGGATATCGAGGGTAACGGGAAGCAGGACCTGCTGATGGCCGGAAACTTCGACGGCGTGAAGCCTGAGATCGGGAGGATGAGCGCCGGATACGGCGTCTATCTACGCGGCGACGGCAAGGGCCATTTCACGCCTGTACGCGCGCTCGAGAGCGGGTTTTTCGTCCCGGGGCAGACCCGCGACATCCAGCGCGTGCGCACACGCGCTGGAAGCATTTACATCGTATCACGCAATAACGACCGGCCCCTCGTTTTCCGGGCGGACCGCTAGTTTTGGCGCTTGGTCTTGATGAGGATCACGCCGTTGCCGCCGCGCAAGCCGTAAAACGAAAGGCTGGCCGCATCCTTGAGCACCTCGATGGAGGCGATATCGTGCGGATTGATGCCGAGCAGCGCACCACCGGGTCCCGGCGTCACTTCAACGCCGTCGATCACGTACAGCGGCTCCATGTTGGCGCTGATGGAGTTGTTACCGCGAATGCGTATGGCGAGACTGCCATCGGGTGTGCGCGTGATCAAGACCCCCGGTACCCGGGCCGCGAGAGTTTTCTCGATTGGGTCGTCACCGGCGCGATCGAGCTGTTCGCCCGTTACAACAGTGCCGGCGAGAGGAAGGGAAGGAGAGCCGGAGGGCGCGGGCTTCTCGGGTGGTGGCGGGACGTTGCTCGAGGCGCAGCCGGAGGTAAGGCCGACAAAGATGGCGCAGGACAGAATGACGCGCGGCGTTAATGACGCCATATGACAGTGGCGCAAGGCCAAGAGGACTTTGGATAAGATAGCTGCATTAGCCATGCCCGCCATTGTTTTCTTTGTTTACCTGTCACTTGTGCGTTCGCACTGCTAGCGTTGTGGTCGCTGACTCTACAAAAACGGAGATGAGATGAAGATGTATGCACCGAGCTGCTTCCGCGTAATGACGTTCGCCGCACTATTGGTGACGCTTACCGCTTCTTCTGTGGTGGCCCAGGACACCATCAGCGTCGCGTCGCCCGACGGCAGGAACAAGGCGGGGGTCGCCGTCTACGAGGGGAAACTCTACTACATCCTCAGCAGAGACGGCCGATCGCTCCTTCAACCGTCCATGCTCGGCTTCGAGTTCAAGGGAGCGCCAACGCTACGCGATGGTCTTCGAATCACCGGCAGCCAGCGCTCGACCCACGATGAGACCTGGACCCAACCGTGGGGTGAGGTCGCCCGCGTTCGGGACCATCACAACGAGCTGAGAATTTCGGTCGCGGAGACGGCGGCGCCCGCGCGCAAGTTCGACTTCGTGGTCCGAGCCTTCAACGATGGCATCGGCTTCCGCTACGAGTTTCCCGCGCAGCCCGCGCTCAACGATTTCGTGATCAGCGAAGAGCTCACCCAATTCAACATGACCGACGACGCCAAAGCCTGGTGGATTCCGTCGAACAGGCCAAGGCTGGACCGATCGGAAATGCTGTACTCATCGTCGCCCGTCAGCGTGATCGACAGCATTCAGACGCCGCTGACGATGCAGACCCGCGACGGCAAGACGTTCATGGTGATTCACGAAGCGAATCTGGTCGATTACGCTCGCATGAATCTGGCCGGTCCGCGCATGGACAGCCGCCTGCTGCGTGTCGCGCTCGCGCCCTGGCAGAACGGCGACAAGGTGCGCGGCCACGCGCCATTCGTGACGCCATGGCGCACCATTCAGCTCGCCGACCGTGCCGCCGATCTCTCGCCCTCCGTGCTCGGCCTCAATCTCAATCCACCCAACGTTCTGGGTGACGTCAGCTGGGTCAAGCCGATGAAGTACATCGGCATCTGGTGGGGGATGCACATCAACACGATGACGTGGAGCTCGGGCCCCAAGCACGGAGCGACGACGGAGAATACCAAACGCTACATCGATTTTGCGGCGGCGAATGGACTCGGAGGCGTGCTCGTCGAAGGATGGAACGTTGGCTGGGATGGGGACTGGATCAAGAACGCCAACGCATTCTCGTTCACTAAGGCCTACCCTGATTACAACTTGCCTGAGCTCGCCAGCTATGCGCATTCGAAGGGCGTCAAGCTGATCGTGCACAACGAGACGTCGGGCGGAATCGTGAACTACGAGCGGCAGATGGAGGCAGCGTTCGCGATGTATCACTCGCTCGGATTGGATGCGATCAAGTCCGGATACGTCACCGACACCACGCCCGAGGGGAACTCGCATCACTCGCAGTTCATGGTGCGCCACTACCGCAAGGTGCTCGAGACCGCGGCCAAGTACCAGATCATGATGGACGTGCACGAGCCGATTCATGACACCGGCGAGCGCCGCACGTATCCGAACATGATGAGCAGGGAAGGAGCGCGTGGACAGGAGTACAACGCCTGGGGTGGCGAAGGCGGCAATCCGCCCGAGCACGAGACGAATCTCTACTTCACTCGACTGCTCGCCGGCCCAATGGATTTCACGCCGGGAATCTTCGATCTGCTCATCGAGCGAGGCACCGGGCGTCCGCGTCGCATCGAGGAGTCGCACCCGAGAACGACCCTCGCCAAGCAGCTCGCCCTTTACGTCGTGATCTACTCGCCGCTGCAGATGGCGGCGGATCTCCCGGAGAATTACGTCGGCAAGCCCGCGTTCCAGTTCATTCGCGATGTGGCGGTCGATTGGGAGACAAGCAAAACGATCGATGGGAGGATCGGAGACTACGTCATCGTCGCGCGCAAGGCGAAGAACAGCGACGATTGGTTCCTGGGCGCCATCACCGACGAAGAGGGGCGGACCTTCAACGTGCCCCTCAATTTCCTCGCGGCCGGCAGGAAATACACGGCGGAGATCTACGCCGATGGGGCGGGCGCGAACTGGGCGACCAACCCGCTGCCCGTCAGCATCTCGAAACGGACAGTGGACTCGAGCACGAACCTGAGCGTAGTGCTCGCGCCGGGTGGCGGGCAGGCAATCCGATTTACACCAGCGAAGTAGGGGCGACTGGATCGGAAACTACGCTGCTGCCCGCTGCCTGCTAAACGCTGCGCGCTTTCCGCTGTGAATCGTCGAGACGTCACACGTACCCGTCCGGGCACCATCAAGAGCCGCCTGTGCTCGGACGCCGCCGCTGAGGGAGGTCACGACGTCTGCAGCGGGCGGCGCGTAGCGACCGGCGGGCAGCGGGCAGCGGCGTTTTTTCGGTTGTCAGCTAGGCATTCAGCGGTCCTTTGCAGCATC
>Ga0137415_10004034_pt1 | contig 14545 bp, 13 predicted proteins | sample CZODoug3_1_1_16f_FD_183082 | JGI IMG/M metagenome (GOLD analysis project Ga0137415, IMG submission 183082) | Vadose zone soil fungal communities from Angelo Coast Range Reserve, California, USA - CZODoug3_1_1_16fungal (Hybrid Assembly) | ecosystem: Environmental > Terrestrial > Soil > Vadose... | reverse complement strand
TGTTCACCCACACCGAGGTCGGCGAGGCCTACCAGGGGCGTGGGCTGGCCGGCCGGCTGATCCGGGCCGCGCTGGACCGCTCCCGCCGCAAGGGGCTCGAGGTCACCCCGAGGTGCCCCTACGTGGCGGACTTCATCCGCCGCCACCAGGACTACCTCGACCTGGTCGACGACGCCCACCGAGCCCAACTGAGCACCTAACCGGGCACACCCGCCGCACACACACCGCCGCGCACGCACACAAGGGTGGGGACTGGGGACGCCACACACTGTTAGAACTCGTGTGTGGCGTCCACAACCTGTGTGCGCCGCGTCCACAACCTGTGTGCCGGTCAGCTGGCGGCGGCGCCGTCTTCGGCGGCCGGGGCCTTTGTCTTGCGTCGCGCCTTCGGCTTGCTCGCGCTGCCCCCGTCGACCGCGCTGCCCCCGCCCGCGCTGTCGACGACGGCGCAGGTGTCCAGGATGGTGCGGGAGACCAGCTCGGGGTCGTCGATCATCGGCACGTGCCCGCAGTCGGGCAGCGTCACGTGGTTCGCACCGGGCAGCAGCATGGCCGCGCGCAGGGCCTGGCGGGGCGGCAGGATGCGGTCCTTGTCACCCCAGGCGACGGTCACCGGCACGGCGGGCGGCATGCCGTGCCAGCTCAGCCGGCGGCCGGCCCGGAGGGTCGGGGTGAACGCGGGCGCGTTGCGCAGCGCCGCGGTATCGGCCATCGCGGTGATCCGGTCGATCCGGCCGGGGTGCGCGTAGAGCACGGCCATGCTGCTGGCCCGCAGCCGTGCGTTGTTGGCGATCGCGTCGGTGGTGAACCGCGGGCCTCGGGCGCCCAGCCGCATCACCCGCAGCATGGTCAGCGCGCGCCGGCGATCGGCGTCGTTCCAGAACCCGGCCGGGGACAGCAGGGTCGCCGAGCGCACCAGTCCGCGCGACGCCGCCTCGACCGAGAGCAGGCCGCCGAGCGAGTTACCGGCGATGTGCGGGCGCTCCACACCGAGGATCTGGAACACCTCGGCGAGCATCTCCATGCTGGACGGCAGGTCGTAACGGCGCCCGGCCGGCAGCCCGGGGGACAGGCCGAAACCGGGCAGGTCCAGCGCGATCACGTCGTGCCGCTCGGCGAGCTGGTCCAGCACGGGCCGCCAGGCCTGCCAGCGGTGCCCGATGCCGTGCAGCAGCACCAGTGGGGTGCCCGAGCCGCGCCGCTCGAAGTTGACCTTGATCACGCGTTGACCTCCTCAGGTCGTGAGTGGCGAGTGGTCCCCCGAGACCACTCGCCACTCACGAGTTCGTAGTCGCCCGCCCGGAAGCGTAGGTCTGCCGCCAGTCTGGCCACCGACCATGGCCAGTTGGCCACGTTGTGTCCGGCGCCATCCAGGTAGTAGCTGGCGCATCCGCCGGAGTTGTACACCGTCGGCCCGAGCGCGCGTTGCAGATCGTCGTTGAACCGCCGGTGCACGTCCGGGCGTATTCGCAGCGAGGTCCAGTCTCGCCGGGCCATCGTGGTGACCGCGTCCGCCACGTACCTGGCCTGCGCCTCGATCGTGCCGAGTACCGAGGCGTGGCCCGGGGCGATGTTCGGGCCGAGGAACACGAACAGGTTCGGGAAGCCGGCGATCGTGGTGCCGAGGTAGGCCTCCGGGGCGCCGCCGGCCCAGTGCTCGGCGAGGCTGCGCCCGGCGCCGTCGAACACGTACCGCGCGACGGGCGGCTGGGTGATCTCGAACCCGGTGCCGAAGATGATCGTGTCCACCTCGGCGGCCGCCCCGTCGGCGCCCACCACCGCGCCGGAGGTGACTGTCGCGGCCGCCGGGTGCAGGTGCACGTTCGGCCTGGTCAGCGCCGGGTAGTAGGAGTTGGACACCAGGATCCGCTTGCAGCCGAGGGTGAAGTTCGGGCTGAGGGCGGCGCGCAGCTCGGCGTCGCGTACCTGGGCGAGCAGGTGCAGCCGGGCAGCCTGCTGCACCCGGCGCATCAGCGGCTCGTGCCGAAACGCCACCCCGACCGCCTCGTGCACCGCGTAGATGCCGAACCGGACCGCGCGCTCGGTGATCGGGGCGGCCCGGAACGCGTACTGCACCGCGCGCGGGATCGGGAAGTCGACCTTGGGCAGCACCCAGGACGGCGTGCGCTGGAACACGTGCAGCTCGGCGACCCGCCCGGCGATCTCCGGCACGAACTGGATGGCCGACGCCCCCGTGCCGACCACCGCGACCCGGCGGCCGGTCAGGTCGTGGCCGTGGTCCCAGCGGGCGGAGTGGAAGGCCGTGCCGGTGAACGTGTCCAGCCCGGGCAGCGGTGCCACCGCGGGCTCGTGCAGCGGTCCCGGCGCGGCGGCCAGCACGCTCGCCGTGTACTCGCCGTCCGTGGTGGTCACCTGCCACAGCTGCGCGGCGTCGTCCCAGTGTGCCGCCAAGACCCGTACGCCGAACCTGATGTAGTCGTACACGCCGTTGCGCCGGGCGCTGGCCCGGAAGTAGCGCTGGATCTCCGGCTGGCGGCCGTAGAACCGGCTCCAGAACGGGTTCGGGTCGAACGAGTACGAGTACCACGCCGACGGCACGTCGCAGCCGCAGCCGGGATAGGTGTTCTCCCGCCAGGTGCCGCCGACGTCGTCGCCCTGCTCCAGCACCGTGAAGTCGGTGACGCCGGCCGCGCGCAGCGCGATCGCGGTGGCCACCCCGGACGGCCCGGCGCCGATCACCAGCACCCGCACCCGGCGCGTCACGCGGTCGCGCCGATCGCCCCGACCCGCACCCGGCGCGTCATCAGACCGTCCAGCCCTGGGCCCGCCACAGCTTCCGGGACGCCGGCGTGACCAGCCCCAGCTCGTCGTACACCGGGCTGAACCGGTCGATGCACTCCTGCAGCACCGCGCGGCCTTCTCGGTTGGTCCGTGCCGCCCGCATCGCCTCTTTCACGTCCAGCCCGGCGTCCGCGTACATCTGGGGCGTGCGCATGGACCGGGAGACCAGCCCGACGCCGATCGCCACCACCCCGGCCAGCGCCTCCCGCCGCACCCTCGGCAGCCTGGGGATCAGCCGGAACAGCTCGTCCCTCGCGAACCGCATGTGCCGCGCCTCCTCGACCACGTGGATCTTGAAGGTCTGCCGGCAGAGCGGCTGCACCGTCTCGTCGCGCAGCCCGTAGCGCTGCAGCGCGTCGAACATCTCCTCCACGAACAGCACCGCCACGTAGGCCAGCGGCTCGGTGGAGAACGCGCGCAGCAGGTCGGTGGCGAACCGGTCCACCGGGTTGAACGCGTACGGGCCCCGGTCCAGCTTGTCCAGCATCAGCGAGAACATGGTGGAGTGCCGGGTCTCGTCGCCGAGCTCGGTGAGCGCGTAGCGCAGGTGGTTGGACCGGGGGTGGTAGCCCAGCGAGTGCCGGGCCAGCATCTGCATGAACAGGGTCTCCACCCAGATGCCGAACGCCAGGTTGTTGGCCAGCTCGCAGCGGGTCAGCTCGATCCGGTGCGACCGGCTCAGCCGTTCCCACAGGTCGGTGCCGTACAGCGTGGACAGCCGCTCCGGCAGGAAGAACGTGTCCGGCAGCCACGGCTCGTTCCAGGCCACGTCCACCCGGGGGTCGAAGCTGTGCTTGACCGAGGCCTCCAGCAGCTTGGTCGCGGTGGCCTCCCGGTCCGGCACCTGGCGGGTCCGGGTCCTGGCCGGGGTACCGCCGGTGGGCTTGCGGATCGCGCTGGTCATCGTGTCCTCGATTCCCGGAAGTCGGCGCGGCGGGCCGGGCGGGTGGGCGCGCCGGACGCGCCGCCGCCGGACGCGCCGCCGCCGAACAGCTGGCCGTCCAGCAGCCGCCGGGCGAGGCGCTCCAGCCCGGCCAACGCCGGCTCGTCGGCCAGCTTCACCGCGAGCCGCAGCAGCGGGGTGGCGAAGTGGTACGCCCCGTATGCCGCCCACGCCCCGACGGTCACCGGCAGCACCGGTACGTCGTGGCGCACCGCGAACTGGATCCGCCTGGCGACCAGCTCGGGCCCCGGCGCGAACCGGCCGAACACGTCCTGCGCGAGGCCGCCGCGCCGAGCCCCCTCGGCCGGGTTCAGCCCGACGAACGTCGTGGCGGCGTAGATGTTGGTGGCGATGAACCCGGGGCAGATCGCGCTCACTCCGACGTTGTGCGCGGCCATCTCGGGGCGCAGCGCCTCGGACAGCATCAGCACGGCGGACTTGGTGGCCACGTACGCCGGCAGCAGCGGGCTCGGGGTGAACGCCGCCGCGCTGGCCACGTTGACCAGGTGACCGCGCCGGCCCGGTGTCTCCCGGTGCCGCTGGGCGAGCTGGCGGCCGAATACCCGGCAGCCGTGCACCACGCCGAGCAGATTCACGTCGACGATCCGGCGCCAGTCCTCGGCGGTGTGGTCCAGGAACGCCCCGCCGATGCCGATACCGGCGTTGTTCACCACCACGTCCGGCACGCCGTGGTCGTCCCGCACCGCCGCGCCGAACTCTCCCAGGCGTCGGGGTCGGCCACGTCCATCGTGTGTGCCTCGGCCCGGCCGCCGAGCTGGCCGATCCGCAGCGCCGTCTCGGTCGCGGCGGCCGGATCGAGGTCCGCGCAGATCACCATGGCCCCGCTGGCCGACGAGCCGGCCCCGCCGGCCGACGAGCCGGGCCCACCGGGCCGCGAGCCGGGTCTGCCGAACGCCTCGGCGGTGGCCCGCCCGATGCCCGACCCGGCGCCGGTGACCACCACCAGTTCGGGATATCGCTGTGCTACCGACACACTGATCACCTCACTGTGAGCAGAGCAATCCGCGGCGCCATGCCAAACGGAATGTACCATTTGTCAATGGTGAAGTGGAAGCATTAGGGTCACCGTGGCGGAGCACGGCGGCCCGAGCGCGAGGGAGTCGATGGCCGAGTACCGGATCGACGAGCTGGCCCGGTTCGCCGGGACGACCAGCCGCAACGTGCGCGCCTACCAGGAACGCGGGCTGCTGCCGCCGCCGCGCAAGTCCGGCCGCGTCGGCATCTACACCGAGACCCACCTGGCCCGGCTGCGGCTGATCACCTCGCTGCACGACCGCGGCTACACCTCGGCGCAGATCACCGAGCTGATCGCCGGCTGGGAGCAGGGCCGCAACCTCGGCGAGGTGCTCGGCCTCGAAGAGGCGCTGAACAGCCCGTGGACCGACGAGATCCCCACCTACCTGCCCACCGAGCAGATCCGGGCGTTCCTGGCGGCCGACCTGACCGCCGCGCCCGACCTGTTCGACCGGATCGTGCGGCTCGGCCTACTCAAGCCGGAGGGCGACCAGTGCCTGGTGCCCAGCCCCCAGCTGATCTCCACGGTCGCCGAGCTGGTCAGCCGGGGTTTCCCGCTGGCCGACCTGCTGACGCTGCACGAGGCCATCTCGCCGGCCATCGACGACGTCGCCCGCCGGATGGTTGAGGCCGGCTCGGCGTACCTGATCGAGGAGCACGGCGAGGCGTGGCTGCCCAGCGGGATAGAGGTCGGCGAGGTCACCGAGCTGCTGCAGCGGCTGCGCCAGCTGGCCATGTCCTCGGTGCAGGGGCTGCTCGCGCACGCCATGGAGCGCCACGTCGCCGACGTGATGGGCGAGCACCTGGTGCGCGTGATCAAACAGCAGGTGCCGGACGCGGCGCGCGGCGGTCCACCGGAGGCGTCACCGACCCTGTGAGTGGTATTGGTCGCTATGACGACCAATACCACTCACAGGGTTTGCGCAGTATGCGGAGATCACGGTCTCGGAGTCTTCCGGTCAACGGAAGAACGGCTGGCCGGGGCGTCGCGCAAACGGTCAGGATTACTGACATGGAACGCACTCAGGTCGGCATCGTGGGCGCCGGGCCGGCCGGCCTGTTGCTGGCCCACCTGCTGCACACCGAAGGCATCGACGCCGTGGTCCTCGAGGCCCGCTCCCGGCAGTACGTGGAGCAGCGCGTGCGCGCCGGAGTGTGCGAACACACCACCGTGGCGCTGCTGCGCGATCTCGGGCTGGCCGGCCGGCTGGACCGGGAGGGGCTGCCGCACGAGGGCTTCGCGCTGCGCTTCGACGGCGCCGACCACCGCATCGACCTGGCCGCGCTGACCGGTAAGTCGATCACCGTGTACGGCCAGCAGGAGATCGTCAAGGACCTCATCGAGGCGCGGCTGGCCACCGGCCATGGGATCGAGTTCGAGGCCGCCGACGTGGCGCTGCACGACCTGGAGTCCGAGTCGCCCAGGATCACCTGGACCGACAGCAGCGGCGTCGCCCGCGAGCTGCGCTGCGACGTGATCGCCGGCTGCGACGGGTTCCACGGCATCAGCCGCCAGAACATCCCGACCGACCTGCTCACCAGCTACGACCACACGTACCCGTTCGCCTGGCTGGGTGTGCTGGCGCAGACCCCGCCGTCCAGCGAGGAGCTGATCTACGCGCGGCACGAGCGGGGGTTCGCGCTGCACAGCATGCGCTCGCCTGAGATCACTCGGCTGTACCTGCAGGTGGACCCGGGGGAGCGGTTGGACGACTGGTCGGACGCCCGGATCTGGGACGAGCTCGCCACCCGGTTCACGCTGGACGGCGGCTTCACCCTGCGCGAAGGCCCGCTGCTGGAGAAGATCATCACGCCGCTGCGCAGCTACGTCACCGAGACGATGCGCCACGGCCGGCTGTTCCTGGCCGGGGACGCCGCGCACATCGTGCCGGCGACCGGGGCGAAGGGCATGAACCTGGCCGTCGCCGACGTGCGGCGGCTCGCTCCGGCCCTGGTCGCGCTGTTGCGCAAGAACGACTCGGCGGCGGCCGACGGCTACGCCGAGCAGTGCCTGAGCCGCGTGTGGCGGGCCGAGCACTTCTCCTACTTCATGACCACGATGCTGCACCGCGCGCCGGGTGCCGACCCGTTCACCGACCGGCTGCAGCTGTCCCAGCTCCGTTACGTGGCCAGCTCGACCGCCGCCGCCACCAGCCTCGCGGAGAACTACGTAGGCCTCCCCTTCGACTGACCCCCGCACCCCTCAGCCGTGGTCGTCGTGCCGGCCGAGGGTCTCCACCGGGGTCGCGCCGGGGCGGGTCCACTGCGGCACAGGGCGGCTGGTCGGGCCCCAGGTGGCGGTCCCGTCCGCGTCCGAGCGCCAGTACCAGCACGCATGGTTGCCCGCGGGCCAGCCTTCTGGCGTGTCCTCCCACGCCTCGCCCCGGCCGTACGGCGTCATGTCGAGCAGGCCGAAGGACCCGCTGAACCGCTCGTTGCCACGGCCGGTCGTGGAGTAGGTGAGGAACACGCGGTCGCCTTGTGCGCCCGTGACGCGCAGGAAGCAGGTCAGGTAGCCCATCTCGCCGCCGACCGGCTCGGGCACGCCGCGCACCGAGTACCAGGGATCGGTGTAACCCATGAACTCCACGAAGGAGGCCACCTCGTCCCACCGGCCCGTGGTCAGGATGGCGAACGAGACGCCGCGGGCGCGCAGGTAGACGGCATCCCTCAGGTGCCAGGCCGCGTTGGTGCAGCCCTCGCACTGGCCCTGGTGAGGCGCGCCGTCGTGCCACATGTGCTGGTAGACCACGAGCTCGTCGCGGCCCTGGAACAGGTCCAGGAACCGGACCGGGCCGTCAGCTCCGACGACCTCGACCGTCCCGTCGAGCTCCACCATCGGCAGCCGGCGCCGGGCCGCGGCGAGGGCGTCGCCCGCGCGGGTGTGTGCCTTCTCGCGGACCAGGAGCTCGTCGCGCGCGGCCTGCCAGGTGGCGAGGTCGACGACGGGCGGGCGGGCGGGCAGCGCGGTGGTCGGGTCACTCGGTGTGGTCGTCATGGTGTCCTCCGTCGTGTCTCGTGCCGGGCAGCGTCGTACGACGTCCCGCGACACCAGAACAGACTCGGGACACGGCCGGAACTCATCGCGGCGATGCGCTCGGCCGAGCGGCACGGACCACGTCGCGGGCCGAGGGGCCGGCCCGGCAGCCGGGTCCGCGGCAGCAGACGTGCTGACAAAAACCCCGACTCACCCTGACCGAATCCCCGACTCGCGGGGATCGACGCGACGTGCGCGGGGGACGGCGGCCGGCGGCGGATCAGGCGGTGGTGGCTTGGGGTTCCTCGGCGCGGTCGGTGGGGCCGACCTCGTCGGGCAGGTCGCCGCCCGGCCAGGTCTGCCAGGGGTGGCGGCGCAGCGCCCGCATCGCCCGGTACTTGACCGAGCCGTGCGTGTTCATCGCCGTCCACGCCGCCCGGGTGGACACGCTCAGCGGCGGGATCCAGTACATCGGGCCGAGTGGGTCGACCGGCTCCGGCGCGCCCAGCGTGACGGTGGCCGCCACGTGCCCCTCGCCGTCCTCGGCGGTCAGCCTGGCCAGCACCGTGCCGTCCCGCTCCACGATCTGCGTCTCGCCGACCATCACGGTGCGCCAGGCCACCCCCGGCGCCAGTGGCGTGTCAAAGTCGATCGGGCCCACGTGCGACGGCATGGCCACCGGCGCACCCAGCAGCCGCGCCATCTGCCGAGGTAGCTCGCGCGCGTGCTGGCGCTGCAGCGCGTGCTCGCGCGCCGCCCACAGCCCGAACGGGCCGCGCCAGTTCGTCGGGTAGGACGGCCAGCACATGCCGCCGAGCAGCAGTTGGACCTGGCCGCGCAGCCGGCGCGCGGTGCCCATCCGGGCCCACTCCCAGCCGCAGGCGATGCCGACCGGGGACCCGTCCAGCGCGGCCAGCGCGGTCCGCCCCGGGTCATCGCCGCCGGTGTAGTAGTTCTGCTCCCACATGGTCGGGATGTCCTTGTCGTGCAGGTGCGTCCGACCGTCCGGCTCGGCGAGCACGTACGTGCCGTAGACGTCTCGGCCACGGCGGGCCAGGAAGCCGCCGCCGACCACCACGCCCAGCTCGCGGGCCAGCCGCCGGTAGAGCTGCATGGGTGCCCCGTCGACCGGCCGGGCTACGCCGCGCAGCGCCTTGGCGTAGACGTTCGGTGACGACCCTGCCTCGGGCACCGTCACGACCGCCGGCGCGTGCTCCCGCACGGCGTCCCTGATCAGGCCCTCCAGCCGGACCAGGTTCTGCTCCACCTCGCCGAGGCGCAGGGCGGGCTGGATCGCGGCGATCTTCACCGTCCGGGGCTGGGTCGACTCGTTCATCCCGCTGCTACCACCGTGTCCGTCGGCTCCGCGACCGCGCGCGGAGACAGGTTGGTCGTGCTGGTCGGAGGTTCCTCGGCGGCCCGGTCGGTTCGGGCGACCGCGCGGGTCGGCGCCGGCGGGCGGGGATCGGGGTGTTCCGAGCCGGGCACCACGCGAGTGGACCGGAACCGCCGGCCGAGCAGGTCCTGCCGCACGTTCAGGTGGATCCGCAGGTCGGCGACCGCCTCGCGGACCGTGGTCGGCACCGGTTGGCCGCCGGTGCCCCGGCGCACGGCGTCCGCAAGGCCGGTGACCAGCCGCGCCACGGTCAGCACCTGGGGCAGCGTGCGGCCCCGGCCGAACACGTCGCCGATGTCCGGACCCTGGCCCCGCGACCGGCCGGAGCGGCGGACGATCTCGGTCAGCACCGGGGACACCGGCTTGACCTCGGTCTCGATGTTGCCGAAGTGGTACGCGTGCACACACTCCAGGTCGCGCTCGCGCTCCCACCGGCGCAGCGCGAGGTCCAGTGCACCAGGGTCGTCCAGCACGGGGATGGCGTACTCGGCCAGCCGCCGCCCGGACCACAGCGCGTCCCGCTGGCCCTGGCCGATCACCGGGTCCTTGAAGTGGCCGGCATCCCCGGCCAGCGCCCAACCCGGCCCGCTGGACGCGCGGAAGTAGGCCGACGTGTCGCCGGTGGCGCGCAGCTTGGTGAGGTCGGTGCAGCCGTCGATCCGGGCCGCCATGTCGGGGTGCTGGGCGAGCTTGCGCTGCCAGTAGCTCTCATGGTCGGCCATCGCCTCGGTCGCCTCGCTCGCGGCGCCCATGAACAGCATCAGCATCTTCGGGCCCGGCGCGGACGGGAACATGAAGGCCATCGAGTCGCCGTCGCGCCACTGGTAGATGGTCTGGCCCTCGCGGGTGCCGTACATCGGGTCGTCGGCGTAGCGGAACACCAGGCCTCGGCCGTTGCGCGAGGCCCGGTACGGCCGGAACGCGCCGACCGAGGCGGCCACCGAGGAACGCCGGCCGTCCGCGCCGATCACCAGCTTGGCCTCGAGATCGGTCTGGTTGCCGTCGCTGTCGGCGAACCGGACCCCGCTGGCCCGCCCGCCGCGCCACAGCACGTCGACCAGCCGGTGCCGCTCCCGCACGTCCGCGCCGGCCGTCCTGGCCGCGTTGACCAGCTCGACGTCCTGGATGGTGCGCGGCACGCACATGCAGTAGTCGGTCGGGCCGACCTGGCGCCAGCGCTCCAGCAGCTGCGCGTCGCCGTTGGTGGTCAGCTGTAGCCAGGGGGACTTCGTCGGGTTGCTGGCCAGGATCGCGTCGAGCGCGCCCATCCGGCGCAGCTCGTCGACCCCGTCCGGGAACAGCAGGTGGGTGGACATCTGGTCGGACGGGAACCGCGACCGGTCCAGCACCACCACATCGAGCCCGGCCCTGGCCAGGTGGGCCGCCGCGCAGGCCCCGGCCAGCCGAGCTCCGATGATCACGACATCGCAACGCTGCGCCATCTGCCACTCCTCGATGTGATCTGTGGCACCGAGGATGCTCCATCCAGCCCAATAATGCAAGAGAATTCATTTTTGAATCAACCTATAATTTGCACCTGGTCGGCCCCGAGGGCCACACGCGACAATGTGCGGGGCGAGAGGGGGAGGCGTGGCGGAACAGGAGTCGGAGGGCGTGCCGAGACACAGTCCCCGGGTCAGCCGGCGCCGGGCGCGTACCAGGGAGCGCATCCTGGACGTGGCGGAGCAGATCTTCGGGGCCGGCTACCAGGCGGCCAGGATGGAGGAGCTGGCCGAGGCCGCCGACGTCTCGGTCGGCTCGATCTACGTGCACTTCGGCAACAAGGCGGGTCTCTACCTGGCGCTCGCCGAGCGCGCGGCGGACCAGTTCGCCGCCTACCTGGACCAGGCCTGGCAGTCGGACTACACGGCGCTGGAGAAGGTCATGGCCTGCGGCGAGCTGTACCTGCGGTTCCACCTGGAACACCCGAACTCGTTCCGGTTCCTGGCCTTCGACGGCTTCGGTACCGAGCTGGACCAGGTCGACGAGGAGCTGCGGCAGCGGGTCGGGGAGCGGCTGGACGAGATCCTCGGCGTGTTCCAGGCGCACATCGAGACGGCCATCGCGGACGGTGAGGCGGACCCGAGCTTCACCGCCAAGGAGGCGGCCCGGTTCCTGTGGGGGGCGTGGAACGGGGTGGTCTCGTTCAGCCTGCGCAACGACCGGATGGCGCTGACCGACGAGGAGATCGCCGCGTGCCTGCGGCTCGGGCGGCGGATGGTCAACGAGGGGATCACCGCGCCGGGGTTCCGGGACGCGGGCGGCCGGTCCCGGGTCCGGTTGGTCGGGCCCGGCGAGCTGACCGGGGCCGGCCCGGGCTTGGACGGACTGGGCGGCGACGGCGAGCACCGGGCGAGTGATGGGGGTTCGGCGGGCGCGGCCGGTGGCGGCGGCGGTGGCGCGGCGTCGAGCGGGGTCAAGCCGGGGGTCTGACGGTCGCCGTCCTGGGCGACTTGTCGTTGGAAATAGGCATGACATGTCCCACTTGTCGTTGGAAATAGGCACGACAGGTGGGACTTGTCGCGGGAAATAGGCACGACAAGTGGGGCGGCGGACAAGTGGGGCGGCGGATGGCCGCGCGATTGGACCGCGGCCGGTCGGCGGCCGCGCGGTGGACGGCGGGCGCGTGGCGGGTACCCCGCCCCCGGCCACTGGGCACCCTGCGGCCACTGGGCACCCCGCGGCCACTGGGCACCCCGCGGCCACTGGCCACCCCCGGCTACCCCGGGCGCCGGGGGTGGCCGGCGCCGGGGTGGTGGGTCAGTCCTTGCCGATCTGGAGGACGAGCTTGCCGAGGTTCTCGCCGTGGAACAGCTTGAGCAGGGTGGCCGGGAAGTCGCCGACGGAGCCGGTGACCACGTGTTCCTTGGAGTGCAGCTTGCCGGCGCGCAGCCAGCCGGCGATCTCCGCGCCGGCCTCGGCGTACCGGCCGGCGTAGTCGAAGACCACGAAGCCTTCCATCCGGGCCCGGTTGACGAGCAGGCTGAGGTAGTTCTTCGGGCCGTACGCGAGGCCGCTGTTGTACTGGCTGATCGCACCGCAGATGACCACCCGGGCGCCGCGCCGCAGCCGGCCGAGCCCGGCGTCCAGCACCTCGCCGCCGACGTTGTCGAAGTACACGTCGACGCCGTCCGGCGCTACTACGCGCAGCCGCTTGGACAGCCCCTCGGCCTTGTAGTCCACGGCGGCGTCGAAGCCGAGCTCCTCGGTCAGCAGGGCGCACTTCTCCGCGCCGCCGGCGATGCCGATCACCGTGCAGCCCTTGATCTTGGCCAGCTGGCCGACCATGCTGCCCACCGCGCCGGCCGCGCCGGAGATCAGCACGGTCTCGCCGTCCTTGAGTGCCCCGACGTCGAACAGGCCGAAGTACGCGGTCATCCCGGGCATGCCGAGCGCGCTGAGGTAGGTGGTCATGGGCACGGCGGCCGGGTCCACCTTCTGCAGCCCGCGCCCGTCCGAGATGGCGTACTCCTGCACGCCGAACACGCCGGTCACGTGCTCGCCGACCGCGAAGCCCGGGTGCGCCGACGCCACCACCTCGCCGCCGGCCATCGCGCGCATCACCTCGTTCAGCCCGACCGGCGGGATGTAGGAGGGCCGGTCGTCCAGCCAGGCGCGCATCGCCGGGTCCAACGAGATATGGGTCACCCGCACCAGCAGCTCGCCGTCGGCCGGGCTGGGTACCGGCTCCTCGGTGTGCGCCCAGTCGCTGGGGGACGGTTCGCCGGCGGGCCGTGCGGCCAGTCGGACCTGGTGGTTCGTGGTGTCCATCGGACTCCTGTTCCTTGTCGTGGCGCGGGCCCGCCTCGGGCGGGCGACTCCCTCTGTTGGGGCAACCCTGGCACCCGGTGGCGTACCGCGCTGACCGGGCTGGGCTATTGACCCTGGGTAGATCATCGAGAACGCCGTTAGGGTGTGTGGTTCGACGAGCCTGCCCGGACGCCGCGCCACGGCCGGGGTCCTGGCCGGCGACCTGCGCATCCGGGAGGGGTTCGACGACGTGGCCACACAGCGCGAGTCCCGAGGCCGCCCGGAGGGCTGGTTGGTCGCGGCGGTGGCCCTGGTGTTCCTGATGGGCACCGGGGTGCTCGGTTACCTGCTGGTCTCCTCGCCGTACGGGCGCGGTTCGGCCGCCGCGCCGAGCCTGCCGACCGCCGGGGCGCCGCCGACCGGGACGTCGGACGGCACGGCAACCGGCACGGCCGGCGCGGACCCCCGGTTGGCCCAGGTGGCCGACCGGCTGCGCGGCCGCGGCTACCAGGTCAACCAGGTGGGCAGCACGAGCACCACGGACTGCGCGGACAACGCCTACGGCGGGACGCAAGTCTTTCTCGCCCAGCACCGCTGTGTCGGGCTGCGCCGGGCGCTGCTCGAGGTGTACAGCCAGCAGAACGGGTCGGCGCTGCTCGCGGTCTCCTGGGTCGGCATGCCCGACCAGCCCGGCGCGGCCCAGCTGAAGGCACAGCTGGACCGACCCGGCTCTGGCAACCTCATCCCGCTCGCGCGCGGCGACAGCCGCTACCGGTCGATCGTCTTCAACGGCATCTACTACGCGTCCAGCCAGCACGACCTGGCCGTGGTCAGCGCGGAGGCGGCGCCGATGGCCGCCGGCCTGACCTCGGCCCAGCTGCGCAACATCGCCGCCACCGCCGCCAGCTGACGACGGCCGGTCGCGGCAGCGCGGAGGGTTGCGGCAGCGCGGCCGGTTGCGACGGAGCGGCTGGTCACCGGCGGGGGTCGGTGGCCAGCGCGGCGACCGAGGCCGCCGCGGTCAGCGCGGCCAGCGCCACGAAGCCGGCCGGGTAGCCGCCGACCAGGTCGGCGACCAGCGTGCCGCCGGCCGGGGCCAACGCGATGGCCGCCGTGACCGGCGCCGAGAACACGCCGTTGACCCGGCCGAACGCCCGGGTGCCCCAGCGGTCGGCCACCGCGGAAGCCTGCAGCAGGGTGTGCGCGCCGCGCGCCGCGCCGGCGAGTACGGCGAGCGCGATCAGGGCGGGCGCCGGCCCGGGGAGCAGGCCGAGCGCGGCGACCCAGACGGCGGCCAGCGCCGGGATCAGCGCCGTGCGGACCCGGGTGGACGTGCGGCGGGCCAGCGCGCCGTAGCCGACCCGGCCGAGCAGCTGGCCGACGCCGACCAGCCCGAGTGCCCAGGCGGCCAGCTGGGTGCCGTAGCCGCGCCCGGTGAGCAGCGGCACGAGGTTGATCGTGGCCGCGTAGCTGCCGAACCCGGTCAGCGCCATCACCACGACCAGCACCACGAACGGGCGGCTGCGCAGCACCGAGGCACTGTGCGCGAGGTCGTCGGCCTTGGCGCTGGCCCGCGCCGCCGGGTCCCACTCGCGCCGCCGGCCCGGCCACCTCGGGGTCAGCAGGCCGGCGTGCAGCGGAA
>Ga0137415_10004030_pt1 | contig 14552 bp, 14 predicted proteins | sample CZODoug3_1_1_16f_FD_183082 | JGI IMG/M metagenome (GOLD analysis project Ga0137415, IMG submission 183082) | Vadose zone soil fungal communities from Angelo Coast Range Reserve, California, USA - CZODoug3_1_1_16fungal (Hybrid Assembly) | ecosystem: Environmental > Terrestrial > Soil > Vadose... | reverse complement strand
TCGATGTAGAGGATGCCCTTGAGGTGCTCGCTCTCGTGGATGAGGCAGCGGGCGAAGAACCCGGTACCGCTCACCTCAACCGGGGCCCCCGTCTTGTCGACGCCCCGGACGGTGGCCATCGACGGACGGGCCAGCTCGTGATACGGCCCCGGCACCGACAGGCAGCCCTCCTCGCCGTCGTCCTCAGGGCCGGACGTCGAGACGAGCACCGGGTTCACCAGGTGACCGACGTGCTGCACGCCGGACGCGTCGGGGCAGTCGTACACGAACACCGCGAGGTCGACGCCGACCTGCGGGGCGGCCAGTCCGACGCCGGATGCGACCTGCATCGTCGCGAACATGTCGTCGATCAGGGTCGACAGCGAATCGTCGAACGTCGTGACCGGCGCACTGATCTTGTGCAGCACCGGATCACCGACCACCGACACCTTGCGCGGAGTACCTGCCACGAACGGCTAGCCTAGTGGCGCTCGGCCAAGCAGGCCCGCACGGTGTCGCCGGCCTGTGATGGGATGCCGGCATGGTCACCGTCGATGACGTCCGGCGCATTGCCGGAGAGCTGCCCGGTTCCTACGAGGTGGTGGTGCGCGATCGGGTCAAGTTCCGGGTCGGGCGCTACGTCTACCTCGCGTTCTCCCGGGACGAGATGGTGATGGGTTTCGGGTACCTGCGCGAGGAACGCGATGCGCTGGTCGCGTCCGATCCGGAGACGTTCCTGCCGCCGGACCGGGTCGACGAGCGCTATCACTGGGTGCAGGCGCGGATGGCCGCGCTCGACGACGAGCAACTGCGCGAGCTCGTCGTCGACGCGTGGCGCATCGCCGCTCCGAAACGGCTGATCGCGCAGCACCTGGAGCGAAGTGCCTGAGCGCCGGCCACCTCCCGCTACCGACGAGTCGCTCACCGACGAGGACTGGTACGGCGAGGATCTAGGTGGACGCAGCTACGAGCGCGTCGCGCTGCGCGACATCGACATGACCGAGACGACGTCCACCTCGGGCGCCACGTTCATCGACTGCACCTTCCGCGGGGTGCGGTTCAACGTCTCGGTGCACGCCGGCGCGGCGTTCAGCAACTGCTCGTTCTCCAATTGCTCGTTCTTCGACGCGTCGTTCACCGATTGCAAATTCCTGGGCAGCACGTTCGAGCGGTGCACGTTCGACCGATTCACCGTGCGCGGCGGTGACTGGTCGTTCGTCGCGCTGGCCGGCGCCGACCTGCGCACGGCGTCCCTCGAAGGGGTGCGGATGCGCGAGGCCGACCTCACCGGCGCCCGCTGCGACGGCGCGACGATCCGGCACGTCGACCTGTCCGGCGCGTGGTTGGGGCGGGCCACCTTCGCCCGCTGCGACCTGCGCGGTTCGGACGTCACCGCGATCGACCCGTTGTCGACGCCCCTGGACGGGGCGATCATCACCTGGGACCAGGCGGCTGTCCTCGCGGCGGCCATGGGCCTGGACGTCCGCCCCGAATAGATTTCGTGGCCGGCGCAGCGGATCCGCGATTCGCATCGTTTGGTAGGAGTCAGAGTGGTCGAGGTCGACGAGACGACGACCACCGTGGCGGCGAAGGTCGCCGAGGAGGCACGTAAGGCCAATCGTGCGGCGGGCCCGGATTACCGCTGGCGGCCGTCGCGGCGCTGGACCAGCTCGATCGGGTTGTCGTCGGGGTCGGCGACCCAAGCCACGCGCAGGGACTCCAGCCAGTCGTGCGGCGCGGAGACCTCGCGCGCCCCGGCGGCGACCAGTCCGGCGAAGGCCGCATCGGTGTCATCGGTCCACAACACGATCTCCATGCCGCGGCCGGGCTGGGCCAGGTCGAGATCGAGTCCGTGGTCGGCCACCGCCGAGCCCACTGCAGCGATGCCGACCTTGAACCCGTCCAGCACCAGCTCTACATGGATGGGAGCGCCATCCCGCGGCGTCCGGAATGTCTCGTCGAAACCGATGCCCCGATAGAACTCGATGGAGCGGGCGACGTCCGCAGAGTAGATGTTGACCTGTGGCGCGGAGAACATGCGCCCGACCGTATACGAGAGAACGCCAACCCCATCTTGGCGGCTAGCGATAGCCAGGTTTAGCCCAGAACCGAAACCATGGCGGTAGCCGAGCGCGACCTACATGCTGCACCTCATGAGGAAACGCCACCTGTTGACTGCGACCGCGATCGCAATCGGTCTTGTCGCCGCCGCCCCCGTCGTCGCCACGGCCAAGCCGCCCGGACCCGGCTGGGAGCAGATCACCTTCGGATCGGTCACCAATCCGGCCGGCGATGTCTGCTCGTTCACGCTGCGCGGCGAGCCGGTCTCGCAAGACGTGTGGTTCAAAACCATCGCCACCTACCCGGACGGATCACCGAAGTCTCAGGTGTTCGTCGGACCACTGTTCTACCGGTTCACCAACGTCGAGTCGGGGGCTTCGTCGGTAGAAGATCTGTCCGGTGACGCGGTCATCAACACTGGGCCGGACGGCACCCAGACCTGGTACGTGATCGGCCCGTTCAGCGTGGGATTCCACGCCGGTAATCCCTACCGCGCACCGGGCGAGCTCGTGCTCGACGGCGCTACGAAACTGATCCTGCATCCAGGACGCGTAGCCGAAGTGGCCGCACATCACGGCCCGACCACCGACGTCTGCGCCAAACTCAGCGGCGGGTCAGGATGAGGTGCTCGGTTTGATGAGGACGTACAGGATGGCTACGTACTCGTTGGGATAGCCGTCGCCCGGGCCGTTCTGGTCGTCCTCGCCGGCGGCGGCGATCTTGGCCAGCACGTTCATGCCGCCGGTGACGACGGCGAACGGGGTGTAGTTCGGGCGCAGCGTCGTGTCCTTGGTGACGAAGAAGATCTGGCTGCCGTTGGTGTTCGGACCGGCGTTGGCCATGGCCACGGTTCCCGCCGGGTAGGTGGCGCCGGCCAGGTTCTCGTCGTTGAAGGAGTACCCGGGTCCGCCACTACCGGTTCCGGTCGGATCGCCGCACTGCAGTACGAAGATCCGCTGGGTTACGAGCCGATGGCAGTGGGTCAGGTTGTAGTACAACCGCTCGGCGAGGAACCGGAACGAGTACGTCGTGCACGGCGCCTTGTCGGTCAGCGCCCGGAACGTGATCGCGCCCTGCGTCGTGACGAGTGTCGCGGTGTAGGGCCGGGCCGCCTGGCCGGCGTCGAATGTGGGGATGCCCTTGAACCGGTCGGCGGGCACCGCTGCGGTGTAGCCGCACGGGTCGGCGGCGGTGGCGGCGCGCGCCGGCGCGGCGGCGGGTCTTTGGACGTCCAGCGTCTTGGGGGACGGGCTGGCGCTGGCCGAGATCAGGCCGGTGACGGCGAGGGTGGCTGCGGCGACCGCAGCAATGAGGGGGTGAGTACGCATTCGCTAGGTCTAGCGCGGTTCGTGGCGTCCTGGCTACACCTGAAATAGCCCTTTTGGTCTCACGGTGTGCGGTCGGCGGCCAGAGCGGCGGCATCGCGCGCCAGCCGCGGCCAGCCGAATCGCTTGCACCAGCCGGCGAAGTCCTCGGTCGGGCCGGTCCACTGCCAGTCGTCGACGGCGCCGACGGGGGCGTCCGTGCGCACCGTGGCCAACAGCTTGAACAGGTCGGCATCGGCGTGCTGGGCAACGAGCGTTGCCGCCAACTTGGCCGCGCCGCGCACTGTGACGTCCCAGTCCTCGGCTTCGGTCGGGATGTCTTCCAGGTGCCCGTACCGGGCGAGCAGCGTCGCCGCGGACTTCGCGCCGAACCCCGGCAGGCCCGGGAAGCCGTCGGCACTGTCGCCGACGAGGGCCAGCCAGTCGGGGATCGACTCGGCCGGCACACCGAACTTCGCGACCACTCCCTCGGCATCGATCAGCTTGTCCTGACGGCGGTCCAGCTGAATGACCTTGCCGCCGACGCATTGCCCGAGATCCTTGTCGGGCGTGCAGATGATCACCTGTTCGACCCGTGGATCGTCCGCGCCGACCACGGCGGCGCTGGCCAGGCCATCGTCCGCCTCGACGTCCACCATCGGCCAGACCGTGACGCCCAGTGCCCGCAGTGCGTCCTCCAGCCAGTCGAACTGCGCCAGCAGCAACGGGTCCATCCCGGCGCTCGACTTGTACGTCGGCCACAGGTCGTTGCGGAACGACTCGATGACGTGGTCGGTCGCGACCCCGAGGTGGGTCGCGCCGTCCTGCAGCATCGTGAACACGGACTGGACGACGCCCCGGGTCGCGCCGATCTCGATGCCGTCGCCGTCCAGATGTCCGGGCCGCGGCGCGTAGTACTGCCGGAAGATCTCGTACGTCCCGTCGACCAGATGAACGATCACGCCCCGAGCCTGTCACAGCCCACGTGGTCTGGAACTACGGAGGCGACGCTGCGGGTTGATGCGTCGGATTCGACTCAGTTCACCGCAGGTGGAGGGCGTCCAACACCAGCGCGGCGACGCTCCGGGTGAACGAGCACAGTGCCGTTCGGGTCGGACGGGCCGGCGTGAAGCCCCTGGCAGTGAAGCCCAGCGTCTCGAAGAGCGTATTGCCCGCGTCAGAGATCTTGGCTTGCCGGGATTCCACGGTGCACATGTTGGGAACCCCTTGATCCGGCACGTCGTAGAGCACATGCCCGCCGGTCGTCACGTGCTCCTGGCCGCCGGAGCTGCCCAATAACACCTCGATCACGATGATCAGATCTGGCTGCGACGCCTGGCAGAACGTCTCGAATGCGAACGGCCACAGGCGCAGGCCGGCGCCACCTGCAAGCCGGTCCAGCGCGCCGACCGGGATCGACGCGCACATGTTGGCCGTGACCCGCGAGGTCGGCGGCACGGCGAAATGGACGACGTTGCCACTCTTGATCTCCGCGACGACTCCGCGGACCACTGCGTCGAGGTCGGCACACTTGACCTCGGCAACCTGTGCCTTGACGACGACGTTCGCCGCGAACACGTCGCGGTAGCAGGTGTCGTTGGCCGTGTAAGTCACTACGGCCAGGCCGTCCACCGTGCTCGACCGCGTGGACTGATTCTTCTCGCTCTCCCGTGCTTCGTATGGACGCAGCGCCATGAGCTCCACGCTGGTCCCGTTACGGGTGAACTGGCACGCGGTCGGGTACACCGCAAGCCGGTAGTTCCCGTTCCCTGCAGCCTGCGCGTAGTCCAGGTTCTGGCACAGGTCAGCGGTGCGTGGATCGCCGATTTCGGTCTGGTAGGTGCCGCCGGTCGGTGTCGGGCCACTTGGTTGCGGCCCGAGCGCGGAATGACCTGCGACCGTGGAGGTGCAACCAGCGAGCGCCAGCAACGCCGCGATTGCGCACATTGTCCTACGCACGGCGAGATCATAAACCCGCCCGATCCAGTAGCGATCCACGCAACGTTTCCACGCCGATGTGAGGACCGACGGGCGTCACTCGTTTGCATTTCCCTTTGCAAATCGGCTGTCTACGATGTGTCCGCATCGGTACCTCGAACACGAAGGCCCGAGAATCCGGGCCTGTAGCTGGGTCGCGGTGGCGGGATTCGAACCCACGGCCTCTTCGTCCCGAAGATCACGGCACCCGTCTCAGCCGACGCGCCACACCTCTGAAAGCCTTGTGTCGCTGGCCTTGTTACTGGCGGACGTCCGCTAGGGCGCAGCTGTTGCGCCTCGTCTCACGGCGTCTCGTTAAGCAGCCCTGTTAGCAACCAGCACCGTGGGGTTTCGGCCGGCCGGGAGGTCGGACTCACTGTGCTTGTGCGATCGCGAAACGTGGGAACAGCTTCAGGGCGTTGTCAGTGCGGATAGCGCGACGGGTGGTGTCGTCTAGAGGGTAGGTCTGCAGGTTGGCTGCGAAGTGAGTAGCTAGGGTGGGATCGGCGTACGGGAAGTCGCTGCCATAGGTGATGTGATCCGGGTCCGCGAGGGCGAGCAGGCTGGGCAATGCGAGCGGGCTTGCCGTCAGCGCGGTGTCGAGATAGAACTTGCGCAGCTGGGCCGGACCGTTGACCGGATCGAGTGCGTACGGAAGCGCGGTGAATCGTTCGGCCGCGTAGGGCAGAAAACCGCCGCCGTGGGAGAGCAGGATCCTCAGCTGCGGGTAGCGGTCGAGTACGCCGTTGCGGGCCATTAGCAGTGCAGCGCGCGTCGTGTCGAGCAGGAAGTCGACCACGAAGTCGGGCAGCCCAGGCACCCGCGGCCCGGCCAAGGGACCGGGATGGACGAAGATCACTGCGGCTCGCTTGTTCAGCTCGGCCATGAGTGGTTCGAAGGCGGGGTCGCCGAGGTACTGCCCGCGAACACTGGCGATCAGGACTACCCCGTCTGCGCCGAGGTGATCGAAGGCGTATTCGGCCTCGGCGATCGCGCCGTCAACATCGGGCAAGGTCAGTGTCGCGAGAAACCCGAAGCGATCTGGGCGGTCCTTTACCAGCTCGGCGACCGTCTCGTTGACGGCTCGAGCCATCCTTCGGGCCTCGGCGTCATCGCCGAGATGTACGCCGGGCGCGGACACCGAGACGACTGCTGCCGCGGTCTCGCTGTCGTCGAGAAACGAGATCGCCCGCTCCGGGCTCCAGGTAGGCAGCGCAGGCCCGCTGGTGAACAGCTGATGGGAATGCAACCAGTCCGTCCACACCGGCGGGAGCACGTGATGGTGGGTATCGATGGTGCCGGCGACGGTCATCTGGCCCTTCCAGCTCGGTAGGTAAAGACGCGGTCGCAGGATATGGGCAATCGTGTTGTGCTTCTACGGAGCCGCTCTGATCATTGCAGTCTCCGTATCCAGCCTGGTCCGACGACGTCGAGGTCGTTCCTAGGTTCGCTAGCTACACACTTCTGGAGGGCACCTATCGTGCGTATCGCAAACATTGCCGGCCGGTTGGCCATCGTGCTCGGTGACGTGGCTGTCGACGTCGAGAAGGCCAGCAACGGCGAGTTCAGCCCCGACCCGCAGGCGGTCTACGAGCGCTGGGAGGAGTTCGTGGACTGGGCCGGGCAGGCCGATCTGCCACCGGGCGCCCCGTTCAGCGTGGACGAGCTCGAAGCGCCGGCTCCGTCCCCGCGCCAGGTGCTGGCCATCGGCCTGAACTATGCCGCCCACGCGAACGAGTCCGGGTTCAGCGTGCCCGACGGTGAGCCGCCCGTGTTCACGAAGTTCGCGTCGTGCATCACCGGTGCTCGCGGCGAGATCGTGCTGCCCCCGGGCGGTCACACGGACTGGGAGGTCGAGCTGGTTGCCATCATCGGCCGCTATGCCTACCGCATCGACGTGGCCGATGCGCTGTCCTACGTGGCCGGATACGCGGTCGGGCAGGACGTCTCGGAGCGGACCCTGCAGATGGCCGCCACGCCGCCGCAGTTCAGCCTCGGCAAGTCGCTACCCGGCTTCGGGCCGATCGGCCCCTGGCTGGTGACCCTCGACGAGTTCGCCGACCCGAACGATCTCGAGCTCGGCTGCGCCATCGACGGCGAGCAGGTACAGCTGGGCCGAACCCGCGACCTGATCTTCTCCGTGCCGGCCTTGGTCGCCAAGCTGTCGCAGACCCTGCCGTTGCTACCCGGCGACGTCATCTTCACCGGCACCCCGTCCGGCGTGGGCCTCGGGATGAATCCGCCCCGCTGGCTGCAGCCCGGGCAGGAGCTGGTCAGCCACATCGAGGGCATCGGGGAGCTGCGGCACCGCTTCGTGGACGGGGAGGTGGGGTGACGTGGCGCTACACCGGTTGGCCTCGGTCACGATGGGCGTGCCCGACGTCGATGAGACGGCCGACTACTACGCCGAGTTCGGGCTGATGCGCGAGGCTGACGGCTGGTTCGCCACCCGCGACGGCGGGCGCCAACTCCGGATCGTCTACGCGCCCACCCGTCGACTCATCGAGCTGACCGTGGACGTCGACGACCAGGACGACCTGGCCCGCGCGGCCGACCGTCTGGGCCGGCTCGGGGTCGCCGTCGAGCAGGTCACGGGCGGCATCGGGGCCCGCGAGCCGGCCACCGGGATCCGGGCCACGCTGCGGATCGGCCCGCGCCTGGTCCAGCCGGAGGTGCCAGCCACTGCGTACAACGGTCCCGGCCGGCTCGAGCGTGAAAGCGGCCGGGCACCGGGCATTCTCCGCGTTGAACGCGTCGCCCCCCGCAAGCTGGGTCACGCCGTGGTCGGCACGACCGACCTGGCCACCACTACCGCGTTCTTCACCGACGGCCTCGGCTTCAAGCTCAGCGACAAGATCAAGGACGCCGGAGCGTTCCTGCGCTGCTCGGTCGATCACCACAACCTGCTCGTGCTCGCCGCGCCGGTGACCTACCTGCATCACACGTCCTGGCAGGTCGACGACATCGACGACGTCGGCCGCGGCGCGTCGGCGATGCTCGAGGACCATCCCGAGCGCCACGTCTGGGGCCTCGGGCGCCACCACGCGGGGTCCAACTTCTTCTGGTATCTCAAGGATCCGGCCGGCAACTTCAGCGAGTACTACTCCGACATGGATTGCATCCTCGACGACGCGCTGTGGACGCCGGAGGTCCTCGAAGGCGCCAAGGGATTGTTCAACTGGGGCCCGCCCCCACCACCGTCGTTCCTCGCCCCCGACGACCTGGGGGCGCTCATGACCGAAAGCCACGCGCCGCGCTGAACAGCGCCGAGGAGGCAATCGTGAACGACACGTTCGACGTGGCCATCGTCGGATACGGCCCGGTCGGCCAGCTGCTCGCCGCGCTGCTCGGCGCGCGCGGCTACCGCGTCGTCGCGGTGGAGCGCTACGCCGACATCTACCCGATGCCGCGCGCCGTGCACTTCGACGACGAGGTCGCCCGAATCCTGCAATCCGTCGGCATCCGCGCCGATAGCAACCCGATCATCGAGCCGTACGACAACTGGTACGAGTGGAAGAACGCGGCGCGAGAGACTCTGCTGAAGGTCGACTGGCGCGGGGTCGGGCCGTCGTGGTGGCACACGTCGAACTTCTTCGCGCAGCCCGATCTGGAGCGGGAACTGGACGCTCGGGCCCGCGCGCAGGCCACGGTGACGGTGCGCCGCGGCCTGACCGCGGTCGACGTCGAGCAGGACGACGACGGCGTGACCCTGACTGTGCAGCGCACCGACGCCGAATCGCCTGACACCACGACGATCCGAGCGCGCTACCTCATCGGCTGCGACGGCGCCAACAGCACCGTGCGCCGGCTGCTCGGCATCGACCTCACCGACATCGGCTTCTTCTACGACTGGCTGATCCTGGACATGATCCCGCACGAGCCGATGGTCTTCGACCCGCCGGCCTGGCAACTGTGCGATCCCAAGCGTCCGACCACGATCGTGCCGGGCGGCCCTGGCCGACGCCGATGGGAGTTCATGGCACTGCCGGGCGAAGACGTCAACGACCTCAATCGGGCCGAGACCGCCTGGGCGCTGCTCGAGCCCTGGAGCGTCACCCCCGAGAACGCGACCATGGAACGGCACACCGTCTACCGGTTCCAGGCCCACTGGGCGCAGCGTTGGCGGGCCGGGCGGGTGCTCATTGCCGGCGACGCCGCCCACCTGATGCCGCCCTTCGCCGGCCAGGGCATGTGTGCCGGGCTGCGTGACGTCTACAACCTGGTCTGGAAGCTCGACCTCGTCCTTCGCGGAGTGGCTACCGATCACCTTCTCGACAGCTACGGCACCGAACGCACACCGCACGTGCGGCACTTCATCGACGTCTCGATCGGTCTCGGCAAGGTGATCTGCGTCCCCGACGAGCACGAGGCCGCCCAGCGCGACACGCAACTCCGGGCAGCGATCGCCGATCCCGCGCTGGCGCCGCCGCCCCCACCTCCGCCGCGCCTGGGCACCGGCATCCTGATGCCCGACGATGCGCACGCTGGCCGGCTCGCCATCCAGGCCCGGGTCAGCCACGCGGGCCACGAGGGCCTGTTCGACGACGTCATCGGCCGCGGATGGTTCGTGCTGACAACGCAGCCGATTGCTCTCACCCCGGCGGCGCGACGGATCCTCGATCGGCTCAACGCGCGGGTGCTGCGCGTCGGCCAGATCCGGGCCGTAGATGTCGACGTGATCGATCTCGACGGCCGTTACGGCCGATGGTTCGCCGAGATCGGCGCCGACACGGTAATCGTGCGACCCGACTTCTACATCTACAGCGCCGGGGCAAGTGCTGACCTGGACGTCGCGCTCCGGGCGCTCGACTCGCAGCTCGACGGGGCGAGCCCCGACCCAACCCACAAGTCGGCGGAGCAAGATCAGGCAGCACCGATCGCGAGCTGATCACTACCACCGACGGAGTTGACACCTTGCCAATGCACGCCGCCGTTCTGCACGCCTTCGGGCAACCGACGCCGGGAACCATCGCCGAACCTGAACCCACACCTGATGCGGTCGTCGTCGAGGTCCTCGCCGCCGGCCTGAACCACGTTGATCTGCTCAAAGCGTCGGGCACGTTCTACACGGGACCACCTGCTCTGCCGTCGGTGGTCGGTAGCGACGGCGTCGGACGCGACCCGGCCGGACGCGTCGTCTACTTCGACCAGTCCATCGCACCGTTCGGCTCGTTCGCCGAACGGACGCTGGTCCCCGCCGCGTCCACGATCGAGGTAGACACCGATGTCGACCCAGTCATCCTCGCCGCACTCGGCAACGCCGGACTCGCCGCGCACACCGCACTGCAGTGGCGCGCGCAGCTCCAACCCGGGGAGACCGTCGTCGTCCTCGGGGCTACCGGTGTAGTCGGGCGACTGGTCATCCAGGTTGCCCGGCTACTCGGCGCGCAACGCGTCGTCGCAGCGGGGCGCGACCCGGAGGGTCTCGTCCGGGCCACCGAACTCGGCGCCGACGACGTGGTGCGCCTCGATGATGCCGACGGCCTCGCCGACGCGCTGGCCGGTGGCGACGTCATCGTCGACCTGCTCTGGGGCCCAGCGGCTACCGCCGCGCTCACCCACGCCGCGCACCGCGTCCGCCTCATTCAGATGGGGCAACTCGCTGCGGTGCACACGCCGCTTGCTGCTCCGCTCGTGCGCAGCCACGCTGTAGACATCCGCGGACACGCCGTCTTCCAGGTGCCCTACGACATCCGAGCCTCCGCATACCGGTGGATCGCCCAGAACGCAGCCGAAGGCCAGCTCGTCATCGACACCGAACAGATCGGCATCCACGACATCGAAGCCGCATGGCGCCGCCAGGCGGCCGGTACTCACGGCGTCAAGCAGGTCGTCGTTCCCGACTAACCGTCGAAGGCCGGCCCCAGCAAAGCTCAGCGCCGCCAGCGAGCTGACGGCGGCGTACGTGACGCCGAAGGCGGCCGTTCGTGGACAGGCCCGTGGACACAGAGTCCACAGTGGAGTGGCGCCTCTGGAAGTCCTAAAACTGGGGCCTCGCCGAATGGCGCCTGCCTGCCTAGGTGCAGCCGTTGCGTCGTGTCTCAGTGCGTCTCATTAGCAGCTCTGTTAGCAGCCTGCCCGCATTGACGCTCGAACAGGCGTTCGAGTAGCATCAGCGAATGGCGCAGGTACTGATCAAGAACAACCGCGGGGCTAGGTGCCGGCCTAGGCCCGAGGACGATAGCCAGCATTCACATCCTGCTGCGCTCAGCGTTCAACGATGCCGCGAGCAAGGCGTGGATGGTCATTCCTGAGAGCCCTGTCTCACACGCCACCCTGCCCCGCGTACCCGCGCCAGGCGGACGACCTGGAAGCCTGATGAGCTGACGGCGTTTCTGCGGGAGGCGCGCGCTGAACGGCTCTACGCAATGTGGATGGTGCTCGCGACGACGGGGTGCGGCGGTCGGAAGTGGCCGGGGCGCTGATCACTGATCTGGACCTCGACGCACATGAAATCGCTGAGGCCGAGCGAGTTGCTGGCCTTTTCTTGACTGCCGACCTGGACTTCGACGGCTCGGAAACTGCTAGGCCCGATGATCAAAGTGGCAACAAATGACAGCAGAGGACCTTAAACTCGGGGTGGCGTGCCCGACTCGCCACTTACTCGGGCATGATGCCCGGCAGGAACTCGGTGGGGAGGCGAACGTGAGCTACGCACCGCCGTTGGCTGCCACGCTGACCGGCGCGTCCGTCCGTCAGCTTGCTTACTGGCGACGAAACACACCTACGCACGGAGTGTTGTTCGCGCCCGAGCATGAAACGAGGCCGCGTGTCTTCTACTCGTACCAGGACATCGTTGCGTTGCGGATGTTCGTGCAACTTCGGGGACATCTCTCGCTACAGAAGGTCCGCAAGGTCGCGTCATACCTCCTGAAGCACTATCCCGATACCCATCTGGCGAGCCACAGCGTCAGGGCGGTGCCTGGTGGGCGTACGGCGGTGTGGGTCTCGCCCGATGGTGAGTACGTGGATGTGGTCGAGCGGCCCGGCCAAGGCGGCCTGAAGCTCGTGATGGACGACATATTCCGATCGTTTACGACAGGTACCGGGCAGCGGGTGCCGGACCTTGCCGAGCCTGCGCAAGGGGTAACGATCGATCCTGCGGTGCGTGGAGGCTTCCCGGTCATCGAGGGCACGCGAATTCCGTTCACGGTTGTCGCTGGTCTCTACGCGGATGGGATGACCTCGGGCGAGATCGCCGAGTTGTATCCAGCTGTCACCGAGGCTGATGTCGTCGGTGCGGCGCAACTGGCGGAACTCGTCGCGGAGAACGCTCACGTCAAGGCAGCCGCATGACATTGGTGGAGCGGCATGAGGCTGCTACTCGATGAGGATGTGCCGCAACCCCTGCTTTTTCTGCTGAAGCATCTCCTTCGAGGCCATGCTGTGGAGCACGTCAGTTCGCTTGGCTGGAAGGGGAAGAAGGACGCCCCGCTTTTCCGTGATGCCAAAGGCCGCTTCGATGCGATCTTGACGAACAACATTAGGCAGTTCAACGATCCTGCTGAGTGCAGAGCGATACAACGATCTGGTCTGCACCACATCTCGTACGAGCTGGCCGACGGGCTGGACGGGCTGGCGATGGCATCGGCCGCGATATGCGCCGGCATCCGATCGGTCATCGCGGCTCTTGAAGGCGAGTCTGGTCAGCGGATCGTGCGTATACACGGCATTGCTAGCAGTCGACGTCGCTTCGACTTGACGAACCCCGCAACCGATCCTCCGAGCGGCTACTGGCCTTAGCGGTCGCTCCATCTCTGTTGGGCTGCCTGTCTGCTGACGCCGACCTGCGGCCGCCCAGCCGCAGCTACGACGATGGCATACAGCGATAGCCGCCTTCATATTCGGCTACGTTGCACCGATGTTCGTCGCTGGGAGTCTGTGCGCATCCGTGATTTAACTGCGGCGCTTGTACCCCAGTTAGTACCTCAGGTGCCCGATCAGGGCGAGGACATGTCCGCCCATCCCATCGCACCACCACACAGGCCACCCCTCCGGCGAGTCTGGTGATGGTTCCGCCACAGCGATCCGGTTCTGATGTTTGGCGCACCGTGGCCAAATGACGCGCTCGACCTCGCCAAGCGTGTCTTGTACCGACCCGGCCACGGTCCGAAGAACCGAGCGGACCTCGGTTCCCATGTGGTTCACGGTGATGCTTGACCCGCCCCAGAAGCGGCCATCTGGTAGAGCCGCGACGATCGACGGATCGGTATCCGTTCCGCCAGCGCGGACGAGCTGCATCTTGTACTGACCCAAGCGAGAAGCGTCGAGATCGGCCTGAACGATCGACACCGACTCTCGGGCGGCCAGGCTGATCTCGATCACGGGCGCAGGGTAGCGCTCCCTATCACTGTCAGCTTGGGAAAGCGACACAACCGGGCCTTGTGCCGAGGTTCTCTGAGCCGCAGGCGCCCGGTCGTTACGGTGGTAACAGCACGGACAGCACGACGCCCTGCGTCGTGGGGCGTCGATTGGCGACGCACTGATCTAGCCGAGATCCGGTCGCATGATCTGCTCCTTCGACTCTGCGGGGTGGCGAATTGGACGCAGGACAGACCCCCACCCGCGTGGCGGTAGAGGGCGAGCTCTTCGAGGTTATGGCGAATCCCGAGCGCCCGGGTCAATACGATTTCGCTTGGCTGTCCGGACCCAACAAGGGCTATGGGTTCAGCACAGCGCGGTCCGACGGCGGCGCTATGAGCGAGCGTGAGATGGAAGCGTCGATTCGAAACTTTCTGGCGCAGGTTGATCCCGAGACGGGCCACATCGAGTAGCCCGGACGAGCATCCGATCATGCCGAACCGCACAGCAGGACGCGAGCAAGTTGACCCATGCGCGCGCAGTTCCCGCATGCCCTTCGTAACTGCCGCGTTGCTCGACTGGCCGGTCGGGTCAAGGGTGGCGCTAGCGCCATCGCGTGCGACGCCGAAGGCGGTCTTGACGCGGCCGGGATGCCGTGGACGATCGCGCGGCGGAGCGCGGGCCGGTAGGCCGCGCCTTGATCCAATGAGAGGCGGCCTCGGCAGCCCGGGTGCACCGCGTGCGGGGCCGGTTCCGCGCCCTCTGTTAGCAGTTCTATTAGCAAATCGGCCGTTCGAGCTGAGCGGCGACCGCCAAGCGAGGTACGAAGGCCCGAGAATCCGGCCCTGTAGCTGGGTCGGGGTGGCGGGATTCGAACCCACGGCCTCTTCGTCCCGAACGAAGCGCGCTACCAAGCTGCGCCACACCCCG
>Ga0137415_10004029_pt1 | contig 14553 bp, 11 predicted proteins | sample CZODoug3_1_1_16f_FD_183082 | JGI IMG/M metagenome (GOLD analysis project Ga0137415, IMG submission 183082) | Vadose zone soil fungal communities from Angelo Coast Range Reserve, California, USA - CZODoug3_1_1_16fungal (Hybrid Assembly) | ecosystem: Environmental > Terrestrial > Soil > Vadose... | reverse complement strand
CTGCTTGATGACACTCTCGAGGTTTTCCGAGCAGTCGGGGCACAGGGTCCTCAACGGTGGGGGATCTTCATTGATGACTTTAAACATCAGCGCCGCTTCTGATTCGGCCGCGAAAGGCTTCTGATAGGCGATGAGTTCATAGAGCGTCGCACCTAGCGCCCAGATATCGGAGCGCGCGTCGGCGCGCTCGCCCTTATACATCTGAGGCGCCATATAGGCACGCGAGCCAACCACTAAGTTTGCCTGGGTCATGGAAAAATCGACGACGCGCGCGATGCCGAAATCGACGATCTTGGCTACTCCTTCAGCGGTCACCATGATATTCGCGGGCTTGATGTCGCGGTGGATTACACCGTGTTCGTGGGCGTAAGCCAGTCCCTCACTGGCGCGGATGAGATATCCAAGTTTCACCGCGAGTGGAAGCGGGGCTTTCCGCGCGATCAGCCCCTCCAGGGTTTCGCCATCGATGTACTCCATGGCGATGAACGGAGTGCCGTTTTCTTCTCCGAGCTCATAGATGGTGACGATATTGGGGTGCTGGAGGGTGCCCGCCGACCGGGCTTCCTGATAAAAGCGTTTCAGTAGGGTGTCGTTGCCGGCCAAATTATTGGTAATCGTCTTGAGGGCGACGAGCCGGTTGATGAACGGGTCGCGGGCCTTATAAACTACACCCATCCCTCCTCGACCCAATTCAGACAGAATTTCGTACTTGCCGAGGCGCTGCACGGCTGGGATCCTCGTTAGGACCGCATCCTACCAGAAGTTGGTTTGGAAGTCTTTGCGGCAGCGCACAGATGACTGCGGAATCTGTAGCCCGGGGCGCGTCGGCAAGTGTATCATCAAGGCAACGTCGATTTACGATATTCAACACTTGACATGACTTCAATTACATGAGATTTTGGTGCACTGCCGATGCTGAAGGTAGTGTCCCCCGATTTTCCCCAAGGATTTCCAACGACGAGGTGTGCGCAATGGCTAAGGAAAGTGTACACAAAAAGCTAGAGCGAGTTCGTCCCCCCAGAGTTCACGTCACTTATGACGTTGAGGTTGGGAACGCTATCGAGGCCAAAGAGATTCCTTTTGTAATGGGAGTACTGGCCGATTTGAGCGGCCAACCCACCGAGCCGCTGCCCCGGCTGAAGGAGCGTCGATTTGTCGAAGTTTCACTGGACAATTTTGACGGCGTCCTCGAGAGCATGAGACCTCACACGGCCTTCGCAGTTGAAAATAAGCTAAGCGACGATGCCAAAGCGGGCCAACTCAAAGTAGATCTGAATTTCAAGTCCATGGACGATTTTGAGCCGGAACAGGTAGCGCGTCAGGTTAGGCCGCTCAGAGAATTGTTGGATTTGAGGACGAAATTGTCCGACCTCCGCGGAGCTCTTCAAACGAATGAGAAGCTCGACACTGTGCTGATGGAAGCCATTGGGAATACGGAGAAAATGGGCAAGATTAAGGACGAGCTGAAAAAGGAAAAAGATAAGGGAGGAACTGATGAGCCAGCCTAAGAGCTCCGTTCCGCAATCAGCACAGCCTGCCCAGTCGAGCGAAGTCAGTCTCCTTGACCAGATAGTCCAAGAAGGACGGTTTGGCCGCGAGCCTGAATCCCGCGAGCGCGGCAGGGACATGGTCAAGGAATTCGTTTCCCAATTTCTAGAGGGGGAAATGACGCTTTCGCGCGATGCCCAAGCCATGATTGGGGCGCGCATCGCGCAAATCGATCATTTAGTTTCCATTCAGCTCAACGAAATCCTGCATCATCCGGATTTTCAAAAGCTCGAGGCCTCCTGGCGCGGCCTGAGATATTTGGTGGAGCAGAGCGAGACCAGTTCCATGCTGAAGATCAAGGTTCTCAACGCCAGCAAGAAAGATCTTCTTCGCGACATGCAGCGCGCTCCTGAATTTGATCGAAGCGGCCTTTTTCAAAAGATCTATGAGGACGGATTTGGCATATTCGGTGGCGAACCGTTTGGCAGCTTGATAGGCGATTTCGAGATCAGTAAGCACCCGGAAGACATCGAATTTCTCGAAAAGATTTCTCAAGTAGCGGCCGCGGCTCATGCCCCATTTCTGACGGCTGCTTCGCCGCAACTCCTGAGCATGGATAGCTTTACGCAACTCGGCGATCCGCGGGATGTCGGAGCAATCTTTGAGAACACGACCTATGGAAAGTGGAAATCCTTTCGCGAGAGTGAGGACTCCCGTTATGTCGCACTAGCGATCCCTCACATTCTCATGCGACTTCCTTACGGCAAGGACACGAAACCCGTGGATGGGTTCAATTACGAGGAAGCGGTGGATGGTTCTGATCATTCAAAGTATTTGTGGGGAAACGCCGCCTACGCGCTCGGGGCAAAGGTCACGAACGCCTTTACCAAGTACGGATGGTGTGCCTCGATTCGTGGTGTCGAATCCGGAGGGTTAGTGGAAGGCTTGCCTGCTCACAATTTTCAAACGGACATGGGAGATGTGGCGCTGAAATGCCCGACAGAAATTGCAATCACAGATCGCCGCGAAAAGGAACTTGCAGATCACGGGTTGGTTCCTCTGGTTCATCGCAAAGGGACGGACAATGCCGCATTTTTCAGCGTTCAGTCCGCGAACAAACCGAAGAAGTACGATAAACCCGAGGCGAATGCCAACGCACGCCTTTCCGCCCAGATCCCATACATCATGGCGGTTTGCCGGTTCGCGCACTATTTGAAGGTAATCATGCGTGACAAGGTGGGGGGATTTATGTCGCGTCTCGATTGTGAGAAATTCCTCAACCAGTGGATTGCGCAATACGTCGTACTTGACGACAATGCTGGACCGACAGTCAAAGCGGAACATCCCCTCCGCGAGGCCCATATTGAGGTTTCTGAAGTGGCTGGGAAGCCTGGTGTGTATAAGGCGATCGCCTTTCTTAGACCACATTTTCAATTGGATGAATTGACCGTATCCCTGCGATTGGTCGCTGAATTGCCCCCGTCCATCCGGAAATAGGTTTCCCGACGGCGATACTTATTGGTAATACAGATTTCGTTCCCGTTCAAAAACTCAAAAAGGAGACGCTAATGTCCAGTGATATTTTCCTCAAGATAGACGGCATCAAAGGTGAGAGCAAGGACGACAAGCACAAGGATGAGATCGAACTGCTCGCTTGGAGCTGGGCCGAAGCCCAGACCGGCAGCGCAGCGCGGGGAGGCGGGATGGGCTCGGGAAAGGTGGAAATGCACGATATCACCTTCACCAAGCACGTCGACAAAGCTACCCCCAAGCTCATCAGCGCATGCGCCAAGGGCGACCATATTCCTAAGGCAGAAATGGCCATGCGCAAGGCCGGCGGAGAGCAAAAGGAATATCTGAAAATCGAACTGGATGACGTGATGGTGTCGAGCTATGCGACATCCGGCTCGGGAGGTGGTGAAACGCCGACGGAGAATGTCTCGCTCAATTTCGGCAAGATTACTGTGGAGTACTTTGAGCAGGACAATAAGGGCACGATGACTTCAGTCGGGAAGGCGGGCTGGGACGTCAAGGCGAATAAAGCGGTCGCGTAAGATTCTCAGAATGTATCAGATGACGTGCAGACCGAATCAACGGGTTTGCGCTTGATTGAAATTGCTACTCGGCTGGGGAGGGTACTCGTCCCACCCTTTCCCGGTGATGTTTTTGTCATGCTCTAGCCGTGTTACATAGCATTTTCGAAAGTTCGTTTCGATTGTGCCACCATGACTCCACTAGACTTGCTCAAAGCAGGAAAGCTGGATGAAGCCATCGGTGCTTTGAGCGATGAGTTGCGCCGCGACCCCGCTGACGTGAGAGAACGCACGTTTCTATTTGAATTGCTTTGTTTCTCTGGGGATTATGACAGGGCGGAAAAACATCTGGATGTGCTGAGCCAGGCTGGTCCAAAGTCAGAGATGGGGGTTGTGCTTTACCGCGGACTGCTCAACGCAACAAGGACTCGCCAGGACGTCTACCCGAAAGGGAAACTACAGAATACATCGCCAGACAGTTCTGCGGCCTCGTCTAGCGGTAAGTATAACGGATTGCCGTTTGAGGGGATCGTTGATTCCGATCCGCGGATTGGAGTGAACTTGGAGGTTTTTGCCGCGGGCGCCTATCTCAAAATTCCATTTTCGTTTCTTTCCTCTATTGAAGTTGGCCCACCTCGTCGATTGCGCGATACTCTTTGGATACCCGCGGTGATCCACGCTACTCCCGCTTTTCGGGACAGAGAACTGGGAGAATGCTTCTTGCCGGCGCTCACACCCTTTGCCGCGAAGCACCCGAACGATAATGTTCGGCTGGGGAGAGAAACCGTGTGGGAAGAGGGCGAGGATGGAGAGATGCGCCCCATCGGGCAGAAGCTCTTGCTTATTAACGGCGAGGAAATACCTATCCTTGAAATGCGGGAATTGGAGTTTGCCCCAGTCCCCTCAGTGCACTAGGTGAACTCATGATACTTCCCGAAAACATCCTCAGCCGAATCCCGGGCGAAAACCCGAGTGGGCAGAATTTGAGGTGGGAGCCTATTTACGAAAGGGTGAAAGAAGCTCGCCGGGAAGAAGAAGATCTTCCCCAAGGGGAGTGGTCTTACAAAGTGAAAACTGCCGATCCTGCGCTGGTGATTCGTTTGACGAGCGAGGCGCTTACCACCAAAAGCAAGGACCTGCAGTTGGCAGCATGGCTCACCGAGGCACTCGTACTTCAATACGGTGTTTCTGGGCTTAAGACCGGACTTGACCTACTCCGCGGAATGATCGAGAGTTTTTGGGATACCCTCTATCCCGAACCCGAAGATGGCGACATGGAGCTCCGTGCAGCTCCACTCAATTGGATCGGTTCTTCCTTGGCTGGCCAAGTAAGAAAAATTCCAATAACGCGGAGCCATTACGACTGGTTCAAGTATGTGGAGTCACGAGCGGTCGGATACGAAGCGGTCTGCAAAGACAATGAGGCCCGCATGAAGGCCCGCGAGAATGCGATCGCGGACAAGAAATTGACTCCGGAAGCGTTTGACCAGGATGTAGATTTGACGCCGCGCGAGTTCTACGCGAATCTCGCGAACGACCTCAATCAAGCGCTACCCGCTTTGCAGGCTTTCGGTGAATTGTGCGATGAAAAGCTCAACGGAGAAGGCCTGAGCTTTGGAAAGTTACGCGGTGCACTCGAGGATTTGCAATCGTTCGTCGGAACATTCCTCAAAAGTAAAGGAGAATTAGAGCCGGAGGTTTCACAAACCGCGGTGAATCTGCCCCCGGTGGCGACTCTCGAACCGCCCGTTCTCGAGCAGAGGCAAAAAATTTCCGATGAGCCTGCCGACCGTGACGACGCTATACGCAGGATTATAGCCGCGGCGAATTGTTTGCGTCGCCTTGACCCCGCCAGCCCGGAGCCTTATCTGATCCTTCGTGGGCTCCGGTTGGGAGAATTGATGGGACAGCGATCCTCAATGGCAGACGCCAATTTTGAGCCTCCGGCGAGCGAGACCCGCCAAAGATTGAAGCGTCTTGCGAAAGATGGAGAATGGGGTGAGTTGCTCGAAGCTTCCGAAACCGCCTTGGGCTCGTCGTGCGGCACGACGTGGTTCGACCTTCAGCGCTATTCCACCAAAGCGTGCCACGAGTTGGGGAGCGAGTACGATCCGGTGGTCAGAGCGATTCGATCAAGTGTGATCGCCCTTGTGACGTACTTCCCTGACCTCCCGAGATCAACTTTCCTAGACGATACTTCCGTGGCAAGTTCTGAAACTCATACATGGTTGGAGGAGAACTTTAACTCTTTTTACCCTAAGGATGAGAAAGCCACTGCGACTTTTTCTCCGCAGGCTTTGCCCACTAACGGTCGCGAGGAGCAGCCTCCAGACGTCCAGGAGTTGGCTATGCGCGCGGTTCGTTCCGGCCGAATCCAGGAGGCTATGGAAATCCTGACGCGGGAGATGTCTCAAGAACGATCGGGTCGGAAGCGATTTGAAAGAAAAGTCCAGCTTGCTGAGGTCTGTCTTACGGCTGGTCAGGGATCAATCGCGTACCCAATCTTGAAAGACCTGGCTCAGGAAATTGAGTGCCGCAAGTTGGCGGATTGGGAATCCCCAGAGGTTCTCACAAATCCGCTCACCCTTCTCTTCCGGTGTATGAGCAAGATGGGAGGCGATGTCACAGAGAAGCAAGAAATTTATGAACGCATTTGCCGTTTGGACCCGATCCAGGCTCTGGCTTGTTTAAAGTAAGAGGGAAGGCGTACGCCTAATGGACAAAGATTCTGGAACGCACCACCCAGGTCCACTTCTGACAAGGGTGAAATTCAACGTTGTGCCAGATCGTGCCTCGATCTACGTAGACGATACTTGCGTCGGGCGCGTAAACGACTACGGAGGCGACGGCTACCGGGTCAACCCAGGAGAGCATCGGATTAAGATCGAGTTGCATGGGTACGAGACCTTTGAAGAGTCCATCGCGCTTATCCCGGGACAGATGTTCGAACTCAAAATCCGCCTCGCGAAATTATCGGACAAGTCAAAAATCGCGACATTGTCCGTGCTTGATCGTCTGATCGATCAGGAGCCAAAGCGGCGTTCGGAATCCATGCTGACCCCCGCGAAATCCGTGCGTGCCGTAAAAGAAGCGCTACGCCGCGATCTTGAATTCCTGATGAATACGCGGTGTGTGGGTGACGACCCGCCGGAATCCCTTAAAGAACTGAGACGGTCCGTATATGTATACGGTTTGTCGGATATCACATCTATGAACTTGTTTGCCACTGCCGACCAACGCTTGCTCTTAAGGGAAATAGAGGCGTGCATCGCGCTTTTCGAGCCCCGCCTGGCCCGGACAAAAGTGAGCGTGGCAGCCACCGCCGACACACCCCATCTTGTTCACTTTGTGATTGAGGGGCTGTTGAGGGTTGACCCAGAACCAATCCCCGTACGATTTGACAGCCTCCTGGAACTAAATAACGGCACGTACCAGGTTCGAGGTGACGCCGGTGCGTGATGATCTCCTTACGTACTATGAGAGGGAATTGGCATATATCCGCCACCTGGGCGCGGAGTTCGCTGAAAAATACCCGAAGATTGCCTCCAGGCTCTTATTGGAACCCACTCGCTGCGACGATCCACACGTAGAACGCATTATCGAGAGTTTTGCGTTTTTGGCTGCGCGCATTCATCTCAAGCTCGACGATGAATTCCCTGAAATCACCGAGGCGTTGTTGTCTATTTTATACCCGCACTATCTTCGCCCAATTCCATCGGTTTCGATCGTGGAGTTCCATCTTGATCCGGAACAAGGGAAATTGTCGACGGGACTCAAGATTCGCAGAGAATCCATGTTGTATTCGCGCCCGGTAAATGGCCTCCCTTGTAAATTCAATACATGCTACGACACTACGCTTTGGCCTCTGCATGTCGCAGAAGCCCAGTGGTTAACGCCCGACCGACTCAAGCCGACTGTGAAGGCGGTTGACGCGGTCGCCGCGCTCCGAGTGCGGCTCGATTGTATGCCGGACGCCGGATTCGACAAACTGGATATCAATTCGTTGCGCTTCTATTTGAATGGGGAGAGCAACCTTTCGTACTCCTTGTATGAACTCCTTCTGAACAATTGCTCCCAGGTGATTCTTCGGGATCTCTCGCCGAATTCGAAAGTCACCCCCGTTTTCCTGCCAGCCGATTGCGTGCGCCCCGTAGGGTTCTCAAAAGAGGAAGCGCTACTTCCCTATCCTCATCGTTCGTTTTTCGCCTATCGGTTGCTGCAGGAATACTTTTTTTTCCCGGAGAAGTACCTTTTTCTGGACGTACATGGACTCGACCAGCTTTCCCGAGCGGGTTTCAAGGAAAAGGTTGAGCTCATCTTTCTAATTTCCCGGTTCGAGGGTGACGAACGCCAGCAGATGCTGGAGTTGGGCGTATCGCCCAATGTGTTACGCCTCGGGTGTACACCGATCATCAATTTGTTTCCCATGGTGGCAGAGCCCATCTTGCTTGACCAGAAATCATATGAATACCCGGTTATCCCGGATATTCGCAGGCGTCGCGCCTTCGAAATTTTTTCAGTTGACGAGGTGATCAGCCCGGATCCTCACTCAGATCAAGTGACGCACTACGAACCGTTTTACCGTTTTCGCCACACATCTTCTCGCAATGACAGCCGCCCAAAGGCATTTTGGTACACAAATCGAAGGCCCTCCATCCGCCGGGATGACGAAGGTTCCGAGATGTTCCTTTCACTGGTGGATTTATCCGGACGTCCTGCACACCCGGAACTGGACACAATCACGGTGAAATGTCTGTGCTCGAATGGCGACCTTCCCTCTCGCCTTCCGTTTGGAAGCGCGACCGGTGATTTTGAATTGGACGCCGCTTCTTCAATTAAGCGGATTGTGGCCCTGCGAAAGCCCACTCCGACGGTGCGTCCGCCCGCGGGAAAAGGGATGCAGTGGCGACTCATTTCCCATCTTTCTTTGAACTACCTTTCGCTGGTGAGTGAGGGGAGGGAAGCGCTGCAAGAGATATTGCGCCTCTACAACTTTTCGGATTCCGTTCACGTGGAAAAACAGATCGGTGGGATCGCGCGCCTCGCCAGCAAACGCGAATTCGCGCGTGTGATTTCAGAGCATGGGATCAGCTTCGTCCGTGGAACGAGAGTTGATCTTGAATTGGACGAGGAACAATTCGTCGGGGGCGGAGCCTATTTGTTCTCCGCGGTTCTCGAACAATTTCTGGGGCAGTATGCTTCGTTAAATAGCTTCACTCAGCTAGCCGTGATAACGCAGCAGAGAAACGAGGTTTTGAAGCAATGGCCACCAAGGGCCGGACAGGCGATCCTGCTGTAGAGAATCTCGAAATCGTGTCACGACTGCGTCAAGAGCCGTGTGCGTTTGAGTTCTTTCAAGCAATGCGCCTGCTGGAAAGATCCTTGCCGGATCGCCAGCCAGTTGGAGGGTTCGTACATCCTTCTTTGGAAGTCGTACGGTTGGCCACTCATCCTTCCCTCACTTTTCCGGCCAGCGAGATCCAATCACTGCGATGGGATGCCGATCAGACCCCACTGATGGATGTCAATTTCATGGGGATAACTGGGATCCAAGGGCCGCTTCCGCAATGGTACACCGCGATGCTCTTGGAACGATTGCGCGCAGGCGACGCGAGTCTCCGCGATTTCTTAGACCTGTTTAATCATCGAAGTCTATCCTTGTTTTACAGAGCATGGCAAAAATATCGGTTTGGGGTCGCCTACGAGCGGGGTGATCGCGACAACTTCTTCCTGAACCTTTTGGCCCTGATAGGCCTTGGAACTCCGGGATTGATCGGACACCAGGGGATACTGGACGAAGCGCTAATCTTTTACTCCGGGCTTTTAGCTCAGCACCAACGATCTTCGGGCGCGCTGGAACAGCTCCTGAGTGACTATTTCGAAGTTCCTGCCGAAGTCGACCAGTTTGTTGGGGCCTGGTATCGTTTGTCACCTGATACCCAATGCTGCATGGACGATGATGAATGCGAATCTCAGGAGTTGGGGAAAGGCGCCGTCCTGGGCGACGAGACCTGGGATCGGCAGTCGCGCGTCCGAATAAAGCTTGGCCCCCTTTCCCTCGCGCAATACCTCGAATTTCTTCCTACGGGTTCGGCTTTCAAGCTATTGCAGGCTATGACTCGATTCTATTCCAATGACGAATTTGATTACGAAATACAACTGATATTGAATCACGAAGAGGTGCCGAGATGTGATCTCGGTCCCGAAGACGATCATGCGCCTCAGCTCGGCTGGGTGTCCTGGGTCAAGTCGGAACAAATGACAAGAAATCCGGCAGACACGATCCTTCCCCTCTAAAGGAGAGGCGATACGCGGATGAACGTGAACTTAAAAGGCTTGATCGGAAAACTGAATGATCCCACTCGCAATGCGCTCGAGGCCGCCGCTGGATTCTGTCTTGCCAGGACGCACTATGACATCGAGATCGAACACTATCTGTTGAAATTACTCGACTCGCCGGATGGAGACGTTCCGCGCATATTGAAGGGCGGCGGCATCAACAAGGCACGACTCTCCGCGGATTTAACACGGAGCCTGGACCGACTCAAATCAGGGAACGCGCGCACGCCTGCGTTCAGCCCCTCTCTCGTAAAAATGTTTTCGGAGGCTTGGACGATTGGTTCCTTGGATTTTGGCTTAGCGCAGGTTCGCACTGGGCTTACCTTGTTGGCGGTCATAACCGACGATGAATTGGCGCGCATGATTCGAGAGACCACCTCTGAATTACAGAAAATCAATCCTGACGCCCTTAGAAAGGATTTTTGGACGATTGTGGCAGGATCCCCGGAAGATAGTGTGACGGCCACGGCGCTGACCGATGTGGCAAAAGGGGCGGCTCCAGTTTCGAGTTCCGGGAAAACTCCCAATCTCGATCAGTTCACGATCGACCTGACAGCCAGCGCCCGCGGCCGAAAAATCGATCCGGTCTTGGGAAGGGACCATGAAATCCGGCAGATCATCGATATCTTAACGCGCCGCCGCCAGAATAACCCGATCTTGACCGGAGAAGCGGGTGTGGGGAAAACAGCGGTCGTGGAAGGCTTTGCTCTGCGCGTGGCGACGGGTGACGTCCCCCCTCCGCTGCGCAACGTTTCGATTCGCTCGCTCGATTTAGCGCTTCTCCAAGCGGGCGCGGGCATCAAAGGAGAGTTCGAAAACCGCCTGAAAGGTTTAATCCAGGAGGTCAAGTCTTCCCCGACTCCCATCATCCTTTTCATCGATGAGGCGCACACGATGATTGGCGCGGGGGGGCAAGCCGGTCAGGGAGACGCCGCTAACCTCCTGAAGCCCGCTTTGGCACGCGGAGAATTACGCACCGTCGCCGCCACAACGTGGTCGGAGTACAAGAAATACTTCGAGAAGGACGCAGCTTTGGCACGGCGGTTCCAGGTGGTCAAAGTCGAAGAACCCGCCGAGACGCAATGCATGACGATGATTCGAGGGATCGTTCCGTCGCTTGAAAAACATCACAACGTACGCATTCTCGACGAGGCCGTGAGCGCCGCAGTGCGACTCTCGCATCGATACTTAGCAGGCCGTCAACTCCCGGATAAGGCCGTGAGTGTGCTGGATACCGCTTGTGCGCGCCTGGCGCTTTCGCAAAACGCCACGCCCCCACCGATCGAGGATGCCAGCCGCCAACTCGATGATCTAGATGTCCAGCAGCGTGTCCTCGAGCGTGAGACATCTGTAGGTGCGGACCATAGCGAGCGTCTCGCGGAGATCGCGAAACAGAAAGTGGAGGTCGAAGCGAGACTTTCGGCCTTGAAGGGACGCCGTGACAAGGAATTCGAACTTGTGTCACGAATCCGGGAGGTCCGAACGCAACTGGAATCAGCGGCAACGCCGCAGGCTCCCATCGGCGACGGGCCAGCAGCTGTCCAACCAGCGCTAGATATCCCCGCGCTCCGCACGGAACTCGGTCAGATCGAGCCGGAGCTTTCTGTGCTTCAAGGGGAGGAGCCGCTGATGCGCGTGTGTGTGGATGCGCAAATAAGCGGTGAAGTGATTTCCGCCTGGACGGGAATTCCGGTTGGAAAAATGCAACAGGACGAAATCAATACAGTGCTGTCGCTCCAGTCCCTGCTGGGTTCGCGGGTGATCGGCCAGACACATGCGCTCGATGCAATCAGCCAGCGCATTTCCACCTCGCGCGCCGGACTCGACGATCCTGGTAAGCCCGTGGGCGTCTTCATGTTGGTAGGCCCAAGTGGTGTGGGCAAAACGGAAACGGCTCTCGCGCTTGCTGACCTGCTGTACGGCGGCGAACGCAATCTCATCACTATTAACATGTCCGAGTATCAGGAAGCCCACACCGTCTCCAGCCTCAAAGGCTCGCCCCCGGGCTATGTCGGCTACGGCGAAGGCGGCGTCCTCACCGAAGCCGTCCGCCGCCGTCCCTACTCCGTCGTTCTTCTCGACGAATGCGAGAAGGCTCATCCCGACGTCCTCGAGCTTTTCTATCAAGTCTTCGACAAAGGCATGATGGAAGACGGCGAAGGCCGCGAAATCGATTTCAAGAACACCATCATCATTCTCACTTCCAACGCTTGCACCGATCTCTTGATGAAACTCACCGCCGATCCCGAGACCACCCCAAGCCCCGAAGGCCTGGCCAAAGCCATGAAGCCCGAGCTCAACAAAATCTTCAAGCCCGCGTTTCTTGGGCGTATGATTCTGATTCCCTACTTCCCGCTTCGCGACGAAACCATGAAGCAAATCGTCATCCTGAAACTGGGCAAAATCCAGCGGCGCATCCGCGAGAACCACAAGATCGAGCTGACATACGATCCAGCCCTGATCGATGAAGTCGCCCGCCGCTGCACCGAAGTTGAAAGCGGCGCACGCAATGTCGACAACATCCTGACAAACACATTGCTGCCGGACATTTCCCGGCAATTGCTCAGCCGCATGGCGGAGCGGGGCAAGCTGGAATCGATTAATGTGGGGGTAAGTACCGAAGGCGGATTTGTCTATTCTTGAGTGTCTGACCGACCCACGCAAGCTGGTCAGGTTCCTTCAAAAGGGGGAGCATATCCTAATGCCAGGTGGTAAGACGACGCCGGGTTCGTTGGATCTGACGCGAAACGAAATGGATGTGAACGATGGCACGAGCCCTAAAACTGCTGTCGACTCTCCCGCTGGGAGTGCCCCTGCACCTGCGTCGGCCCCTGCCGCCGCGGCGGCCGCACAGAGTACAGACGCCGACATAGAAGCGCTGAACCTCTCGGATACCGCGAAGAAGGCAGCTTATGAACTGAAACAAAAGTGCCGCGACGTTGTCTTTACAAGTGGGCGACGGGACAAAGACGGTCAGGCGTCAGCAATGGCAAGCAACGTGGTACTTAATCGAACCTGGATCAAAGAGACGTATGCCCAGAGTGATGCAAGCAAAGCATGTCAGAAGTGGGTTGACGAACATGAAGAGAAGAAAACTAAGGACGAAATCGCTGCCGGTCTGAAGGAGGTATTGGACGGCCTCACGGACGCTCAATTAGCCGGGTTGAGCAAGCATCTCTCAGGGGATGCATTCGATGTTCAACCCGTTGAAAAGGACGCTGATAAGATCAAGAAGACCATCCAAGGGCTCTCCGGTCTTTCTAAGTTCCTCACCAGTGAAGGAGGCTTGGTTCGATGGCACGCCCAATTCTAGCCGCCGCGCGATTCTTTGCAAGTGCCTTCGTGCTGTTCCTCGTGCCCGCCGCCGTATGCGCGAGCAGCGTGAACCGGCAAGTAACGCAGTGCTCTTCGGACCCCTCGGCCCAGGTCTCCGCGTCTCGACAGAAAGAAGTTCGCGATTTCCAGGGACGCATCGAGTCAGGTGCCTTTTTTAAGGAATTGCTTCGCAGGTTCCGCAAACCCGAAAGGTGCGAAATCGGAATGGAAGACGCTGGCATCCGGCTTTCCTATGTGTTCGGAGAGAATGCTCGCTTGGATGCACGGGCGAATCCTGTTATCGAATTCTCCGAACAGAGCATGCAACTTCAAGGCATTAAGGAAAACAGCGCGGTATCGCTCCTCAAACAGACCGAAAAGGAGTCTTTCGGTGGAGGCGGATGCGGAATAAAGTGGGACCACCCTAAAGAGGATTCGTCGAACGGGCAGCCGAGGTCTCGCGACATTGTTTACCGAGGTGATCTCTGTAATTGCCAGGCTCGTGTGATCCATATGGGGAATCGGGTTGTCGCGCTGGTTTTTCGCAGCGCGTGCTAAATGTGTTCGTGCATCGTGGAAATGCCGCAAATTGGATGCGGGGAATTGGGATAGGACGCGATAAGGGAGAGAGTCGTGGCCAGCTATACGCAAGCAAGCAGGCTCATCCAGATCGATAGCCCATTGGGAAAGGATGTGCTTCTTCTGAAGTCCTTTGCCGGAAGTGAAGCGATCTCGAAGCTCTTCTCATTTTCGCTCGAACTGCTGTCTGAAAATTCGGCGATTTCATTCGACCAGATCGTCGGTCAAAAGGTAAGCATTGCGATTAATCAGGCGGGCGGCGACCAGCGTTACCTCAATGGATTTGTCAGCCGGTTTTCCCAAAGCGGCGCGGATGCCCGATTCACTCATTATCACGCGGAAGTGGTCCCCTGGTTGTGGTTCCTGACGCGGAGCGCAGCCTGCCGTATATTTCAGAACATGACCGTGCCCGACATCATCAGCAAGGTCTTCGCGGATCTCGGTTTTAATGATTTCAAGAAATCGCTTCAAGGCACATACGAGCAGTGGGATTACTGCGTCCAGTACCGCGAGACGGCTTTTAACTTCGTTTCGCGTTTGATGGAGCAGGAGGGAATCTATTATTTCTTCGAGCACGAAAAGGACAAGCACACCCTTGTTCTAGCGGACCGTCCCAATGCCCATAAACCATGTCCCGGGCAGCCCAAAGGCAGGCTGGATTTCACGCCGGGCGCGGTCTTGGAAGAGGATATAGTTCATGACTGGCGAATAGGTCAGGAATTGCGCACAGGCAAGTATTCATTGAAAGATTACAATTTTGAAACGCCCAGCACGGACCTTGGAGTGAAGGAACCCAGCA
>Ga0137415_10004028_pt1 | contig 14556 bp, 13 predicted proteins | sample CZODoug3_1_1_16f_FD_183082 | JGI IMG/M metagenome (GOLD analysis project Ga0137415, IMG submission 183082) | Vadose zone soil fungal communities from Angelo Coast Range Reserve, California, USA - CZODoug3_1_1_16fungal (Hybrid Assembly) | ecosystem: Environmental > Terrestrial > Soil > Vadose... | reverse complement strand
TGTCTAATTTAGTTACGGAGGGGGGTCAGAGGCTTGTCTGGCAGCCGGGCGACTTCTGGAGGCGCTGGCGGTTCGGGAGCGGACGGCCGATCGGTCGTCGGCGGGGCGGCAGCGGGTTGGGGCAGGGCGGGACCGGGCGCTGGCGTCGCCGGGGGGATCGGCTTCGACTGAAGCATCAGCGCGACGACGGCAAGCAGCGCGGCCGTCGCCCCGGCGGCGGCGAGCGCGACGAGCCGCCACCGGCTTCGGACAGGCGGAGGTTCTTGGCTGGCGTCTGCGGCCAGCGGTGTCGGTTGCCAGTGTTGGATCTCCTCCAGGGCTCGAACGGTCTCGGTGAGCCGGGCGACGGCGCTGCTGGCCGAAGCCCCGATCTCGACGAGCTGGCGCCGGAGCGCACGAGCCTCCACCTGGAGCTGGGTCAGCTCGTTCCGAAGGCTCGCCGCCTCGCCCCGGAGTCGGTCGAAGCTCTCCTCGGCCGCTTCCACCCGGCCATGCTGGCGCAGCCGGTCCTCGACGATCTCCGGGATGACGCGTCCAATCATCTCCCGGCTCTCGTGGAGCCACCGGCCCACGCGGCGGAGATCGTCGACGCCCGGCCGCGCCTTCTCGGGGCTCGTCGGCGGCCGGCCTCCGTCGCCTGGCTCGGGCGTTGGGAGCGACACGGTCACGCGGAATGGGCCGAGGAACGACCGGTAGCGGCGCGCAGCCGGCGCCTGCGGGTGAGCGCCACGTTTACCGCCGACGTCAGCTCGTCCGCGACCGCTTCCCGTTCGCGCTTCATGCGGTCGCGCTGCTTTCGGAGCTGTGCCACCTCCCGCTGAGCGCGCTCGCGCTCGCGCTCGGCGGCGATCGCCCGGCGGTGGAGCCGTTCGGCTTCTGCGAAGAGGCCGAGGACCTGCTCGCTGTCGCGCCGGAGCGATGGCGCTCGGCTCGCCACCGCGTTGTCCGCGGCGAGCGCCGAGAGGAGGAGCGTCAGGTGACGGTGCCCCTCCCTGACCCATCGGGCCGCCGCGGCGCAGGCCGGCCCGCCGCCGATGCTCTCGGCATCGAGTCGCCACGCGGCTCCGAATGCGGGCTCGTCCGTCTGAGTGGTCGTCATGTCCCGCCTCGGGGCCGGTCGTGCCTCCGGCGAGGGTCGAGGTGTTGCCGGATGCCCATAGGGCCGGGCCGCCTCACGTCAGCCACCGGGGGCGGGACTCGACGGGTAACCGGGACCGCGAGCGCCGCTGTCTCCGACCCCGCCCTACGCGTCTTCGAACCCAATGCACACGCCGCCGCCGCGCGGCCATCCCTGGGGAGCGGATCGGCGCCGACGAGGTGCGCCGCCCGGACTACCACGGATTGCGACATGGCCACCGCACGTCGGGCCTCCCACCGGCTCCGTCGACGGGGCCTCCCGCGAGCGCCGGGACAAGCCCGGCGCCCGCGGATCACGCGACCCCGCCCGCCGAACGGGTCTCCTACCCGGCGGCCGCGAGATACGGCTTCGCGTCCAGTAGATTGTTTCGCTGGAGCTTCTGGTGGAGTTCGCTGATCGGGTGAATCGACTGCGTGAGGTGCTCGATGACGGCACCGGCCGTCCGACCGATCTCGGCAAGCTCGCTCCGCAGGCCCTGGATCTCCAAGTGCAGCTCGCTGACCTCCCGCCGGAGGTTGCTGGCCTCCAGGCCGAGCTGCTCGCAGGCGTTTTCGGCCGCCTCTGCCCGGCCGCGCAGGCGCTCCCGATCCTCCAGGATCCCCGGGATGATGCGGCCGAGGAGGTACTGGCTCTCCTCGATCCATCGATCGACTCGCTGACGCGTCTCCGCTCCCCCTGCCAGCTCTTCGCTATTCACGGTGTCCTGATCTCCCGGCACCCCGACTTGCGACCTGCCCGCAACATCGAGTGAGCCAATGTGGTTAGAAGCGAAAGCTGCCCGCCGCCCGGCCCGACTCCGAGATCACCCGCGAGCGGGAGGGTCTCTGGCGGAGCGCTCAGCGTCAGCCCTGGCGCCCCCCGGCGGCCCGGATGCCGGCCGCGGCGATTCGGCGGGTGAGAGGCTGAGTGGCAGCTGAACCGGCGCCGACCGGGACAGATAGGTGCTCGCCTGTTCGAGGAACCAGTCCTTCAGGGTGCGGCCCTCGGCGGCAAGACGAGAGTGGAGCCGTCGCTTCAGCTCCGGGCTCACCTCGAGTACCACTCGGCCACTGATGCTCCTCGCCATTGGAGAGTCCGAACGGTCTATTCGGATCGACCGTACATAAGTAATGTGACATTTGTCAATACAGTTTTAGCCTCGACAAAATCGGCCATTCGGGAGGCCCCCCATCGGTGGACCCGTCTCCGTCGCACGCGACCGAGCAGGCCGGCAGCGCGCGGAGCGCCGACGGTCGACGCGCGCGGACGACGTCGCGAGGCTGCCGTCCCGGTGACGAGCCGAGTCGTCCCGTGGCCGCCGGCATCCAACTCCAACCCCGACGACGACCGGATGACCGGGGGAGAGGTCTCGTTGAGGCGCCGTCGTCCGTCGTACGGTGCATCGGGCCGCGGCGACGTCCGCGCACCGGTCGTCTGGCCTTGGAAAATCGTGGTTGACTTGGATTTCGAGGAGCAGTAGAAAAGGGGCCCCTCTCGGGGCCATCCCGGCTCCACGTGGCCGCCCCAGTGGGCGTCTCGACTCACTGACGGAGGACCATGAAGCCGGATCCGCAGGCGGCGCCGATGCAGGCGTGGCGGCTCCTGGCGAACGCCGGCCGAACTCTCACCCGGACGCCTTCGGTGTGGTCAGTCGTCCTCCTCGTCGGGCTTCTGGCCCTCGCGCAGGGCCGCGACCCCGAGACCGGATCGAGGGACGCGAGCGCAGGTGCGGTCGGTCGCGCGCCCGCGCGAGAGCGCTCGATGTTGCCGGCGCCGCCGGCGGCGTTCATGCACGCGGCCGGTGGCCGCATCGACGGGACGCTCGCCCGGAACGTGATGCAAAACGCGCCGATCATCGAAGGGACACCTGGCCATCTGGTCGTCGACACAACCCTGCGCATTTCACCGGATCTGGTTCGCGAGATCGCCCGCGCCCCGTACGTCCGGGACCTATCCAACGAAATGGAGCGGATCGTCGAGGAGTTCAAGGGCGCCCTCGGCGCGCTCGACGCCAACGTTGACGAGGTGGGCTATGCGGGGATCGGCCTCGGGGAGGGCTACATCGGGGTGAACATCAACCGACGGCTGTACTCGGTGGACGGTCGCAACAGCATTCTCGTCAACCCCTACCGGATCGCGGAGGAGATCGAGGCGTGGGTCAGCACGGGACTCACTCCGACCGACGCACCGAAGGAGTTTTCGGGGCGCGTTGTCTCCGCGATCCTGCACGAAATCGCCCACCAGTCCGCCCGCGAGCATGACGAGACATTCGCGGCGACGTTGACCCGGCTCTACGGCACGTCCATCCCGACGGTCTACAGATCGTTCCGTCGGCTGCAGGACGAGGTCGACGAAACCACCTACCGGCGGATCGTGTCGGACCTCACTCGCCTGAGACCTCAGTGGGGCGGTCGGGACGTTCTCGCGTCGTCGGTCTCGGCGGCTCCGGAGGGCACCCACACGAGCGGCCCGCCGGGCCGCCCCGCGAAGTAACGAAGTCCGGTCGTCGGCGAGTTCCCGACGCCGCGCCGGCTGACTCGGTTCCGCCTCCGGTTGCCGCCTCGCGCCAGGCCGACTCCCTTCTGAGATCCGGCGGGCAACGCCGCGTGGCTCGTCTGGTCTCTGCCGTGGTGAGGTGCTCGCCATCGAAACGCTGGAGGTGGTACCCCTTTCGTATACTAAGCGTCTACGACGACTCCGATGAGATGCCTCCCCGTCTCGAGGTGGCTACGAGCGGTGGCTTGGTTGGCGGTCGGCCTCGACGTGCTCGGGCCCGTGGCGGCCCATGGCGGTGCACCGGGGCCGGTGCTCACCGGCCCGTTCTTCGAAAGCCTCGGCAGTAATGGACGCGCGTGCGCGTCGTGCCATGACCCAACCGACGGCTGGACCGTCACGCCCCGTGGTCTCCGGGTGCGGTTCGACGCCTCGGACGGTCTCGACCCGATTTTCCGCCCGATCGACGCGGCCACGTGCCCGGGCGTCGACGTCTCGACGGTCGAGGCGCGACGGCTCGCGTACGGCCTCCTTCTGGCTCGCGGCCTGATCCGGGTGGCGCGGCCAGTGCCGGCCAATGCCGACTTCGCCGTGCTCGCGGTGGACAACCCCTACGGCTGTGGCAGCCCCACGGCGGAGCTGTCGGTGTACCGGCGCCCGCTCCCTGTGACGAACTACGACGTCCTCGCGACTGTCATGTGGGACGGGCGCCACACTATCGCGGGCCGCGGCATCGACGGCGACCTCGCGGCTCAGGTGGTGGAGGCGACTCTCGGCCACGTCCAGGCGCCCGCGCCACCCGGCCCGGCGCGAGTCCATGCTCTTGTCGAGTTCCAGCGCGGCCTCGCCGCTCATCCTGCCGCCGTCGCCGTCGCGAAGACCGTCGAGCCGGTGAGGCGCGGAGAAGGAATCTTCAAGACCCGTGCCTTTCTCATCACCGGTGTGGGCGGCCTGAATGACCAGCCCGGCGGGGCCGTTGTCATCGGCTTCTGCGCGACCTGTCACCACACGCCCGCCGGAATGCGCGCGGCGGCGCCCATGCTCGACATCGGCGTGAACGATGCCGCCCGCCGGACCGCCGATCTCCCGCTCTTCACCCTGCGCTGCCGCGCGACCGGCGCGACCGTGGAGACGCTCGATCCCGGGCGAGCGCTGGTCACGGGTGCCTGCGCTGACATCGGGAGGATCAAGACCCCGGTGCGGCGTGGCCTCGCGGTCCGGGCACCGTACTTCCATAACGGTTCGGCGAGGACCCTCCTCGACGTCGTGGAGTTCTACGACGCCCGCTTTCGGATCAGGCTGGGCCCCCGGGAGAAGGCCGACCTCGTCGCCTTTCTGAGCACGTTATAGGACGGTCGCCGCCCGGCGGGCCTCTCAGGCGGTCCCTCCGGGTGCTGCGAAGTGCTCAGCCCGGCCGCCGACGTTCAATACAGATCCGACAACCCTGCCGGGGGCCCGCCACACCCAGACCGCTTCGCTCGGAAGTCAGTCGATCGGGTCGTCCCCTCACGCGTGGGTCCACGGCGACGTGGACGTCGGCGCGGCCCCGGGCCGTCCGGCGCTTCGTCGTCATCGCCGGCGAGCCGCCTGACCCGGATGGTCCCGAGAGGACCGGAGCAGCTCGAACCCGTTCCGACCCGGGTCTGGACACGGTCGATGGGCTCCAAACGGCTCCAAACCGCTTGACAGCTATCGGTGCGAGCGAAATGATGCTGGCCGCGGCGGCCGCGCCCGACAAGCTGTCGGGGCCCGGACTTGCACCACCGACGCGGCGTTGGAATGGCAGCAAGAGAGCGGTGAGTGGTTGATGAGCGCCGAAACTATTGGGAGGAACTCACGTGAGGCACATGATGGCACTCGGCCTTGGACTGTTCCTTGTTGCGCAGAGCTCGATCGGCTGGGCCGCACCCGCCCGCGAGGAGAGTACGCCGGAGCAGGCGACGTACGGAGCCGGTAGTGTCCTGGGGACGCTTGTCTATTCTCCCTTCAAGATGAGCTTTTGCATTCTGGGAGCGATCGCAAGCGGCGTTACGTACCCCGTCGCGGGAGCCAAGACGGCCGAAAAGGTTGTCGGCACGAGCTGTCGCGGAACGTGGGTGATCAGTCCCAACGTCTTGAGGGGGCGTGAGCGGGTTGAGTTTCTTGGCAACCTCTCCACGCCCGAGACCGCGTCCAAACAATAGTGTCCCGGTAGAGGGTCGCGCGGCATCGGGTCCCGCCTTCTGCTCGGACGAGGACCGGGGGGGGTCGACGGGCGGCGTCGCGGCCCCGCCGGACACGTCAAGGCGGGCGCACCGCAGGCGCACCGAACGGGGAGGGGCAGGCGCGGAGCGTGGCGGAGGGGGCGACTGTGGATACCCCGCCCCGGCCGGCGACAGGGAGGACTAGCCGAGGTCCCGTCTTCCCCGTCTGCCTCTCGGCGGTTCCTTCGGATGGCATTATGGCGCGATGAGCAGGGGCTCTCGGTGTGAAGGCGCAGTTCAGCCGTAGGGCCGGCTCATCAACGACACGGGGCCCGCGCTCTGAGGCTGCTTTGCAAGAGCCCTTCGTGCCGTGTCGAAGACGACGCCCGGGCATGACGGCACGGCTCGTCAGGCGGAACCGGGCGCGACATGGCGGGGAACTACTGAGCGGCCGCCGTGATCCACGCGAGGATAAGGAGACTCTGATGGCCGAGAGCGAGACCTACCGGAAGGGCAGAGACCTGCGCCGCCAGCTTCTTGGAGAGGCGTATGTGGAGCGGGTCGACACCACGACGTACAGCGACCCGATCATGCGCAAGTTCATCAACGTCGCGACGGAGTCGATCTTCGGCACCATCTGGACGCGGCCAGGGCTGGACCTCAAGACCCGGGTCCTCGTCACTGTAATCTCGGATGCCGCCACCGGCCGCGAGGCGGAGCTCGCCATCCACCTCCGGATGGCGCTCCGCCAGGGGTGGACAGAGGAGGAACTGACCGAAGCGCTTCTCCACCTGGTGGGGTATGTGGGTGCGCCCCTCGCGCGCGATGCGCTCCTCACAGCGCGGGACGTGTTCGCCGAGGTCGGGCGGAGGGGCTCGACCTAGCCGAAGGATCTCCGCTCGCAGGAAAGATTGGGACCGCCGGCTGGGATGCGGAGCCGTCGCCCGAGGTCGCCGGTCCCGGCCTCGACGAGTCCTTCTAGGGGACGCCTCGGAATGATGATCGGGGGCGTTCCCTTCACGTTGAAGATGTGGGGCGACGTGGAATCGGGGTGGCGCTCGCCCGCGAGGTCTTCCGAAGCGGTCAACCCGCTCGGCTTCCGGCACGCTCGCGCGGAATGGCCCACGAGCACGAAGGCCTTTGCGCTCGTCGCCGGAGGCGTGCTGCTTGTCTGCGCGGCCCACGTGGCCCGCGCGGAGGCGCCGGCGGGCCCCCAACCGGGCGCCCAGATACCGAGCTGGCTCGTTCCTGGAGAGGTGGACCTGCTGACCGCCAAGGCCGAGTTCCGCAACCCGGAGGGCAAGGTGGTCGGGAGGGCGGTACTCGTGGAGGCTCCGTACGGAGTGATGATCGCGGTCGAGGTGTCTGAGCTCCCGCCTGGCCGCCACGGATTCCACATCCACGAGGTAGGTCGGTGCGATCCGCCTAACTTTGGCTCAGCTGGCGGCCACTTCAATCCGCGCGGCAAGAGGCATGGCCTGATGACGGTCGAAGGGCCCCACGTCGGCGACCTGCCGAACCTGGTTGCCGGACCGGATGGCATCGCGCGAGCGGAGTTCTACCTCACGCACGCAACGGTCGGCGCCGGCTCGAACTCGCTCTTTCACCCCAATGGGACAGCCCTCGTCATCCACGCCGATCCTGACGACGGGCGGACTGATCGCTCCGGTAATGCGGGCCCCCGGATCGCGTGTGCGGTTATCGGCTTCCGGTAGCTCGATCTGCGACCCCCCACTCGTCCGCGGCGCCCGGATCGGAGGCGACACCGGACGGGAGCAGCGGCGCAGGGTCGTCAGGCAAGGCGTCGCTTCGACGCGTTGCGCTTAGACGGGTGACGATCTCTCGCTTCGTGATCGCTCGCCGTCGGGCCGTGAGGTATCCGACAAACGGCGAACGGCGGCAGCAGATCCACGATCTCACGCCCGAGTGCCATGGCCGGGTCGAACTGATCGCGCTCTTCGCCGCGTCGTAGAGGGTGGGGCGCCTGGTCCACCACGGCACGCGAGCGCCTGGGCAAGTCCGGCTCGGAGAGGATCTCGACGAGCTGCAGGGAACGGCGGGAGTCTAGGCTCGGTCTCTCGGGTGTTTCGTGCTCGGTGGCTGTCGTTCGACCTGGTTCATCATGACGGCGGTCTCGAGGCTCTGCGTCAGGTACGCGAAGTCGATCGGCTTCGTGACGTAGTCGAAGGCGCCGGCGGCGAGCGCCCGTTTCGAGAGGTCCGTATCGGTCGTGCCGCTGACCATGATGACTTTCAGGTCGGGAGCCATGGCCCGAATGGCGTTGAGTGCGGCCACGCCATTGAGGCCTGGCATTTCGACGTCGAGCAGCACGACGTCGGGCGTGTCCTCCATGACGGCAGCCATCCCGCCAACTCCGTCGGCGGCCAGCCGGGTCGCGTAGCCCTTGGTACTGAGGAACTCGCCGAGTGCCTCGCGGACCGCGTCATCATCGTCGATCACGAGGACTCGTGCGGTCGGCACCATGGCGGGACCCGAGCTCGGCGGGCTCCAAGGGGAGGGTTCCTGATGCTTAGTCGGCGCGCGGGGAGTGGCGTCAGCTCCTTCGAGTGCGCGCAACAAATCTGCCAGGCCGACCGGCTTCGCAAAGACGCTGCGGGCGCCGAGGGCCAGCGCCTGGCGTCTGAGGGCGTCATCCACGACGCCCGTGAGGATGATCGCCGTGATCGAGGGATCAAAGGCCCGGATCCGCTTCAGGGCGTCCAGGCCGCCCAGGCGTGGCATCGTGATGTCGAGAATGACCGCCCCCGGTCGTGCGCGCTTGACCTGGAGCAGAGCCTCAAGCCCGTTCGCCGCTTGGATGACGTCGAGCCCTTGTCCCTGGAGGAACTCCGTGAGGACGCTGCGGAGCTCCGCCTCGTCATCCACGATGAGGACGCTGCGCTGGCGGTGCTCGCGGGCCCGATCGGGTGAGAGCTCACTCATTGCGGCCTCCTGGGCGGCGATCATCGCCCCTGACAGGGCTCGCCCGCCCGCCGACGGCCTGCGGCTCCGCCGTCGGTCCATTCCGCGGCAGCCGAAACGCGAAGCGCGTCCCACGGCCGGGCTCGCTCTCGACCCAGATCCGGCCGCCGTGGGCCTCGACCAGGTGCCGGCAAATGACGAGGCCGAGCCCGCTCCCTCCCTGGACGGACTTCCCCGAGCTGGTCTGGCTGAACTTCTCGAAGAGGAGGGCCTGTTCGTCGGGCGGGATGCCGGGGCCAGAGTCGTGGACCGCGACCTCGACCTCGTCGCCGGTCTCGGCCACCTCGACCCGGATCGTGCCTCCCTCCGGGGTGAACTTGAGCGCGTTGGAGAGCAGATTCATCAGGACCTGATCGAGCCGGCTCGGGTCCGCCGACACTCGCACGGGGGTGCCCGGGCTCCGTACCTCGAGGGTCACGCGCCTGCGGCTCGCCCCCGGCTTGAATCGCTCGGCCGCCTCGGTCACCGTCCCAGCCAGGTCCATCGGTTCGGGGCTCACCGAGAGCTTGCCGGCCTCGAGCTTCGAGAGATCCAGGATCTCGCCGATGAGCCGAAGCATCTGGGACACCGCCTGTTCCATCTTTCCGAGATAGCGCTGCTGGGCCTCGCTGAGCGGCCCGACCGCCGGCTGGTGGAGCATGTCGAGGTAGGCGGTGATCACGGTCAGGGGCGACCGGAGGTCGTGCACCAGCATCGACGTGAAGGAGGCGCGCAGATCCTGCACCTCCTGGAGGAGCCGGCGCCGTTCGATCGCCCCGCGCACGCGAATGGCAACCCGCATGGGGGAGATAGGCTTGGTGAGGTAATCGACGGCTCCGCCGCGCAGCGCCCGCTCCATCGTCTCCAGGCGCTCGTCGCTGGCCGTCAGGATGATCACGGGTACCTCCCGCGTGCGGGGATCGGCTTCCAGGCGCTCCAGCACCTCGAAGCCGGTCAGGCCGGGCATGTTGAGATCGAGGAGGACACAGTCCAGTCGCTCCCTCTGCGCCAGCGCGAGACCGGTCGTCCCGTCCGCCGCCTCGAGCACCCGATACTCCGGGCCATCGAACATCGCTTGGATGAGGGCCCGGTTCTCCTCTTTGTCATCGACCACGAGGATCGTCGTCTCGCGCGGACCGGGAGCCGGGTGCGATCGCTGCGTCGGCCAGTCAGATGGACTCACGGCCATCCTCGCGAGGACTCCCGTCGACGTATCGTCGAAGCAGCGCCCGAATGCGCGCCGGCGGCGCGGGCTTTGGGAGAACCTCGTCGGCTCCCAGCCGGCGTGCGCGTTGCGGGTTGTCGATGACCGAGTGCACCACGACCGGGATGTCTCGCGTGGCAGGGTCCGTCTTCAGGGTGCCGAGTATGTCCCAGCCGTCATCGTGGCCTTGGAGCATCACGTCGAGCAGGATGACCACCGGCCGGCGGGCTCGAAGCCTGGCGAGGCCGTCGCCGGCGTTGGCCGCCCACTCGACCGTGAGAGGCTCGTCCACCACCGCCTGCCGGACGATCGTCGCGACGTCCCGATCGTCGTCGATCACGAGCACGACCGGCGCGCCCGCTTGGCCCTTCGGTTCTTCGATCGTCTCGGCCGCGGCCTGGGGCCGATGTCGGGTGGGGAGGGACAGGGTGAAGGTGCTCCCCCGTCCCGGCGTGCTCTCCACGGTCAGCGTGCCGCCCATGAGCTCCGCCAACCGACGACTGATCGCCAGTCCAAGCCCGGTGCCGCCTCGGGCGTGGGTCGTCGCGGACTCAACTTGTCGGAACGCCCCGAAGATGACGGCCTGATCGTCGAGGCTGATCCCGATTCCGGAATCCGCTACGGCGATCGAGACGAACGCGTCGTCGGGCCGCTCGACCCTCAGTTCGACCGAGCCCCGATCGGTGAACTTGACGGCGTTGGAGAGGAGATTGATCAGGATCTGCTTGACCTTGCCACGGTCCTGCACGATCTCCGGCGCCCCCTCGAGGCCGGTAGCACGGACGGTCAGCCCCTTGGCCTGGGCCTGGGGCTCGACCGCGCCGAGGCATTCCTGGACGAGGGGCGGAACAGTGAACGACTCGGCGCGCACGTCCATACGCCCGGCCTCGATCTTCGACAGGTCGAGAACTTCGTTGATCAGACTGAGAAGGTGTCGCCCACTCTCCCGGACGCGGTCGAGGGCCGACCGCTGACGGTCGCTCAAGGTGTCGCGCGTGCTCGTGAGCATGAGCTCCGTGAACCCGATGATGGAATTGAGCGGCGTCCGCAGCTCGTGGGACATGGAAGCGAGGAAGTCGGACTTCACCTCGCTGGCCAGCTTGAGCTCGGCGTTGAGAGTCTCCAGTTGCTGGGACTGATACCGGACGGACTCGAAGAGGGCGGCGTTATTGAGTGCGACTGAGAGCTGCCGCGCGGCGTCGTTGAGGAAGTGGCGCGCATGCTCCGACAGGGCGTGCAGCGTCGCCACGACGAGGACGCCCACGAACCGGTCCTGGTAGTGGAGAGGCAGGCCCACGACGCTCGCCGCCTCCAGGACCCCTACCCCGGTACGGAGCGCGAGGGTGCCGGCGCCGGGGGCAAGCGACAGGACGACGGGCTCCCCGCGCCGCGCCACCTCGTGCGGAAGCCCCGCGGGGGACAGCAGGCTCGTCTCGAGCATCCCGGAATCGACGGCCGCATAGGTCTTCAGCCGGAGCCCCGTGGGCCCGTCCCCGGTGAGGTAGACGGCAACCAGTGGGGCCTCGAGCGTCGCCGCGATCTTCCGGGTCCCTTCGCCGAGCACGAAGCTCCTGTCCAGCGAGTTCAGGAGCGCCGCGAGCTCGCCGTATCCGCGCTGGATCGCCTCCTGGGCCCGGAGCATGCCCGCGGTCGCCTGCGCGTCCTGGGTCTGCTGCTCGAGCGCCCGGGTCCGTTCCGACACCTGGGCTTCCAAGTCTTCGTGCTGGAGCCGCAGCCGCTCCGCCATCGTCCGGAATCCGCCGAGGAGCTCTCCCACTTCTCGGATCTTCGAATCGCGGTCGTCGGGAATCTGTCCGTCCTGGAATCGTCCATTCGCGAGGTGCTGAATCGCCCGAGCAAGATCCGCGAACGGGCGCGCCAGGAATCGGCTAATCAGGACCGCCCCGACCGTCGCGATGACGGCCGCCGCGATCCCTGACCACACCAACCCTCGGAGGAGGGAGGTCGTCTTCGCCCGGGCCGACTCCGGCCCCCGAGACGCCCACACGACCCACCCCGTCGAGGGCGAACGGACGAAGGCTGCGGACCGCGCGGTCCCTGTGTAGAGGGAGTCGTAGTGCGTCGTGCCCTCGCGCTGAGTTTGTGCCGCGCGGAACACCCCTTCACTGGACAGATCGTGCGCGTCCGTCTCCCACTCCGACGACGAGTGGGCGATGACCCGGCCGTGCGCGTCGACCACGACGAGTCGGTCGGATCGCGCGGGATCCACTTCGTGAATCACCCGGCGCAACTGCTCCAGGTCCAGTCCCACCGTCGCGACGCCGCTGATCCGGCCACGCCACCGAATCGGCGCCGCCACCCCAATCGTCGCGCGCCCATGGGCCCTGCCGAATATGACGTCGAACGACGGGTGTGCCGCGGCGGCCATCGCGTCCTTGAACCACTGCCGATCACTCAGCCGCATCCCGATGTTCGACGCCCCCTTCGCGTTGACCCGCGGGACAATCGCGACCGCGGTGCCGGCGTCATCCGTGACGGCGAGAGAGTCGAACGCCAGCTCGCGCCGAACCGCGTTCTCCACCGTCTCTTGCAGGAGCGATGGCTTATCCAGCAGCTGCCCCGCGGCTACCTCGGCCGCGAGGCCCTCCACGACGTGCTGAGTGTTCTCGAGGAACCGGTCGAGGCCCGTCGCGACCGCCCGAGCGAGCGCCAGGTCTTGCTCGCGCTCCTCGCGCTCGAGCGCGCCGGTCATCCAGATGTAGCGCTGCACGCCGAGGAACACGATGCTGACACCGGCAGTCAGGCAGAAGCCAGCGAGGAGGGCTGTTCGAAGAGATATGCGACGATCCGAGCGGTCGGTCACGTGAGGTTCGCTCGCAACATCGCAACGAAGGCTGTCATATCGAGAGGCTTGGACATGTCAAGTCCAACTCCACTCTCTTCGCCGGCCATCTGGATGAGCAGGAGGTTTGAAGGCTCGTCATCGACTGCTAACAGTGTCTTCACGCATTCGCTTGCTAGCGCCAGGCGTATTCGGCCCTGTCCCTACGATGCCACGGCTCTGATCAATCCCCGGTCCTTTTCAGAGACACCCATTGGTCTGTCCGCTCGGGAGGGGGCGCTTGGCAAGGTTGTTGACGGACCTGACCGTTCGTGTCACCGCGGTGACCATGGTTGTCAGACCAACGTTGAGTGCTCAACCCTGGTCGCTCAGCTCGTGCGAGCGTCACCATCCGTCTGGCGAAGGGACGTGAGTCAGGCCGCGTCGACAACCGTCAAACTGACCCACTCTCCTGGGCCACAGCCGGGGGACTGCGTTGGTGGAGCTGCTACTCCTTGGTGCAGAACAGGATCAACCGACCGACGGGCGAGGCGGCGGTGTACCCCTGACGTAGGGCCGACAGCCGCACCCGGGAATCTGGCACGGTCCGTTGCGATGCTCTGGTTTGGTGGTGAGGCTGTGGCGATCGCGCTCGTGTGCCACAGGTGCACATTTCGCGACCAGACGATGATGGACGGCGCTCCATTTAGAGAATCTCTCCCGAGTCCGGCAGTCCACCTCCTGCGGGTGCCCCATCGGCACGACCGCCCAGCCTTGAACTCGAATCGTTTGGTCGATCTCCAATCCGGTCCGCCGGTTCCGCCGTCGCCGGTCGAGCGCCACCGGCATCTTGATTCTTCGTCGCGGGTCGAAGATGAGCGCGTGGCGCGGGTTGGCGAAGAACTGCCGGGTGATGTGATCGTAGAGATCCGGTCTGATCCGAGAGACGATGACGAGGAATGTAACCACTCGCCGAAGTTAAGCGCGAGCCAGACGGGTGGTCAGTAACAAAAGCTACGAGCGAGGCTAGCGATGCAGTCGAGATCGACGTACACTGCGCACGGCCTGGATACCCACGCGGCGGCCGGCTGAACCAAGCGAGTGCCGGCAGGAGGTCACATTGCGATGACTCGTCGCGCTCTGACCGTTACAGCAATCCTCGTTCTCATCGCGAGCCCGGCATTTGCGCGCGGTGGCGGTGGCCCAGGAGGCGGTCCCGGCGGCGGCCCGGGTGGTGCTGGAGGCGCCGCTGCTGCCGGCGACGGAGGTGGGCAAGGGGGCGGCGGTGGGCATGGCGCTGCCGTTGGGGCTGGTCACGGTACGCCGCCGAGCGGCGTCTCGGTGGGTGCTGGCCGTGGAACCGCGCTGACCTCACCCGGAGCCCAGAGCCCCTCGGGAGTCGCGACCGGACACCTGTCCGCGACCACACCAGGGAGGGCGAACCCGCCGAACGGAATGACGCCGGGAAAGGGCAAGGTCGGAACCGTTCCGACGACTCCTGGCCACACGACGCGCTGAGTAGCCGGAGGCCAGTTCGCTCCCTCCACGAGCGCCGAGTCACAGCGTGGTTCTCCTCAGCCGTGGTCGCGGATTCGACTGCGGTCGCCCACGTACATCGCGCCGTTGTACGTCGCGTTCCGCGGCTGATCCTCCAACCACGCCACGATGCGCTCGCGCGCTGCCTCGGCACGGTGGGTTGCCGGCCTGAGCCAACTCAGAAGAGCGCGAGGCCGCAGTGCAGGCGGTAGAACGGGGAACCTCGGTCGTACCCCGCACCGCCCGTCATCTCGCCCTGAGCGTTTTCGACGTGCGTCCA
>Ga0137415_10004027_pt1 | contig 14557 bp, 15 predicted proteins | sample CZODoug3_1_1_16f_FD_183082 | JGI IMG/M metagenome (GOLD analysis project Ga0137415, IMG submission 183082) | Vadose zone soil fungal communities from Angelo Coast Range Reserve, California, USA - CZODoug3_1_1_16fungal (Hybrid Assembly) | ecosystem: Environmental > Terrestrial > Soil > Vadose... | reverse complement strand
GAATCGACACTCACGAGACATCTGCGACGTCGCGACTGGGATCGTGCAGGTCGCCACCGCGGTGATGGCGCGCGCGCTGAAGCGCGTGAGTGTGGCGCGAGGTATCGATCCGCGCGGCATGGCGCTGTTGCCGTTCGGCGGCGCGGGACCGCTCTTTGGCTGCGCACTTGCCGATTCGTTGGGGATGTCGCGCGTGATTATTCCGCCACATCCCGGCGTCTTGAGCGCGCTGGGCCTGGCGTCGGCGTCGGAGCGTGTTGATGTCCTCGGATCGATGCACCGGCGGCTCGCCGAGCTCGACGCCACGGCGGTCAGCCAGGCGTTCGAGCCGCTGGTTCAGGCGGCGCGGACGGCACTCGCCGACGCGGTACTGACTTGTTTTGCGGATTGCCGCTTCGTGGGACAAGGCTACGAAGTCACGGTGCCTGTTCTACGCGACGATCCGGCGCTGCTCGCGGCCGCGTTTCGTTCCGCGCACAAGGCGCGGCATGGGCACGCCGATGCAGAGCAACCGGTTGAGCTGGTCAACGTGCGGGTGGTGGCGGAACGGCCGGTCAGAGCAATGCTACCAGGTCGTGCCACCAGGACGGCCACGACGAATCCCGGACGACGCGCGATTGTGACGCGCGACGGGAAGCGTGTCCGCGCGGACGTTTGGCCACTGGGCGAAATGCCGTCGTCCAACGGACGTCATCTCAATGGGCCTGCGGTGCTTGCTGGTGCGGATGCCACGGGATTGATCGAGCCAGGGTGGCGCGGCGTCGTACATCCATCCGGAGCCGTGATTCTGGAGCGGATATGAGACTCGACGCCGTCGGACTCGAGGTGATGGCCCATGCCTTTGCGTCGATCGCGGAGGAGATGGGACTCGTGTTGGTGCACAGTGCGCTCTCACCGAACATCCGTGAGCGGCGCGATGCGTCGGCGGCGTTGTTCGGGGCGGACGGGGAGATGATCGCGCAGGCTGCGCACATTCCCGTGCATCTCGGCGCCCTGGCGGACGCCGTCGCTGCCGTGCGCCATCTCGATCCTGCCCCCGAACCCGGCGAGCTATTTCTGCTGAACGATCCGTACGCCGGCGGCAGCCATCTGCCCGATCTCACGCTGATCGGCGCGATCGACATCGACGGCCAGATCGGCGGATACAGTGTCGTGCGAGCCCACCACTCGGATATCGGCGGAATGACGGCGGGCAGCATGCCGGCCGGCGCGCGGGAGCTGTTCCAGGAAGGCCTCGTGATTCCGCCTACGCGGTTCACACCCGATCTCGAGCGACTGCTCCTCGCCAACGTGCGCACTCCGGCCATGCGGCGCGGCGATCTCGCGGCCCAGCGGGCCGCCGTCGAGCGCGGGGCGGACGGACTGCGGACGCTGGCACGGCGGCACGGTTGGAACGCGTTGCGTGACGCCGCGCGCGAGTTGCTCGACTACGCCGAGCGCCGCACCAAAGCGATCCTCGGGAAGCTTGAATTCTCCGAGGCATCTGCAATGGACTGGCTAGAAGGCGATGGCGTCATCGAGGACGACCTCGAGATCCGCGTGACGATCCGCATCCAGGATGGCGTCTTCTACGCGGACTTCACGGGCACGAGCGGCGCGGCACCGGGGAACGTGAATTGCCCGATCGCGGTCACGCGCTCGGCAGTGCTCTTCGTCGTGCGCACGCTGCTTCCCGACGATGTGCCCATGAATGGTGGCGTGTCCCGCGCCATAGCGGTGACGGCCCCCGCCGGCTGTCTCGTCGCGGCGCGTCCGCCCAGCGCCGTCGCGGCCGGAAATGTCGAAACGTCGCAGCGCATCGCCGATACGGTCTTTCGCGCGCTCGCGTCCGGCGGCTGTCAGGTGCCGGCGCAAGGGCAGGGGACGATGAATAACATCACGTTCGGCGGGATGCGGGATACGAGAAACGGGATACGGGAAACGTGGACCTACTACGAGACCATCGGCGGTGGACAAGGAGCTTCGCACGGTGCCGATGGCCCTTCAGGCGTCCACGTTGGTATGTCTAACACCCGCAACACGCCGATCGAAGTCCTCGAGATGGAGCATCCGCTGAGAGTGCGAACGTACGCGCTGCGCCAGGGCAGTGGAGGGAAGGGGCGATGGGCGGGAGGCGAGGGCGTCGTCAGGGAATTCGAGGCGCTCGGCCCCATGGAGGCTACGCTGCTGACGGAGCGGCGGAGGCACGGGCCTGCCGGGGCCGCCGGAGGACTGGATGGAGCCCCGGGATCCGACCTCCTCAACGGCGCTCACCTTCCGTCGAAAACCATGTTGCGGCTCGCGTCAGGTGACGTCCTTCGCATCGAAACCCCCGGCGGTGGCGGCTGGGGAAAAGGAGAAGAGAGATGACTTGGGCGCTCGTGTCGTTGCTGGGTCTGCTGGCCGGCGTGATCTCGGGTCTCTTCGGCGTAGGCGGCGCGGTGGTGATCATTCCCGGCCTCGTCTTCATCACCAAGATGCCGCAACACACCGCCCACGGGACCTCGCTCGCCGCGCTGCTCCTACCGGTCGGGTTGCTGGGTGTGCTCGAGTACTCGAAGCGACAGCAGGTCAACTGGGCGTACGCGGCAGTTGTCGCGGTCGGGCTGCTGATCGGCGCTTACTTCGGAGCACGACTCGCGGGATCGATCTCGGACCTGACGTTGCGAAGGATGTTCGGCGGGTTCTTGCTGCTCGTCTCCGTCAAACTGCTGCTCTCGTGAGTGTCAGTCGCTTTCCACGACCGGTTGTTGATAGACCTTGCCGTCGATGAACAGTTTGAAGAGATCGGGGTCGAGCTGCCCTTCCTTCACCTCGTGGCCGAGAATGTCGATTGCCCGGTCGGTGGTGACGGCGCGCTTATAGGGGCGGTCCTGCGCCGTCAGGGCGTCGTAAATGTCACTGATCGTCATCATGCGCGTCTGGATCGGGATCCCTTCCGCCGCGATCCGACGCGGATAGCCCCGGCCGTCGAGCTTCTCATGGTGCCCGTAGGCGATGAGCGGGATCTGCTGGAGCTCGCGCGTCCAGGGGATGCGCTGTAGGAATTGAAACGTGTGCGTCACATGGCTCTCGATCTCGTGCCGCTCCGCGTCGTCGAGGCTGCCTTTGCGAATCGTGAGGTAGCGCATCTCGTCGGGTGACAGGAACGGCTCAGTCGCGCCGTCGAAGGCCAGGTACGTTCGCTTCTGCCACGCGTTCAGCTCCTCGAAGCTCCCGTCGGGCAGAATGCTCGGCTCATTGGCTTGCAGCACGATCTCGAGGAACCGATCCAGCTCCTTCAGCTCCTGGCGATGCGCGGCCTCGAGGTCCTTCACGAATCCATCATATCCCTGCTTCCCGTTCGACTCGAGGAACTCCGCGCGCTTCCGCCAGAACTCACGCTCCGCCGTGCGGCGAATGAACGCGTGGCGATGGCGCACGAGTCCCAGGTCCGACGGGTAGAGCTTCTTCGCCTTGATGAGGACCTGCTCGCGCACGCCGACCTTGCCGAAATCGTGCAGCAGCGCCGCGTACCGGATTTCCTTGACCTGTTCCCGTGAAAACTTCACGCCGCGATATGGACCATCGCCGGCGCGGTCCACGATCTCCGCGAGTCCCACCGTCATGCGGGCCACGCGGCCGCTGTGACCGTACGTGGTCGGATCGCGCTGCTCGATCGCGTGCACGGCTGCCAGCACAAACCCCTCGAACAGCTTCTCGATGTCCTCGTATAACCGGCTGTTCTCGATGGCGACGGCCGCCTGCCCGGCGAGCGCGGTCACCAGCTCGACCGTCCGCTTGGAGTACGGCACGACCTGCTTCTCGACGTCGGCCGGCGTGGAGAGCACCGCGTCGAAGTTGCGTTTGCGATTGATGAGCTGCAGGACGCCGATGATCTCGTCCTTGTGATCCTTCATGGGGATCACGAGCATCGACTTTGTGCGGTAGCCGTAGCGCTCGTCGAAGGAGCGGTTGATGGTGTACTCGACGTCGGGCGGCAGGAAGTAGGCGTCGTCGAGCACCAGGGGATCCCCCGTGACGGCGCAGTAGCCCGCCAGGCTGGTGCGGTCCACCGGGATCGTGAACTCGACGAACGGGGCTTCCGGCTTCGAGTACGTCTGGGCGAGCCGGAAGCGCAGGCGCTTGGTCCCTTCCTCATTGTGTTCGACGAGGTAGAGGCTGCCGGCGTCGGACTGTGTGATGCGCCGCGATTGCGTGAGGATCAGCTCGAGCAACGTCTTGAGATCTCGCTCGGTGCCCAGTGCTACGCCGATCCGTGTCAACTCTCCGATTTCGCGGGCCCGGTTCGCCGCTTCACCGCGGGCGCGGGCGGTTTCCGCCCGGGCGGCCGCCTCTCGGAACCCCGCGCGGATCGCGACGAGCAGGCGTCGCGGGCTCGCCGGGTGCGTGAGGAAACCCGACAAAAACTCCGTCGGCAATCCCTCGGGCACGTCCGTCTCGCCATTGCGCCCGAGCGCCACGATGGCGCCGCCCGCATCCACAAACGACCGCATGACATCGACCGGGAAGGCCGATCGGCTCTCCCCATCCAGGAGGAACACGGTGGGACGATCGTCGACCACGGCCAGCTCTCTGGGCTGGCGGACCGGGCGCGCCTCGACCTGCGACGTCTCGAGCGCCGGCGCGACGGCATCCGGGCGCCACACCGGCGGATGCAGCAGGACGTATCTCATGGCTTCGCCCCGATCGGAACGGGAGAGCCGGCGCGCCGCAGACCTGCCAATTTGAGTGAACGGATCCGTCAGGACGGTTTCACTCGCTGCAGGCCTTCCTTCGCCTCAGCGTAGTCGTGAAAAATCTCCAGCGCGTGCGTGTACATCTCGACCGCTTTGTCTTTCTGTCCGCGATCCTGATACAGCAAGGCGCGCGAGTAGTAGGTCAGCGCTTCCGTCGGAATTCTGCGATCCATGCGCTGATCGGATGCGCGCCGCTCCAATTGGGGCAGGTTGACGTCCTTCATCAGCCGTTCGGAGATGGTGCGGATCAGATCAAACAAATGATCCCGCTGCACCTTGTCGGACTCGGTCTTGACGATCTCGCTCGTCTCGCTGTTGACGAGCCGAACATCGATGCGGAAGTCGCCATAGAAATCGACGAAGGTACCCATGACCATGTAGCGAGCGCCGGTGATCTTGCCGATGCGAGCCACCGTCGCGGAGTCCACGCGACCCTGTGCCCCGAGATTCTGCTCACCGATCAGCTGTTGGATCTGCTCGCGCTCGACGACACGCGCGGCCGGATTACGCGCCAGTTCCGAAATCATCATTCCCGCGATCCCACGCTGCAGGGCGTCATAGTCCTCTTTCGCCTGCCCGTAGGAGCCACCATTGCTAAAGGGCAGCACCGCAATTCCGGGTCGAGTGTCCTGGCTGCGCTGCTGCGCCCCCACGAGTATCGGTACAAGGCTCAACACAGCCGCGACTGCACGCGCACGCATAACTGCTCCTTGGGTCACAGGGTCACTTTCATGCCTTCTTTCGCGGCGTCGACTTCAAGCGATCCACCGCGCGCCTTGGCGTACTTGCGCGCGGCCGCCAGCAGTCCGTCCATCGCCTCATCGCCGTGCTCAGGCTCGTGATGAAACAGCACCAGCTGCTTTGCACCGGCATCCAGTGCCAGGGTGACCGCCTCTTCATAGGTCGAGTGACCCCAGCCGCGATGCTGTTCCAGCTCTTTCGGCGTATACATGGCGTCGTGAATCAGCAGATCGACGCCCTTCAAGAACGTCACGAAGTCGCGGCGCCAGCTCGCGGACACCTCGTAGTGCCCGCCGCCGCCCAACTCGTTGTCGGTTACATATGCCATCGTGGGCCCACCCGTGGCTGGCGTGAGCCGGAATCCCAACGTCGTCCCCGGGTGTCGCAGCTTCGTGGTCCTGACGCGGAACTCCCCGATCGAGAATTCGTCCATGTCGACTTGCTGGACGGTCAGCTGTGCCGACAGCGCGTCGAGCGGAACCGGGAAAACGGCCGGGTCCATTTGCTGACGCAGAATCGCTTCCAGGGACGTGGTGCCTTGCCGCGATCCCCAAATGCGCACGCTGTTGCCGGGCGAGAAGAAGGGTTTGAAGTGCGGCAGTCCCTGAATGTGATCCCAGTGCGCGTGCGAGAGGAGGATTTCGACCTTCGCGGCGCCGTTCTGCTTTGCCACCAGCTCGAGTCCCAGCGCGCGAATGCCGGTGCCGGCGTCGAGGACGACTAACTGACCACCGGTGCCCTCCACGGCGACACACGGCGTGTTGCCGCCGTAGCGCGACGTCGCCGGCCCGGGAGTCGGAATGCTCCCCCGGGTTCCCCAGAAGGTCACCGTGTAGGCCATGCGTGTCGGCACAGCGAGACTCGGGCTAAGTTACTGGTAATTAGAAACGTACAACAAGTCGCGCGCTCACCCGCACGCGGTGACGGGCCTCACGAGCCGCCGCGTCCTGCCGCCTGCTCCAGCGCGCCGCGATCGCGAATCACGATGTCCTTGCGGCTCACGTCGATCATTCCTTTGTCGACGAGCTCGCGCATCGTGCGCGACACGGTTTCGCGCGATGAGCCAATCATTTGAGCGATGGTATGATGGGTCAGCCGGCGCGTGATGCGCTGGCCGTCGGTTTCGTCGGCGAGGTCGAGGAGCAGCTGCGCGACTCGCCCGTGCACGTCGAGCAGCACGAGGCTGCCGACTTTTTCATCGACGCGACGCAGCCGCCGCGACAGCTCACGCAGGAGCGCGAGTCCAATCCCGGGTGAATGCTCGAGGATGCCCTGGAAATCCTCGCGGCGCAGGACGTACAGCGTCGAGTCCTCCATGGCGATGACGTGGGCGGAGCGCGGCTCATCGTCGATCAACGCCATCTCGCCGAAGAATTCGCCCTCGCCGAGCACGGAGAGAATGACTTCGCGTCCATCTTCGCCGATCAGGACGACCTTTACCTGCCCCTTGGCGACGACGTACAGCGCATCGCCCGGATCGTCTTCGAACAGGATGACGGAGTTCTTGGGGTAGGCGCGGTCGCGAGCGACGTCCACGACCCGCTGCAGGTCAGGGGGGGCAAGTTGACTGAAGAGTGGGACTTTCTGAAGCACGTCTGTGGCTGACACGCGGAAGAGCTTACGATGTGTCCCGCGCGGTGTCAATTGAATAAAAACGGCGAACCTTGCTTCCAAGTTACTGTGCCAGCTATATTTCCGCCCTTCGTTGCCATCGACAATCAAGCAAGGATGTGTGCAGTGAAACCCGGGATTCATCCAAAATATCAGCGCGCGACAGTCCAGTGCGCATGCGGCAATTCCTTCGTCACGCGCTCGACCACGCCCGTGATCCACGTCGAAATCTGCGCCAGCTGTCACCCCTTTTTCACGGGCAAACAGAAGCTGCTCGACACGGCCGGCCGCGTGGAGCGGTTCCGCCAGAAGTACGGAACCAAAGCGAGCTGATCCCGTGGAGACCCGACTCCGCCAAGCGCTCGCGCGGGCGGAGGAGGTCGCCCGGCAACTGGCCGACCCCGAGACCGCGCGGAGCCCGGCCCGACTCAAACAGCTCGGTCGCGAACACGCCCAGCTCGACGCTATTCGCCAGACACATCAGCGCATAGAGCGTCTCGAATCGGAGCTCGAGCAGGCGCGTGAGGTCCTCGCAGACAAAGACCCCGAACTTTCCCAGCTCGCTCGCGCCGACGTCGAGCGTCTCCGTCCGGAGCTGCAGCGGCTGGAAGCGGCGCTTGCCGACCTGCTCACTCCCGCCGATCCGTTCGACGATCGCGATGCGATCGTGGAAATCCGCGCGGGGACCGGCGGCGATGAAGCGGCGCTGTTTGCGGCAGATCTCTTCCGGATGTACACGCGCTTCTGCGAGCGCCGCGGCTGGAAGGTCGAGATTCTCTCGCTCTCCCCAGGCACGCTCGGTGGGCTCAAGGAAGCCGTCTTCGCGGCGCGCGGTCCCAAGGCGTACGGCATTCTGCGCTACGAATCCGGCGTGCATCGCGTGCAACGCGTACCCGTCACCGAGCAGCAGGGCCGCATCCACACCTCGGCGGCGACGGTCGCCGTCCTTCCTGAGGCGGAAGAAGTCGACGTGAAGATCGAAGACAAAGATCTGCGCATCGACGTCTTCCGATCGGGTGGTCCAGGTGGCCAGAGCGTCAACACCACGGACAGCGCGGTGCGGGTGACGCATCTTCCGACCGGGCTCGAGGTGAAGTGTCAGGATCAAAAGTCGCAGCTGCAGAACAAGGTCAAGGCGCTCGAGATCCTGCGTTCGCGGCTGCTCGACCGCATGGTCGCCGAGCAGGAGGCTGCGCGCGCGCGCGATCGGCGGGCGCAGGTCGGGACCGGTGATCGCTCGCAGAAGGTGCGCACGTACAACTTCCCGCAAAATCGCGTCACCGATCACCGCATTCACTTCACGACCCACAACATCGACGAAGTGATGGACGGCAAACTCGACGACTTGATCGCCGCATTGAAGCAAGCGCAGGAGAAGGAGCGGATGAGTGCCTAACGAGACGGCGCTCTGGGCGGCGACCCTCGGCACGACGGTTGGAGATGCCTGGCTCCGGCGCCACGAGGCCAAGTCGCCGGAGGCGGTCGCAAGGTTCCAGGCTGCCGCAGCGCGACTGGCGCAGGGCGTCCCGTTCGCGTATGCGGTCGGCCGCGTCCCATTCCGCACGCTCGATCTTGCGATCGATGCGCGAGCGTTGATCCCGCGCCCCGAGACTGAGGGGCTCGTCGATCTGGTGTTGGCGAAGTGCGGCGCTGGTGGACTCGTTGCCGACATTGGAACGGGCTCCGGCTGTGTTGCGCTGTCGCTGGCGGTGGAAGGACGCTTTGACAAGATCATCGCCGTCGAACAATCGCCGGCCGCCGCGGCGCTCGCGCGCGAGAACGTGCTCCGAGTCGCGTCGGTGACGCCCGTTGAAATCCGCGTCGGGAATCTGCTGGGTCCCTTGGTGGACCAAGGGGAGCGCTACCTGGTGATCGTCGCGAACCCGCCATATCTCACCGAGGGCGAATTTGTCGAGCTCGACCCGTCGGTGCGCGACTTCGAGCCGCGCGACGCGCTGGTGAGTGGGGCGGATGGGCTCGACGCAACGCGGGCGCTGTTCGCTGGGGCGAAATCTCTGCTCGAGCCAGGTGGACTATTGGCGCTCGAAATCGACGCAGGGCGTGCCGACGCCATATGCACCCTCGCTCGTGAGTATGGATGGCTGGTGGAAATCCACGCCGACCTGTTCGGTTGCCCGCGCTACGCGCTGGCCAAGGAGGGTTAGTGCTCGAAGAGAAGGCAGAAGATCTCGGTCGGGTGCTCGGCCAGACGGACGAGTACAAGGCGTTGCGCCGCGCGACGGAAGCGTTGCGAGAGGATCAGGCGGTCCAAAAGGTGCTCGCCGAGGCCGAACGACTGGCGCAGGAGATCGAACGGGTCGCTCAGCAGGGCAAGGAACCGACGAAGGAACAGGTGGAGCAGTACGACACCGCGCTCCAAAGTGTGCAGATAAATCCGGTGTATCAACAGATGGTCGCGGCGCAAGCGAACTTCGAGAAGCTGATGACCAAGATCAATGCCCGCATCTACGAGGGCATCAAGAAGGGCGCCGCGAGCCCGATCATCACGCTCGGATGACGTTTGTCGTGGTGGAGGGGCCGGAAGGCGCCGGCAAGTCGACGCTGGTGCGATGGCTCGGCACGACGTTACGTGCCGAAGGGCGCGAGGTGCTGATGGTTCGGGAGCCCGGCGGCACCCCGATTGCGGAAGCCGCACGGAAACTGGCATTGAAATCGCGGCATGATCGGGCGTTCGCCGCCGAGCTGTTTCTCTTCCTCGCGGCGCGCGCCGATCTCGTGGAACGCGTGATCAGACCGGCCCTGGCCGGCGGGCAGATCGTCATCGCGGATCGCTTCGGGCTCTCCACGATTGCCTATCAGGTCGCCGGACGCGGGTTGCCGCAGGCTGACGTGGAAGCGGCTTTGCGAATCGCGACGGGCGGCCTGACGCCCGACCTGACGATCGTGCTGGACATCCCGGTAGCCGTCGGGCGCGAGCGCCAGCAGGCGGCGGGCAAGGTCAAGGACCGCATCGAGCGTGAGGATGACGCGTTCCACACACGGGTCCGTGAGGCGTATCGTAGCGCATCTGGACCCGGGATTATCCATATTGATGCAAGTCAGTCAAAGAAGGCCGTCCAGGACACCGCCTGGCGCGCGGTCACCGCGACGACGGGCGGGGCTCTATCAATGAGAGGCGTATGATGATTCGTCATAAAGGGTTCGTGGTTGCCGCCGTCTTCCTTGCCGCGTTGGTCAGCGGTGGCTGGTTCTTGCAACACGAAACGGAACCGGTGGGATCGGTCTACCAGCAGGCACGCTTGTTCGACGACGTGCTGGCACATGTCGCGGACTACTACGTCGATTCGCTCAACGAGAAGCAGCTCTATCAGATGGCGATCGACGGCATGCTGGACAAGTTGGGCGATCCCTATTCCGTCTTCCTGAAGCCGGATGATTTCCGGCAGCTCTCGGAGGCCACGACCGGCAACTACTCCGGGCTGGGCATCCAGATCGACGTGCGCGACGGATGGATCACCGTCGTCGCGCCGCTGCCCGATACGCCGGCCGAGCGCGCCGGCATTCACACGGGCGATCGCATCATCATGCTGGACGGGCGTTCGACGGAAGGCTGGAAACAAGATCAGGCGGTCAAGGAGCTGCGCGGGCCGGTGTCGACGACGGCGGAGCTGACGATCCGCCGTGCCGGCGTCGATCAGCCGATCAAGTTCAAGGTCACGCGCGCCACGATTCATATCCGGTCGGTCGATCCGCGGATCACGATGATGCTGGACAACCGCGTCGGCTACATCGCGCTGTCGCCCGTGAGCGAGAGCTCCGCGCGCGAAGTGAGCCAGGCGATCGATACGTTGCTGAAGCAGGGCATGAAGTCGCTGATCTTCGATTTGCGTGGCAATCCCGGCGGTCTGCTCGATCAGGGTGTCGCCGTCTCTGATCTCTTTCTCGATCCTGACAAGGAAATCGTCGAGACGCGCGGGCGGGCGCCCGGTTCGTCGCACGAGTTCCGTGACAAGAATCCGCAGCAGTGGCCCCATCTGCCCATCGTCGTCATCGTGAACGGCGGAACGGCGAGCGCCGCCGAAATCATCTCCGGCGCGCTGCAGGATCACGACCGCGCGCTGGTCGTCGGGACACCGACGTTCGGCAAGGGTCTCGTGCAATCGTTTTGGCGGCTGACGCCCGAGACCGGGCTCAAGCTGACGACCGCGCGCTGGTACACGCCCAGCGGCCGCACGATTCAGCGGGTGACCAAGAGCGAGGCCGAGCAGGAGGCGCAGGTCATTGCGGCGCAGCGTGGTCAGGACGCGAAGCCTGATTCAACCCTGCTGTTCCACACCGACGCGGGCCGCCCGGTCTACGGCGGCGGCGGCATTCGGCCGGACGTCTATGTGCTCGCCGATACCTTCACGACGGCCGAGCGCGCCTTCGTAAAGGCACTCGGAGACAAGATTCCGTTGTATCGCGACGCGCTCGCCGCCTACGCGCTCGAGCTGAAAGAAGGCAACCGGCTGCCCTCGCCGAACTTCACGGTGACGACCGGGATGGTGGACGAAGTCGTCAGGCGGGTGCGGGCGAAAGGTGCGGCGTTACCCGATTCCCTTATCGCCGGTGCCCGCACGCTGATCAGTCAGGAGCTCGGCTATGAGGCGGCACGGTACGTGTTCGGTCGGTCCGTCGAATTCCGGCGTCGCATAGCCGACGATGAGCAGGTGAAGCGCGCCCTGTCGCTTGCCGATCGGGCGAAATCGCCGCAGGATTTGCTGGCCCTCGCAAGCCCGGCGACTCCATCGACCGTTCACAATCGGTAACCGCACAGTCCTCCCGTGCGATCGGGCTCATCGGGCCCGGTCGCGCGGGCGTCGGACTGGCGCTCGCGCTTGCCCAAGCCGGCTACGCCGTCAGCCTCCATGGGCGAAAGAAGAAAAACCTACCCGCGCCGCTGACGTTGACCGTTGGGGGTGCGGACGGCGAGACGCCGCCATGGATCGCGGAAACCGACGTCGTCATTCTCGCGGTCCGCGATGACGCGATCACTCCGCTTGCGACGTCACTCGCCAAAGCGCACGTCATCACCGAGCGCCAGGTCGTCCTTCATCTCTCGGGCGTCCAGGGTCAGGAAGCACTCGGCCCGCTCGTCTCGAGTCGCGCTGGTCTCGGTTCCCTGCATCCGCTGCAAACGATCGTAGAGCCGGAGCTCGCGCCCGATCGCCTCAAAGGAGCGTGGGCGGCCGTCGAGGGAATGCCGCGCGCGGTGGAAGCCGGCGAGCAGATCGCGCGCGACCTCGGCATGCGGCCGTTCCGGATCGCCACCAAAGCAAAAGCGATTTACCACGCCGGCGCGGTCTTCGCGTCAAATTATTTGGTCGTCGTGGAGGCGGTGGCCCAGCGGCTGCTGCGACACGCCGGCCTGTCCGACGCCGACGCGTGGGCCGCGCTGCGTCCGCTGGTGGAAGGGACACTCGAGAATCTCAGCCGGCACGAGCCGCGCGAGGCGTTGACAGGACCCGTGGTGCGCGGCGATACGGCCACGATCGTTCGGCACATCGAATCCCTGGCCGTCGATGACGCCAAGCTCTACCGCGCGCTCGGACGTGCGGCGCTCGAGCTGGCGCAGAAACAGGGAATGAGTGAGCAGCTGGCGGAAAAAGTCGCTGTGGCGCTGGCTACTGATCTACCACCCGTGATCCGGCCGGCGGTGAAAACCGGAACTCGCGGGCGGGCACGTCCTGGTTGATCGCGAGATTGCGCAGGATGATCGTGCGGTGTTGACCCGACGTCTCCACGATATCGATGCGCCGCACCAGTCCGTCCTTCCTGGCAATCCACACCGTGGCTTCCGAATACCCCAACTCTTTAGAGCGCGGTGTCAGCGCGATGACATCGACGACGCCCTCGGCGAGCGAGTCGGCGCGGACATAGCGGAAGTCGTAGCGTGCGCGCGGATGCTCGACGAATTGTCCGATCAGATTGGGCCCCGTCGTTCCCGTTCCCGGAATCGCCGAACGAATCACCTGACCAGGCGTCGTGCTTGGCGTGTACAGCCAGAGATGCCGGCCGTCCGCCACGATCCGATCGTCCTTCGGCTCAGTGAATCGCATGGCGAAGGAGCCCGGGCGCCGCTGGTACAGTCGGCCGCGCGTGGTATCCGGATCTCCGATCATGGGATTGTCGACGACCTGGACGAAGTCCGCCGAGAGGGTGTGGACGCTGTCGTAAGCCTGGCTCGCATGATCGAGGATCGGTCCGGGATCCTGGACCGCCAGCAGCAGCAGGACGAGCGGCGTCATGCGCCTACAGCGGCGGGTTCGGCGACGCGGCGGCCGATGGCCTCCGCGATGATCCGCACTTCGCGCATCAGCTGGGTGAACTGCTCCGGATAGAGCGTCTGCGCGCCGTCCGAGAGCGCCTCTTCGGGGTTGGGATGCACCTCGACCATGATGCCGTCGGCGCCGGCGGCGACCGCCGCGCGCGCCATCGGGATCACCTTGTCGCGCAGGCCGGTCCCGTGCGATGGATCCGCGATGATCGGCAGGTGCGAAAGCTTGTGCACCACCGGAATAGCCGTCAGGTCGAAGAGGTTGCGCGTCATCGTGTCGAAGCTCCGTACCCCGCGCTCGCACAGGATCACGTCGTGGTTGCCCTCGGCCAGCAGGTATTCGGCCGACAGCAACAGCTCGACGATCGTCGCGCTGATGCCGCGCTTCAGCAGGACGGGCTTGCCGCACCGTCCGGCCACCTTGAGCAGGGAAAAGTTCTGCATGTTGCGGGCGCCGATCTGCACGATGTCCGCCATCTCCGATACCCAGCCCACCCCGTCCGGGTCCATCGCCTCGGTGCAGATCAGGAGTCCGGTCTCTTCGCGCGCCTTGGTGAGCAGTTTGAGGCCGGGCCGCCCGAGTCCCTGAAACGAGTATGGCGAGCTGCGCGGCTTCCACGCGCCGCCCCGCAGAATCACCGCGCCCGCCTCCTTCACGAGACGCGCCGACTCTACGATCTGGCGCTCCGTCTCCACGGAGCACGGGCCGGCAATCGCCACGACTTCGGGACCGCCCACGGTCACGCCCCCCGCCAGCCGCACCACCGTCGGGTCGGGCCGCCACTCGCGGCTCACCTGCTTGTACGGCTTGGAGACGTGAATGACTTCTTGGACGCCGGGGAGGCCCTCGAGCCGGGAGGCGTCCACACGGCCGTCGTTGCCGACGAGCCCGACGGCGGTCCGCTGGGCCCCCGGCATGGGGGCCGCCTGATATCCCATTTCCTCGACGACCGAGATGACCTTCTGCACCTCGTCTGCCGTGGCGCCATGCCGCATCACAATGAGCACGACTACGTCCCTCCGATGGTGAAGCGGTCGCCGTCCCGCGCGGCCGTCACGGGCCCCTGGAAGCGCGTCCCGGCGAGTTTCGCCGGGTCCGAAGTCTCTACAGGGGGATAGAAGTGCGTCAAGACTAGGCGCTTGGCCTTGGCTTCCTGCGCCAAATCGCCGGCCCGCTCTGGCGTGAGGTGGATGTCCATGGCCAGCGATT